>RCND010000878.1_pt1 | contig 17091 bp, 22 predicted proteins | sample 2041351 | NCBI WGS metagenome assembly RCND01 (sample SAMN09708230, study PRJNA481090) | Marine sediment metagenome, whole genome shotgun sequencing project. | biome: marine sediment; feature: ocean; material: sediment; isolation source: Sewage treatment plant 12B marine sediment (STP12B) ... | reverse complement strand
AACTGGAAATCAAACCTTTTTCCCTACCACAGGTGTTTATAATTCAGCTATGTCTGCTGGAAAAATAGAGAATATTAAGAGTGACAGCCTCAAATATGCAATTACGAATTTGTATAATCGCTATTACAATCGCCTTATATACAATGGAGAAGTATTAGATGACGCCGTGGAAAAGATAGATTGGGAATCAAGAAATTACTTTAAAAAATCAGAAGGGATTATAACATCTTGGGAAGATATAGAAAACAACGAATTTATAACCCAAACAGAATATTTGATAGCTCAAAATAAAGTATATACAAGAATTGCTAAAAATAATTTAGAACAAATTAATGCTGTTATTAAAATGTTATCAATAGAATTAAAATAACGAAAGCAGAACACCGTGTTTAATTAATTGCTTTGGTTATCGTTTACTTGGAAATTTCTTCAGAATTTCCTCTGGTTCGTTTTGTTTATTAATTTAATTGCTTAACCATGCCACACTCGAGCGAAGCGAACTGTGGTTGTTAAACCATACACATCACGTTATCTTCAATTGCTCGGAAAATGGTTTGTTCGTTCTAATAGGTATTTATGGGTTTCATTCAATCTCATTAAATAATTAATGCATAAAATAAAAACAATTGATACTATTAAAAACAGTGGGATTTTTAAATTAAATTTTTGCGGTTCTACAAATAAATCAAAAAAACGGAATAAGAAAAAACTTAATACTACTATCATAAAAGTCACTATCATAAAAACCATTTTAAATGACCAAACTCTAGTTTTTTCTTGTTGAATTTCGAGTTTATCTATTAATTTATTGCTAAAATCATGCGAAGTTTTAGGTTTACTTTTTATTAATAAATCTTTTATTCTATTTTCCTTCATATTAAATCTTTTAATTCGTCACCTAATAACTTTCTTAATTGAAACTCTAAATTACTTCTTCCTCGATGAAGACTTACTTTGACTTTGGACTTACTAAAACCTGTAATCTTAATAATCTCCTCAATACTCATCTCAGATAGATAGAAAAGACGCAAAACTAATGATTCATCAGTTTTCATAGTATTCAAAGCAAGATTAATAAACTTCTTTTGGTTTTCTTCTTTTAAAAAATCTTCTCTAGTTATTAAGACTTCAGGCAGTAAAATAATTTCATCTATTGTGTTGTTTTTTTTAATTTTCTTCAATTCATTATAGCTTGTATTTATAACAATACGATACAACCATGTAGAAAAACTTGATTTATATTTAAACGTATGTATCTTCTCCCATACTTTTATAAACACGTCTTGTAGAATATCTTCAGCTAGGCTATTCTCTTTTACAATAGAATACACCAAGGAAAGTGACACATCTTTATACTTTTCGGCTATTTGTCTAAAAGCTCCTGTGTCACCATCCTTAATCATATTGATTAAATTTGTATCAATATCTTGCGAAGAATTATTTTTCAAATTTTCTTCTTAGAAAATGAGCTACAATTAAACTAATACCTCCAAAAATTGAAACCGTTCCCCAAATCAATAAATCGGCGGTATCTTCATTAAGATTCATTTCTGTAAAAACAGAAGAAACTATAAATCCAAGTCCTAGTCCAATTACAATACAGCCTATATCAATATATTTTGCTTTGCTGTTACTTTCTTCATTAGCCAACCCTTTTTCTATCATAGCTTTTTTTATGAGGTAGGCGTATTTGGCTATAATAAAAACAACCGTTACAAATCCAGCAGCAATTGCTAACATCATTAAAGATTCATTCAAATTTTTCATAATTTATTTGTTTTAAAATTGTTCTTCTATTACGGTTTCTAGTTGTTTTAAAAAAGGAAGCATTTTATCTGAATTAGTAAAAATTACCAATCCATATTTTTGTTTTGGAACAAACATTGTATAGGCCTGAAAAGAATGGTTGTTACCAGTATGTAAATGCATGATTCCGTTAGGAGTAGGCTTTTGTGCAAAACCTAAACCCCAACCTATTTGTCCAGTTTCTACTAATAATTCATTTGACGGTTTAAAGGTGTTTTGCATACTCAACATCTCATTAAAGCTTTCTTCACTTAAGCCTTCCTTTTTAAGCATGGCTATGATAAATTTTGAATATTCTAGAGCTTCAGAATGTATGCTCGAAAATGCATTAAATGTTTTACCACTCCATCCTCCAGTATCATTATGAGTAGGTGCTCCATCTTGATGTCCATATACTTTATAAATTGCTAAATACTCATTCCATAAAAATGAAGTATTAACCATTCCTAGAGGTTTCGTTACTTCCTTTTTAAAAATATCATTAAACTTGTCTTTCCATCCAACTCCGTTTAATTGTCCTATTATGGCAGCAAGATACTGATAACCTTCACCAGAATATAAATACCCATCTCCAGGCTTAAAGGGTATTCTTATTTTTTTACCTTCACTGAAGTTTGGAAAACCGCTACTATGAGATAAGACCATTCTTGCAGTAATTGTCTTATAATATTCAATTGAAGCTTCTTCAATTGCAGGGTGTTGTAGATATTGGTCTAAAGGCGTATCTAAATCTAAAATACCTTTATCTACCATTTTCATTACAAAATATGAAAAAATGGGTTTTGAAAGAGAAGCTCCCTCAAAAATATTTTCTTTAACTAATTTCTCTTTAGTTTTTATATTTGAAACTCCAAACGTACGATGATATACAACCTCTGAATCATTAATAATGGCAATTGAAATGCCTGCCATTTTAATAGAATCCATTATTTTTTGTATTTCTTTATCTAATTTAGATGTACTTATTAGCTCTCCATTTACTTTTTTTATTTGTTCTTTAGGTGCTTGTGCACATGTAGCATTTATTGTAATTAACAATAACAGCACCAATACTTGTTTAAATATAATCTTTGTCTGATTCATTTTTCTTAATTATTTATGTTTTACTTAACTATGCTGCGAATTCACATAGATTGGACAAAATGCCCTAAGAAAAGGTTACAAAATAATATTCATCCATATTTGGAGAAGACCCAAAAGAAGGTAAAAACGTGTATAAAACATTGCTAATGAAGGCTTTTTGAGAGTTTTGTGTTTGTTTGCAAAGACAGCGAAGTTTTTAGATTTGGTTTTTAAGGTCGATAAGTTAAAAACAAAATATAAAAATTCAGCTCTTTGTTAATCCAAAAATGCAGTACATTTAAACATGCTACGTTTCATACACCAAACGTTGTGCTTCATTATGACCAACCAATAAACAATGTATTATCAAAACTTAATTTTGTGAAACAAAATCGAAGGTCTGCTAGACCTTTGGATGAGATAACCGTTTGCGGACGTCTTGAAAATATACTTAGAAGTTATGATTAAGTTTTTTAGACATATAAGAAAAGACCTTATGGAGAAAAATAAAACTGGTAAATACCTTAAATATGCTATTGGAGAAATCGTACTTGTGGTTATTGGAATTTTGATAGCACTTTCAATAAATAATTGGAATGAATCTAATAAGAATAAAAAAAATGAATATGAATTCTATAAAGGAATACTTAGTGATCTTGAAAAAGATAGTTTCAAATTAGAAGGACAAAGAAAGTTTTTTAATAACAGAATTGAACATGCAGGTTGGTTATTAAAAAAAGTAAGAAACCCTATTGAGACAATTGATAATGTAGAGTTTGGTCAACACGCCGAGCCATTATTTATTGGTCCATTACCAGTCGTTTATAATTCTTCATTTGAAGCAGCTAAAAGTTCTGGAGTTTTTGGTTTTTTTGAGAATAAAGAAATATTGAAGCAACTTAATCAGTACTATGCCAACTATGAAGAACTAAAAGGAATCATGGCAGCAACTATGCGTCTTTTAGAATCTAGCCTAGAACCAATTATAGCTGAAGTTCCGATGAATTATATAAAAAAAGAAACTGGCATTTACGTTATAACATCAGAAGAGCATGACAATAAAGATTTATATGAATATGTGCACGGTATTAAAGATGAAAGATCAATAACCGTAGATCTTAATATTATTTTAAAAAATCCTGCATTTGAAGCATATTTATTGGGTGACTTAGGAAGATCATTCAATGCTATTACAAGTATCAAAATTAGAAAAACGCAGTTAAACAAAATAAAATCTGAAATTGAACACTACATGAATGATTAAATTCTTTAGACATATTAGAAAATCAGTCCTTATGGAAAATAAAACTGGAAAATATTTTAGAAAGTCTAAGAAATCGGCAGTTTTGGTTTCTACGACGCGATAATAATAGTGTTCTGAAAGTGATTAAAAATGTGTTAGAGAAAATTGACATCGAATTAGAAAAATAACGAAAGCACAAAAACGTGCATAGTTCATTGCTTTGGCAAGTGATTATTTGGGAAATTCCTTCGGAATTATATCTCTTTCATATTTGTTTACTAATTTAGTTGTTTTACCAAGTAGCTAGCCCTATACCAAAATTAGGCAACATTAAAACGAATATCATATGTCAATGACACAAGTGGCTTTTTTAAAGAAAGCTGACATACCATCCAAAGCTGAAATTGAAAAAAATATTCGTGAACTTGGATATGATTTTGATATTTTGGATGATTTTGAAAATTTTTATGGAATTGACGGAATCGAATGTATTTTAAACGGGCAGAAAACATTTTTCGAAACCTATTTCAATAATCCGAATGAAATAACAACGGATTTTGATTTTATAAAAAAAGATTTGAGCGATCAAGATACTGCTATTTCTTTTATTTGGGGAGCGGACTTTCTTGCAGGTGCTTCAATCGGACTTATATCAGTTGTACTAATTGATAAAAGCAAAGCACTAATTTACTACTTGGATGATGAAATAGCATATTCGAGAGAAATGCTTCTTGCTGATACCCCTGGGTTTATAAAAGAATTAGAAAAAGAAAAGAAACGAGCTGAAATGAACAGCAATCGGAAAACTAAACCAACTCAAAATGAACATCCAACCCAAAATGAACATCCAAGTCTTTGGGAACAGATTAAAAGTATTTGGAATAAAAAATAATGTTGCTTAAACAAGCTAAAAAACATATATCAAACGTTAGACAACATTTGAAATGAACATCTTCAATCGAAAAATAAAGAAAAAACACTTAGAACAATTTGAATTTAAAATTGCTGAATTGTTGGATTCTGAAATGCCTGAATTAATAAGAGCAATTGAAATTTTAAAATTTTACGCGTTTAGTTTTGTGAAAAATCCGAGTGCTATTTCAATTATTAGAAGTTGCAAAGAACAAGACTATGAAGAGGTTAAGCGAAATCACAAAACTTTTTTTTATTTAACTGGAATTTCAGTTTGGAATCATAAGTCAGAAAGTTTCGAACCCATCAGGTTAAAATATTTTCACGATGTGCTGACCCAAATTGAGATTGAAAATCCAGAGTATTTCCACAAAACATTTGACTTGATTCAAATTCAGAAAAGCGAATTTAAACTCGAGCATCTGAAAATGGAAAATCCTGACCAAAAAATTGCTGAAAAAGCTCTTAAAACTCTTACAAAGGAACAACTCGAACTCTTGGAATTAGATTATACATTTGAAATTGAATTGGAAGGAAAACTGTTCTTTACGATTTTGGATATGGAAGACGGAAATTATATTGCAGTAGATAAAAAAGGGAAAATATATAGACTGAATCACGATCACGAAGAAAGAGTGAAATTATTAGCAGATAAACCAACCGACTTTTTTAAAATTTATAAAGGAGAAAAAAGTGAATTGGAAAATACGATGAATGAATAAAAAAACGTTACCAAACAAAGTACAAATTTATTGCTAGTGCTCGCCTACTTACGAAAATTGCCTCGCCGGTTCGTCTCCCTCGGGTCCTCTGTAATTTTCTACCTACCTGCCAGCAGGCAGATCTGTGATATGTTTACTAAATTAGTTGCTGAAACACGTAGCACACGAGCGAAGCGAACTGGCGGAGCAAACCACATACCAAACGTTGGTATCAAAAAAAAAACGACTGAACTAAGATGATAAGTGAACTAAAAGTGTCAGATATTGAAGGCTTAAACAATCTTCCTCCTTCGGCATGGAAATTGGACTATGAAGCTCTTTTAAAAGAGTTTATATACGAAGACTTCTTTTATGCTTTTATTCAAGTTCAAGACAACAAAATTGTAGGAACAGGAAACGTTTTTCTAAAAGATAAAGTTGGTTGGCTTGCAAACATTATAGTAGATAAAAAATATAGAGGAAAAGGTTTAGGCTATGAAATGACAAGCTTTCTTGTTGACTTTTTAATAGATAAAAAATGTAATACCCAGTTATTGATAGCTACCGAACTTGGCGAAGCTGTTTACAGAAAAATTGGTTTTAGAAAATTGACAGAATATCAATGCTTTGATTCAGAAATTGACAGTCATTTTAACTTTAGTAATTCAATCCGGAAATTAAAAATTTCAGATTTAGATAGTATTTACAGATTAGACCAAGAAACAAATGCAGAGAACAGGACTCATTTAATTCACAGATATTATAAAAACGGGTTTGGATACTTCAATAACGACAACAAATTATTGGGATTTTATCTTCCAGAATTTGGAAGAGGATTAGTTTTATCTCGAGACGAACAGGCAGGAATTGAACTTTTAAAACTAAAACACTCAAACAAAGGAAAAAGAACATTATTGCCCATTGAAAATCAAATTGGAATAAAATTATTGGAGAATATCGGTTTAAAGAAAGGCAATAAATGTTCGAGAATGATTTTAGGTAAAGAAAATAAATGGATACCTAATAACATTTACTCATATGGAAGTGGCTATTGCGGATAAATATAAAAACGGCCACCAACACCGTATAGAATTAATTGCTGGCAAATCGCTTATTTACGAAAGTCTTCGCGGACTTTCTATATGTGATTTATTCACTAATTTTAGTGATTAAAACTCGCAACTAATCTTATACCAAATGTTAGCTGTAATTTAATAAACTATATGAAATTAATTTTAACTTCGATATTTCTCATTCTTAGCTTAAATATTAATAGCCAAAATTCAAAAGATGACCCAATTAAAAATTTTGAAAATCTTTGGTCTGAATTTAATCTTCGCTACGCTAATTTTGAATTAAAAAATGTCGACTGGCAAGAAGTTTATGACAAATACCGTACGAAAATCAATAAAGAATCTACTTCAGATGAATTATTTGATATTAGTTGTAAAATGATACAAGAATTAAATGATGGTCATGTAAACCTAGAAGGCAAAACTAATTTAGCAGAAAAAAGCTGCGGAATAGTAAGCACATATCATATATATGATGAATTTGGAGACTTTAAAAATTTAATTCCATTAACCCTAAAAACCCTTCAAGAAGAAAGTTTTACTCCTTTAAGTATAAAAAATGGCAATGGGACTATTCGCTTTTCTTTATCTGAGGACTATGGGTATCTAAGTATAAATGAATTTGAAGGTTTTGCACTTGGAGAATTAAGACGATCCATGAATAGCGCTATGAATCTTTTTGAAAATAAAAAAGGAGTAATCATTGACGTCAGGCTTAATGGAGGCGGAGATGATAAAAATGCATACAAAATTGCAGGAAGGTTTGCAGACAAAAAAAGATTAGGCCACTATAAAAAAACAAGAATTAAAGGTTCTCAAAGTTTCACTGAACTAGAATCTTGGTTTTTAGAACCAAAAGGCAAAATCCAATTTACCAAACCTGTCATAATTTTGACAAGTGATTGGTCTGCGAGCGCAACTGAAATTTTCCTATTGGCTATGAAAGAATTGCCGTATGTCATAGTTGTGGGAGACAGTACGGAAGGAATTTTTTCTGACATGTACGAATTTAATCTTCCCAATGGATGGTGGGTTTCCCTTTCTCATCAGCAATATTTTTCAACAAAAATGATTAATTACGAAGGCAAAGGAATTACTCCAGATTTTAAAGTACTCAATTATAAAAAAGATGAATTTGATAATGTACTATTGAAGGCAATTGAGTTACTGAATAAAACAACGGTTAACAACGCGTATAATTAATTACCTGGTTATTGCCTACTTGGAAATTCCTTCAGAATTTCATCTGGTTCGTTTTCTTTTGCTATTTTAGTTACTTAAACACGCAACGAAAACATATACCAAACGTAAGCCTTATTTCAGGACAGGTCAAATTGCTAGCCAACGCAACTAAAAATACGCATCAACTATAGCATCAATTTAAAACATAAAATAGCATGAAATTTAAATGAAAGAAAATAGCGCTAATCGCAGAAATATTCGGAGGTATTGCAATCTTAATTTCTTTAATATTTGTAGGAATACAATTTAAAGAGAATGCGAAAGCTACAAAATCAGCAAATGCTTCTGCTACCGTGGCTACTATGGCTAAATGGTATGTTGAAATCGGCAACAATAGTGGCTCAAGTGAGCTATTTTACAATTTCATGGCCGATCCAGACGTATTGACTCCTCAACAGAGATTTTAGGCTGTGATGAATATACATGGTCTCTCTGTGATTTTTCAAAATAGTTACTATTTATCTAAAGAAGGTACTCTAGATTCTGAAATGCAAAACTCCTTGACATCTGTTATGCTAGGCGCATTGGATCAACCAGGCTTCAAATTTTATTGGGGACAGCGAAAATTGTTTTTTTTAAAGAGTTTCGTTTGTATGTAGAGGATATATTAAGCAATGGAGAGTCTATCAATAGTATTTATGAAAATACTTCTAAAGAATAACTCAAACTAGATGCTAACAACGCATTTTTACTAACCTTATATTTTCGATTTTTTTTTCAAAGCTTTAAGTTCTATAAATCCAAAAAAAATAGACTTATAAAAACCAAGTTTGGCGTTGGACTTGTTTCTTGCCCACAAAATTCGAGCTGTTGCAATCTGCGTCGCTAACTTGATCAACTACGTCGGACTGACAATCTGTGTGGAGAATATAGAATTTTGAAAAAACAAAACACTGAAGCTAACATTGCCTATAATTGATTGCGGTGAAATTTTCCACTGTAAAATTCCTGCGCTTTCGCTATCTTTATCCTTAACCATAAGTCTGTCAATGTTTACCGTAACGAAACCATACGAGCCGAGACGTTGTGCTTCATTATGACAAACCAATAAAATCATGATAAAATTCTTTAGAAAAACTAGACAAAAATTGCTTTCTGAAAATAAAATCTCCAAATATATTTTGTACGCAATTGGAGAAATTGTACTTGTGGTAATTGGAATTTTGATTGCATTGCAAATAAACAATTGGAATGAAATTCAAAAAAGAGAAAGATTAAAAGATTCTTATCAAGTTTCTTTATTAACTGACCTCTCATTAGATATTCTAAAATTGAATGAGGTGATTTCAAAAAATTATAGTGAAATGGAAACTCTAAGTAATCAAAAAAAAAGGTTTTTAGGTAAAAACACACCCATAGACACTCTAATAAAAATTGCAAGAACTGAATTTGACCCTGAATTAAATACACGTTTCCGATATAACAGAAATACGTTTAATACTTTAATTGCAACTGGAAACATTGATATTTTCGACGAAGACCTTAATGAGATGATAATGACTTTAATTTCATTACAAGACTTAGAAAGAGAAAATTCTAACTATTATGCTGACATATACTCAAGTAAAATATCAAGGTATTCAGATAATTATCCAGTCTCTGGACATCAAGATTCAAATATTGTTAATCTTATTTGGACCAATGTAAATGAACAAGAATTTGCTTCAAAATTTATCAGTTCAACAGATATCAAAGGTTATGCACATTATAGGTTTATAAATGCAATAGAAAATGTAAAAGAGAAGACAACACTTCTTATAGAATATATAAATAATATTAATTGATTGAAAATTTATAATAACGAAAGGCCAACCGTTAGCTTGAATAAAAAAAATGTTTAAAAATATGCTAAAGAGTTACATTGTCATCTTGCTCCTAACATTGGCAATTACAAACATTGGAAATGCTCAACTAAGCGCAGAAAAAATCCAAAAAATAGATAGTTTGTTTTCGGGCTGGAGTGTGCCTAATCATCCAGGCGGTGCTATAGCAATTATGATGGAGGAAAGTTTGGTGTTCTCGAAAGCGTATGGGCTAGCAAGTCTGGAGCATTTGGTGCCCAATTCCACTGAAACTGTTTTTAATTTAGCTTCAGTTTCCAAACAGTTTACTGCGATAGGTATTGTAAAACTTGAAGAACAAGGCAAACTTTCAATTGATGACGATATTAGGTTGTACATCCCTGAATTCCCAAATTTCGATAAAATTATTACAATTCGTCATCTTTTGCACCATACCAGTGGTTTAAGGAGCTTTCATTATCTTTTAGTATTGGCGGGGTGGAGATTAAATGACGAAAGGACGAATGAAGACTTATACCGTTTTATGCTCAAGCAAAAGGAGCTCAATTTCAACCCAGGTGATGAGTATATGTATTGTAACACTGGCTATATGCTTATGGTCAATATTATTGAAAAAATCACGGGTGAACCATTCGTATCATGGATGAAATCAAATGTTTTCGATGCCTTGGGTATGTATAATACTTATATTGAAACGAGAAGTAATGCTGTTCACTTAAATACGGCCACATCTTATAGTGGTGCTAAACCTTTTCTTAGGAATATAGAATACTGGAGCTATTTTGGATCCGCAAATGTAAATTCCACCACTAGTGATTTGTCAGTTTGGCTAAGAAATTTTTATAACCCAACACAGGGTTGGGAATCTGCATTTGAGCATATGCAAACTCTTGACCCATTAAATGGTGGAGGTTACAATAATTACGCATATGGGGTAAAAATCGATTCCTATAAAGGGATTAAACGCATACAGCATGGAGGTTCCACCGGAGGATATCGCACCTTTATCGGAACACTACCCTCGGAAAAAGTTAGCATTGTTGTGTTGTCTAACTTCTCATCTGCAAACTCTCCAGATAAATGGAGACAAATTGCAGACATTATCTTCTCTGAAAAAAAAGAACCTGCTTCAAAAACGAAATTCGAAACTATTAACTTACCCCTGAAAGAATTAAAGCAATATGTAGGTTTCTACTGGGAAGACAGACAAAAAATCAACCGTGAGATTTATCTTAAAAACGACACGCTTTGGTATAGAAATAAGCCAATGATACCAATCGCTAAACATTCATTCTTATTAAATGAGAAGACAGGGCTTACGGTTTCGTTCGTTCCAAAGGAAGGTCACCAACAAATGATCATCAGCGGTGATGGCTCTACATTATCCATATTTGAGAAGTATGAGATGACTGAAGTTACTAATGAAGAACTCAACGAATATATTGGGACCTACTATAGCCCTGAATTAGAAGCATCTTACAATATAACCTTAAAAAATGGTGCTTTGGTTGGCTACCATCCAAGGCATGGTGCTATTAAAATGGAAAGGATAGCCCAGGATAAGCTGTTGGCAGACCTTCCTATTGTAATAGCAGAAATCAGTAGAAATAAGGTGGGTGAAATAAATGGTATTCTCGTTTCAAACGGTAGAGTCAGAAATATGTGGTTTGAAAAACAGAAATAGATTTAAAACTCAAGCTAACAAAGTATAAAAATAATAGCCTAAACTGTCGTAAACATTAGTATTGTAGCACATTGAAAAATAGTGCTTCTGAAGTCGGCCAATATTTTTACACAAACCGTTGCCTGTAATTTAAAAAAACATCCTCATCGAAGAAAAATGAACTTTAATCCAATAAAAATAATCTTAATAATTTTCGTTGCGAGTACTTTTTTATCCTGCAAAGGACAAGAAAAAAACGAACCAAAATCAACCGAGACTAAAACCTTAGGAATTGATAAAACAATCTTAAATCTTGATGATAAAATTTGGAAGATATTTCAAGACGCAAATGATAATTATTGGTTTGGTAGTAACGGAAAAGGCATTTATCATTATGATGGTAAGACACTATCGAATTACGAAATAAATAATGGAAAAGAAGATGTTTTGCTTATTTCCATTTTTCAAGACAATGATGGAATACTATGACTCGGAACAGATAACGATGGAGCCTATAAATATAATGGAGAAATATTTGAGAAATTTATGCCAAATCTCTAAAAAACTACTGGCAACACCTTGTAGAATTAATTGCTTGGTTATCCTCTACTTGTGAAAATCCTTATAGACTTTATATCTGTGATTTGTTTACTAACTTTAGTGCTTAAAACACCTGTCTGCCGACAGGCAGGCGCAACACCCGAGCGAAGCGAACTGGCGGAGCAAACCATACACCAAACGTTAACCTTTATTAAAAATGAATAAATCAATAGTAATACCATTTTTACTTTTATTAATTACAACCTCAATGTGTTGTGCACAAATAGATTCTGTGCTAATTAGCGATGTAAAGTTTAAGAACTCAAAGTTTGATAACCCTCATGCAGGAAGTGGCTTTTTATTGGAGTATAAAAACAAAATCTACGCTGTAACTGCAAAACATGTTCTCTTTTTTGCGAAAACTGATAGTATGAAAACGGTAAGTTTTGGAGGCGATCTAAAATCTTGGGAATTCAGTTCAAAAGCTTCACCAAATAAAAAAGTTTTAGCAGGGAAACTAATTAATGAAAACAGCAATGAACCAATAGAAATGCCTCCAAAAGGCGATTGGTTGATTTTTGAAATAGAAGGGATTATACCAAAAGACATTGCAATCTATTCTTTAAGAGATAAACCTTTAAATATAAATGAAGACGTTTACTTTTTAGGTTATCCATATAAAAGTACTCAAGCAGTAAATATAAAAGGAACATTTATTGGGTTAACAGAAGATAATAATCTAAGGCTTGATGTATCTAAAGGCACATACAATGGCTGTAGTGGTGGACCTGTTCTAGATTCACAGGGCAAATTGGCTGGACTGGTTTCTATGGGGTATTTCAACCAAAAAGAAAACAAAATGATTTTTGAGCCTGCGTCTTTAGAATATTTCAAACAAGTAATTAGTACTCAAGAAATATTAAGAGCGAAAGGTTAACACATTATATAATTTACCAGCCCGACTGAATCGTTCTGGTGGTTTTCTGGTCCTCGCCTATTGGCGAAGCAAGCCATATACCAAACGTTAGCCATAAGCCGATTACTATGGCCAGCATAAAACTAAATAATTATGATCAAAGAATTTGAACTCATTGAAGAAGGAGCTCTAAATCTATTAATAAAATGGGAACCCAAATTATTTCGACTTGAGGTTGAAGAGTTTCTAATTGCTAACTGCCTAAATTCAATTTAAATGCCAGCCTATTTAATTGCAAATATTGAGATTAAAGATGCCGAGAAGATTAAAAAGTATTTGACTTCCACACCTGAGGTACTTAAGAAATATTCAGGTCGGTTTTTAGTTCGCGGTGGTCAGATATGGGTAGCAGAGGGAAATTGGAATCCTAAAAGATTGGTCGTAGTTGAGTTTGATTCATTTGAAAAAGCCAAAGCGTTCTGTGATTCGGATGCGTATAAACCTTTAAAGAAATTGAGACAATCCTCTGCTGATACGGATATGATTATAGTAGACGGAATTACAAGTGAAATATCAGAAAAATTAAACAAAAATTAAAAACCGAGATAGTATTGAACTCGGGAATTTTAGCCCGCTTCACCTCTTGTACACCTATAGAGATAAAGGCCAAATCGACGACTATTCTCTTACAAATTATTATCTATAATCTTAATCAATCCCATAGCTTCGAATATTAATTTATCAATTTAAGTTCGAGACATTTGTTCTTTACCCCAACTTCTCAATTGTTTAATGAATGGAATTAATTCTTCTCCAGTTGAAGTAAGTGAATATTCAACCCTTGGGGGAACTTCTAAATAGACTTTTCTTGAAACTAATTCATCAGCTTCTAATTCTCTTAATGTTTGTGTCAGCATTTTAGGGGTAATTCCGACAATTGCTCTTTTTAATTCTCCATACCGCATAAACCCGTCTCTAATTACCCAAAGTATGCGTCCCTTATATTTTCCTCCTATTCTTTTGAAGGCATAATCCACCGCACAATGTGCTATTTCATTTTTATTATTCATATTTTTATTGTTTTAAATAGCTGATTATCAGTAATACTATACATTTAGTATGTAGTGTACTTTATTGTATGTACTTGTGGTTAAGGTATAAATATATGTTCTTTGTACAAATTATTCAAATCAATACTATTTAATTAACAGAAAACTTAATATTAAAATGAAGAAAATAAAAATAGTTTGTATAGCTGTATTGTTGTCATCCTTGGCACAAGCACAGAGCATAAAACAAAATACTCAGGCATTACTACAAATTGTGGAGGATTTCAGGATTTCAATAATTAAACAGAATGACGAAGAAAAGTTCACTAATTTATTTTTGAACGATTCTATTACTTGGGGAGCAATCGTCACGGGGAAAACAAAAACTCATGTTCTAAAACAAAAATCTGGTTTTACATTTCAATCTAGTGACCTCATGAGTTTCTATAATAATTTAACCGCTGGTGATGAAGAAAAGTTTTATAATGTCAACATTGATGTAAGGGCAGACTTTGCAACTATCTCTTTTGATTATTCTTTCAATTCAAAATCTGTAATACAAAATTGGGGAGTAGAATATTGGTCTTTAGTTTTAGTTAACAATACATGGAAAATATCAAGTGTTACATGGTCTATGAACTTGGAACAGCTAGAAAAATGTCCATTTGTAGCAGATGATCTTTTTGTTTTAAGCAATAATTAAATTATAAAAAAAAGGTTGTATTTATAATTCAATATAAAAATGAAAACAGCAATCAAAAATCCGTTCATAATAACTGTCATTACACTAATACTATTTTTAGGAATCCTAAAACTTCCTTTGAGTATGGTTCAAGATAACCTTGATTTATCTAGCCAACAATCTGATAATATTATTAGACTCATAAAAAATATAGTTATTCTTATACTAGCCATATTCGCCATAAAAAAACTAAAGCTTGTTGAACTCTCTGGATTGAGTAGGCATATAAAATTGCAAAACAAGTTTTTAATTTTAATTCCTTTGTATTTAGTACTAATAGGTCTATTCTCTCTTTTAGGTACAGATTTATCAAGTATTTCGGCTATTGATTTTATATTACTATCGTTGGCAATGCTTTCGGTTGGATTTGTAGAAGAGTTTATTTTTAGAGGTATTATTCAATCTGTATTTTTAAAGAAGTATGGTCATAAAAAAAGGGGCATCTTAATATGCATTTTTCTTCCTGCGACACTTTTTGGTATATTACATTTAGTGAATATAAATATGTCCAATATTACTGCTTCAATTGGGCAAGTTGTATATGCTTTTTTTATAGGTGTAGCTTTTGGTTCTATTTTATTAAAAACCAACAAGATAGTGCCTTTAGCCATCCTGCATGGTCTTGTCAATATAGTCTTTAGTATACCTACACTAATAGACTATAGCGTAATGACTGGAGAAATTGAACAACAAGACATTGCTCAGGCCATTGGTTCTATGCTGGTGGTTTTACCATTATTTGTTGTTGGTTTATTTATCATGCGTCAAATTAGCCTTATAAGTGTTCAAGAAAAAATAGTTTTATCTAGCAAAATTAAACTTTCATAATATGATGAACTTGAAAGAAAAATTATCACAAATCACGGAATATTATTCTCCTAAAATAGTAGGCGAAGTAAATGACGTTTTCATCAAATTAGTGAAAATAAAAGGCAACAAAGTACCTTGGCATAATCATGAAAATGAGGACGAACTATTTTATATTGTTGAAGGAAGTCTTTTATTTGAAATTGAAAATAAGGATAGCTTTTCAATGAATACAGGCGATTTATTCATTGTAAAAAAAGGAATTAGTCATAGGGTTTCCTCACAAAAGGAATGTAAGATTATGTTGATTGAGAATAAAACAACTGCACATACCGGAACTGTTGAAGATGATATAACAAAAAGCATTCAGCAACAGTTGTGATAGTTTATATGAATTAATAGACTGTAACATTCTTTTCTATTTATTATTTTATATAAAATTAAATCGATTAAAAACATGAAAAATAAAATTGGATTATTAATAGTGATACTCTTACTTGGGTATGGGATTATTCGAATTGGTGTTGGAGGAGCATTGCTCGCCCAAACATTAGAAATTGTAAACTTTTCAGATCTAGCTGAAGCGACCTTAGAAGTAAAACAATTTATAAATATTCGGGCAAGTGAACAGATAATTCCTTTCACCTTATCAGGATATTTTACTTATATTCTAGTAATGGGCATATTGCTAACAATAGGAGCGGTTGGCACAATAGCTCGCAGGAAGTTGGGATTCATTTTGCTCTGGATATATATAGCACTGCATGCTGCACTCTTCGTTAACTTCCAAGAAATCAATCCAAAATTAATTGTGCTTGCATTACAGGTGATTTTATTATTAGTACTGAATTATCTGAGACCACCGAAACCGTTAAAGTGATTACTATTAATAATTTTTAATAGAATGCTAAAAAACACAATATACGCTGTAATACTTGTTATTATTTTACACGTTGCTAGTCAAAAACAAAGCATATATTAGTTCAAAAGATACAAGTAGAAAAACTGTGCACGAACCGTTTTAGCCAATTAATCTAAAAAATATGATACCAAAAATTACAATATTTAATCTTCTTGGACAGCAAATTAAAATGTTTCAAGTCAATTTTAAATCAGGAGAACTTAATATTAGTGAACTTCATAATGGAGCGTATTTTTTAAATTTGAAGCTAATAGATGGTGCTAATATTACGACTAAGATTTTTAAAAAATAAGTGACATCATAATGCATCCTAATCCATATTGTATTTTATTAGTGTCCGACCAAAACAGATTCTACGAAAAAGCTAGGCTCATCCTAATAAAACAATTCTGATTGTTAAGGACATGTTCAGTGGAATTTTTTAGTGAGGAACAATACGTAAAATAAACGATACAGTCTATATCCAGCGAGTACCACCCTCAACATAAAGCCTCAGATCCTATCCAAAACTGCTTTCCGATATGATTTTCCGATTGGTAATTTGACATCATTTTGTAATAAGACTTGATTGCCATCAATCAACTTTAACTGGTTAAAATTAATAATATACG
>RCND010000877.1_pt1 | contig 17108 bp, 17 predicted proteins | sample 2041351 | NCBI WGS metagenome assembly RCND01 (sample SAMN09708230, study PRJNA481090) | Marine sediment metagenome, whole genome shotgun sequencing project. | biome: marine sediment; feature: ocean; material: sediment; isolation source: Sewage treatment plant 12B marine sediment (STP12B) ... | reverse complement strand
TTCGTCATATTCCATACCAACCAAGTATCAACGGTTCCCATTAATAAATCCCCTTTTTCAGCTTTCTCTCGAGCGCCTTCAACGTTGTCCAATATCCATTTTATCTTAGTTCCAGAGAAATAAGAGTCAATCACAAGGCCAGTGGTCATCTTTACATGCTCTATTAAGCCTATCTTTTTTAGGTGTTCACAGATATCAGCCGTACGCTTATCTTGCCAAACGATGGCATTATAAACGGGTTCCCCGGTGTTTTTATCCCAAACCATGGTAGTTTCACGCTGGTTGGTAATCCCGATGGCCTTTATATCCGCGACATTAATATTCTCTTTTTTCACCAATTCGTGCATTACATGTAGCTGCGATTCCAAAATTTCTTTAGGGTCATGTTCTACCCAACCAGGTTTAGGGAAAATCTGTTGAAATTCTTGTTGCACCATATTCACTATGGCACCATCTTGATCAACCAATAAAGCACGTGAGCTTGTTGTTCCTTGATCAAGGGAAATGATATATTGCTTTGACATATTTATTAGGATAAGGTATTAAAGATAATGCTTAAAGCCTCTTTATCAAAAAAATGTCCTAAGACAGTTAAGAAAATTATTGGGGTCTTATTTCTTGCAAAATTTATAGTGGCAACTATTGGAAATAAAAATAGCTAAATTGATTTGTGTATTAATCTTGTTCGGAGATTTATTTATTAAACTCATATTCCCGTTCTACCAAACAAATTCTAACCTTATACCATTTGTACCAGTCGGAAATTCCTTTTTGTTGAGCGAACAAATGGTCAGTATTGGCTTTCCAATTGGCAATGTCTTGTAAGCTCTCCCAATAACTTACCGAGATTCCGATTTTTTCCCTAGCACTTTCAAAATCAAGAAATCCTGTTTGTTCTCTGGCCAGGTCTTCCATCTTCTGTGCCATATTAGAATAGTCATTGTTTTCCTCAGTCCTTGTATTCGTGAAAATGACGGCGTAGTAGGGTTTTTTCATAATTTATTTCTGTCATTCTTGTCTTCTCGGGAATGAAAGTTAGTTTAATCAATATAGGCCTTTTCCAAAAAATAGCTTACAATTGCCTCTTTCATCAAGACAGATTGCTCTCCAGCTTTTAATGCTGGTAATTCTTCCTTGATTGTATAGTGTGGCCAACCCTCTTCATCAAAAAATTCGAATTCATAATACCCATAAGGCTCCAGCAATCGACAGATGGCAATATGCATAAGGTTTAATTTTTCATCTTTCTTGTATGTTTTATGGAATTGCCCCAATTCTTGGACACCCACCAAATAAATGATGGCGTCTAACTCCATATTATCACCGTCGGCAAATTGTACCGATAGTTTTTCAACCAATACTTCCCAGCGTTCTTTTAATTGTACGTCTCTTGACATATTTTATTTTCAAATTCAAAGGTACAAATCAAAGTTCTATATTTGAACCAAACATAGTGATATGGGGATTTTAGATATTGTTTTGGGTCTTTTGCTCATTTACGGACTTTACAAAGGCCTTAAAAATGGACTTTTTGTAGAAATTGCCTCAATTATTGCATTGGTAGCCGGACTTTACGGTGCCATTCATTTTTCCTATATCGCTGGGGATTATCTTTCTAAAAACATGGAGTGGAATGAGCGGTATATTAATATAGCGTCCTTTATTATCACTTTTATTGTTATTGTTATTGTAGTTCAGCTTGCTGGAAAATTCCTGACTAAAATCGCTGATTTTGCGATGTTGGGATTACTTAATAAATTGGCCGGGGCTATTTTTGGCGCATTAAAAGTCGCTGTGATTCTCGGAGCACTTTTGGTGTTCTTTGAACGTGCTAATTCTTCAGTCAATTTGGTCAAGAGTGAAACATTAGAAGAATCCTTGCTCTACGAACCCATAAAGGAAATCGGGGCGCTTGTTTTTTCTAAAGTACTAAAAGAAAAGCAAGATAAAAGTGTGGAAGAAGAATAAAATTCTGGACTAACGCTTTATTTTTAACTCTTATATACCTTTCAATTTTCAAAGCTTAAAATTTACGATATCAATTACATCTTCAATACCCGGATACCAAGTTGGTATTAATAATAATGTGGAATCAATACCTACTTCAGGGCTAGGGAAATCATGATGATCGAACATGGGAAACATTATGCTTTGGGTAGCAAAACCTCTTTTTTATTCAAGGATTTACTCTGAAAAAATAGTATTCCCGTAGATATATTCATCGTCTCATTGGATTATCTTGTGCATAAGCTAAAATTATATAAATAGTATAGCGGAAGAAGCTATGTGAATTCAACACTTAATTTACATTTGGACTCAGAATATGTAATCCAATTCACATAACAGCTTACAGGGCAATAACTTATATAATAATGATTCTAGTAGTATAGAGATTATAATGGCTGTTGAACGATTTAAAGCCAGACTATTAGGTTAGGTTTTCTTCTTTTGTAAGTGAGAACGATGAAATGAGGGCATTTTGAAAAAACTAAAGGACACGCCATATTACTTCAGGGCAATGCACGAACGGAATTATAGTTTCGGTAATTTTTACCTTTTTGACACTTTTATAGTTGGGGAAATACACGAAGATGTATTGTTTTCATGGAACGATCATGGCAAACAAATTGCCGAGGAACTCTCCAATCTGTATGACAACAATGGTAAGGATATCATCTATATTTCAAATCGTGTACATGACTATTCGGTAATTCCTATGGACTGGAAGAAATTTTACAAATTTGGTTACAATTTGAAGGCCTATGGCATTATAAGTTATACCAAAACAGGCTTTTTTAACGCCATGATTGAGCGAATGTTCGTTAGTTCTAAACTAAGATGGTTCAATTCCTTGGAAGAGGCCATTGATTGGGTAAGTACCTTATCAAATTCCAATGTCATGGAACCTAGGAAAAAAAGGGTTTCTATATAATTTTCTGCATATTTTCAAGTAAGAGCGTATAATTATATGCTGTATGCTGTTTAAAATCATACCTGATCCCATAAAATCTAAATACCAGAATACCTTTCTGGAATACGAACGAAGTACAAAATTCTTTACATATTACTGACTTTATGAATAAAAATCAATAATAAACGTATGTTTTAGATTACAACTATGGCTAGAAAGTTGCTGTTCATCGAAATAAAAGATTTTTTTATCGTCTAAACGCGAATTTTTTTTTATCATTACATAATTGAATATTCCCCATTCAATTTAAGCAGACAAGAATACCCCATCTTATCTTCCTACTTATAATATAGTTTACCTACTTACAAATAGAGCACTATATGAAGATGAGAATGCGTAATGCTTTCCTTGTTTTATTTGTATGTATACTGGGATCTTGTTCAAAAGAATCATTGGATACTGCAAATATTGTCGAGGCCAAGAATGCCCCCGAGGTAGAAAATGAGCTGTTGAATACAGTTAACAGCCATAGAGTTGCTTTGGGTTATTCTTCTTTAAATTTTAGTGCTGTTGCCTACGAATATGCCAATAATCATACTGACTATATGATATCTCAAGGCGGCCTAAGCCATGATAACTTCAGTTCACGAGCGTCAAATATAGCTTCCGAGGTCGAAGCAGAATTAGTCGCGGAGAATGTTGCCAAAGACTACTCCAATGCTTTAGAAGCCTTTAATGGGTGGCTTAATAGTTCGGATCATAAAAAAACTATGGAAGGTGATTTTACGCATACCGCTGTCAGCGTAAAAAAGAGTGCTGCAGGAAACTACTATTATACCCAGCTTTTCTTTAAAAAGTAATCCTAAAAGGATTTCATAGGTCTTTTCAAGGAGACATTTTTCTTTCTCTTACTTCTAATTCAAATTTTGATTCAAAGAAATAATACGTCAATGCATTCCAGTATTTAATACTTGTGTTTTATTAAACGTACCAATACTTTTTTTAACTTTCCAAAAACAAAGTTTATGGCCATTAAACCACCTTTTAATTTGAATAAATGGATTGAGGAAAATCGAGATCTACTAAAACCCCCAGTAGGCAATAAAAATTTGTATAAGGAATCTGGAGATTATATTGTTATGGTTGTTGCTGGACCTAATGCACGTAAAGACTATCATTACAATGAAACCGAAGAGCTTTTTTATCAATTGGAGGGCCATATAGAAATTCATATTCAGGAAGACCGGCAAAAAAAAACAATGAAACTTGGTCCTGGCGATATGTATTTACACCCGGCAAAAGTACCCCATTCCCCGGTTAGACATAAAGGTTCCATAGGCTTGGTCATTGAAAGAAAAAGGGGCGATATGAATGTTGATGACGGCTTATTATGGTTCTGTGATAATTGTAACCACAAACTGTATGAAGCATATTTTACTTTAAACGATATTGAAAAAGATTTCTTAGGGCATTTTAAGCATTTTTATGGTTCAAAGGAATTGAGGACCTGTGATAATTGTGGTACGGTAATGCCAGTTGATAAACGTTATACTTCTGAAGAATAGGACTTATGGAAATAGCTATTAACATTCTGGTAGGTTTAGTTGCTTTATTACACCTCTATTTTCTTTGGTTGGAAATGTTCGCCTGGACCACTAGGGGTAGAAAGGTTTTCAAGAAATTCCCGTCAGAATTATTTGAGCCTACAAAATCACTTGCGGCAAATCAAGGATTGTATAATGGTTTTTTAGCAGCTGGACTCATTTGGACCTATTTTATATTTGACCCTATTTGGTCGGTAAATATTGCCCTGTTCTTTCTTTCCTGTGTTACCGTAGCTGGAATATATGGCGCCTTAACGGCTGATAAGAAAATATTCTATGTCCAGGCGCTCCCAGCAATCATTGCGATTGTTCTAATTCTTTTAAAATGATACGGAAGTGTGCGGTATTGATACTATTTTTTATTTTATTTTCAACAGGTTCTCCATTAACAGCACAAGAAATGACTCCGGAACAGGTAGTACAAAAACAACTCGAAACTTATAATCAAAAGGATATTAATGGGTTCATGTCGCTTATTGACGACAATGTTACTTTCTATGATTATTCTGATGGCAATATAACGATGTCCGGGGCCTCTGCTTGCAAGGAATTTTATTCCAACCTATTTGAAGCATCTCCCAACTTACATTCAACTATTTTACAACGCATTATTTTTGGAAACAAAATAATTGACTATGAGCGTATTTCTGGAAGAAATGGAAACAAGGATATTATGGAATTGATGCTTATCTACGAAGTTAACAAAGAGAAAATAATCAAAGTTACCGTACTTAGAAAAGAGTAATAAAACAGAGTTTATTCGTAGCTTTGTCGAAAATTTAACAATAAGCGTCCTAAAAGTTATAAAATGTCAAAAATAGCAGTAGAATTCGGCATCAATGATGCCCTTAAGAAATTGGGAATAAAAGAAATCAATGAGGGTACCTCGACTGGGTCTAACAATTTTGGTTCTGGTGAAATCATAGCTTCATATTCACCTGTGGATGGTGCATTAATTGGTAAGGTTAAATGTACTTCCCAAGCAGATTATGAAAAAGTAATGGAAACCGCTACCAGAGCATTTAAAACCTGGAGAAAAAAACCTGCACCACAACGAGGGGAGATTGTGCGTCAGTTAGGTGATAAGTTACGCGAACTAAAAGAGCCTCTAGGAAAACTAGTTTCTTATGAAATGGGTAAAAGTTACCAAGAAGGGCTAGGTGAAGTACAGGAAATGATTGATATCTGTGATTTTGCTGTCGGACTTTCAAGACAACTGCACGGTTTGACCATGCATTCTGAGCGACCAGGACACCGTATGTACGAACAGTACCATCCATTAGGTATTGTTGGCGTTATATCAGCATTCAACTTCCCGGTAGCTGTCTGGGCATGGAACACTGCGTTGGCATGGATCTGCGGTGATGTATGCGTTTGGAAACCTTCAGAGAAAACCCCTTTATGTGGTGTGGCCTGTCAAAATATAGCTGCCCAAGTATTCAAAGAAAATAAGCTGCCGGAAGGAATTTCTTGTTTGATCAATGGCAACTATAAAGTTGGGGAAATGATGACCCAAGACAATCGTGTGGCTTTGGTCTCAGCAACAGGTTCTATACGAATGGGTAAAATTGTAGCGCAAGCTGTTGCAGCGCGTTTAGGAAAATCACTTCTGGAACTTGGTGGTAACAATGCTATCATTGTAACGCCAGATGCTGATATTAAAATGACCGTTATCGGAGCTGTATTTGGCGCAGTTGGTACTGCTGGTCAACGATGTACTTCAACCAGAAGGTTGATTATACATGAATCTATGTATGATACCGTAAAAGATGCTGTAGTAAGCGCATATAATCAATTGCGTATCGGAAATCCTTTAGACGAGAACAACCATGTTGGACCATTAATTGATATTGATGCCGTAAACATGTATAAGGGGGCATTGTCAAAAGTTGTTGATGAAGGCGGAAAATTAATTGTTGAAGGTGGTGTATTGGAAGGTGAAGGTTACGAAAGTGGATGCTACGTAAAACCGGCCATAGCAGAAGCCCAAAATGATTTTGAAATTGTTCAGCATGAAACCTTTGCACCCGTTTTATATCTATTAAAATATTCTGGTGATGTTGAAAATGCAATTGCCATTCAAAATGGTGTGGTCCAAGGATTGTCTTCGGCAATAATGACAAACAATCTTCGCGAGGCAGAAAATTTCCTTTCACAAGCTGGTAGCGACTGTGGTATTGCCAATGTGAATATCGGCACATCTGGCGCAGAGATAGGTGGAGCATTTGGAGGTGAAAAAGAAACAGGTGGTGGACGCGAATCAGGATCTGATGCCTGGAAAGTATATATGCGAAGACAAACAAACACAATAAACTATACAACCGAATTGCCTTTGGCACAAGGTATTAAATTCGATTTGTAAAGTATAAAGAAACCCGCTGACCGATTTGCTCCTTTATCACACCATTGGTATGATTGGCTCAAACGGTCAGCGGGTTTACTTAACTAACTAACTCAAATATACGCAGGTTACCATACCTGCAATCGTTCTACGGTTCTAATTTTCTTCTTTGCGGTTCCTCAACCTTCCAGCTACCTTCCAGCAATTCTTGTGTGCCAAGCACAATTACCATACAACAAAAAGTCAGGAAATTTTTCATTTTCGTTTTCATGATGATTTCAACATTTGGTTCTCTATTAACTAAATTTATGTAATATCACTATTAAAATCAAGGTTTTGTGTGCCATTGGTTCATTGTACTGTATAGTTGCGACTATTTATGTTGTTTCTGGTAATTTACTGGATAACTTTTCATCCGGGATTTAGTACTTCTAATTATCAAAAAAGAAACCCTACCTCAATGCCGGAACTTTGTCGGGAGAGATAGGGATTAACAGCTATATTTTTATGCAATTTCTACTTTCTTTTATTCAAGAATGCAAACATTTATACAAATGGTAAAAAAATCTGTGTGGATGGAAATATTCTTCATAAAAAGACAATTCATACTATGTTGATTTAGAGTATTTAGTAGTGCGTTTTTAACATATTTTAAGAAATTTTTAATACATTGTAGTCTAAACACTAAACTTTACTTCCCATGACAAAAAGAACAACGAACCTTCTCGGGATAATAATCACTATTCTAGCAGGAATTTATTTTTTCATTACTTGCTGTAATGTATGTGAAGCAATGTAAGGAGCAGATTTGCGTATAAAACAATGAAATACTCGAGAAAAATAATCTATTAACACTAACGCTTTAAATTAAATAACTAACCTAAAAACGTATAAAAATGGACTTTTCAACTATGAATATTTGGTGCTGGTTAATTCCTTTATTAGTTGGTATACTGTGTGCTTATTTCGGATACCTTTTAGGAAAAGGAAAAAGTACAACCATCGATAATTCTGCCGATTTAAAACTTTTGAAAGATCAAAATACCAAACTACAGACAGATTTAGATGCCTGTATAGGCAAATTATCAGCAGGGGCAGCTAAGGCTAGTGCCAGTAGTGCTGCTACAGTAGTATCTTCATTGACAGCATCGGAAACAGTAGTACCTTTCAATGCTGCCCCAGCCAAAGCAGCTTTAGGAAAAACAGTAAAACAAGATGACTTGAAAATCGTAGAAGGTATAGGTCCAAAAATTTCGGATATGTTCAGCGATGCTGGTATCAAGACTTGGAAAGCGCTTTCAGACACGACAGTTGCCGATTGTCAAAAAGTTTTGGATGGTGGTGGTAATCGTTATAAAGTTCACGATCCAGCTTCTTGGCCAATGCAGGCCAAAATGTTATATGAAGGCAAATGGGCAGAACTTGCCAAATGGCAAGATGAGCATAAGCATGGCAAATTATAGTTTACTAGGATAGCTAAAAAAGCCGGTTCAAATTGAACCGGCTTTTTTATTACAACCTTCCGTTGGCCTCAACCCACTTAAAATGGTATTGATCTTCAGGGAAAGACATACGCTCTGAAATTCGTTCTAATCTAGCCGGAAGTTTCATCAGATAATCACGGGCTTTTTCAGCCTCATCCGAAAGACTTCTTACCGCATCCAGTTCCCAATAAGAATTCAATTTTTTAAGAATGTCTATATAATCATGCGCAGTATAAACCCCTAAACGCTGTGCGCAGTTTGAGAAGTTCTCGAAAGCTGCGCCAATGCTTCCACCAGATTCACGTAAAAAGTGAGCTGGCATCACAATCTTCTTTTTCATCATATCGGCAAATGCCAACATCATTCCTGAAGGATCTTCCCCAAAAATATTTTTTACAAATTCGCGATAGGCCAAATGGTGTCTCATTTCATCACCTGCAATAATGGTACACATCTTTCCTAAAAGGACATTTCCTTTCTTTTTGGCCATTTGACCAACACGCTTATGCGAAATGTTGGTTGCCAATTCTTGGAATGAGGTGTAGACAAAGTTTTTATAGGGATCCCTATCTGTTCCTATATCAAATCCATCAGCAATTAAATGTTGGGTAGTGATTTCAACTTCACGCATATTAACCCTTCCCGATAGGTATAGGTATTTGTTAAGAACATCGCCATGGCGATTCTCTTCTGCTGTCCACGCACGCACCCATTTAGACCAGCCATTTTTCTTGCCATCATGTTGGTTTACACCTTCAACATCCATTAACCAAGACTCATAGGTCGGCAAAGCTTCTTCTGTAATAGTATCCGCTACCATAGTTACCCAAAAGTCATAACCCAGTTCTTTGGATTCTTCACGCAATTGTTCAATTGAACTTAAAAAATCGTCACTTTCTGGATCAGGAAGAAAATCGGAAGGCTGCCAAATGTCTTCTATGGGAATAAGGAATGAATCCATAAAATCACCTACTTGAGGCTCTATGGCCTGCATTACTTCCAATCTAATATTCTTGGTAACCATAATCTCATTTTTAACAAAGAACGTTATTATATCTTTTAATTATTGATAAAATTGCGCTAAAATTTAATTTCTACCCTCTTCTTCAGGATAAAAAGTATGTACCGAATCACTCTGCCAAATCTCTTTTGAAGCAACATCTATTATTGATAAAGGCCCCATAAATGCAGCCCCTGTATCTATGTTCCAAACATTGGCCGCTTTTTGCGGAGTAGTTTTACCTAAACGTGTAACTGGAGTATGGCCAATGAAAATCTCATTATAATGAAGTAGCCTTTTGGGATAATATTGATGCTCTTCTTGCAATGTTGGATTCAATGAAAGCGCCAATTCCCATAGCGTCCTGTCCCAATAAAAGGTCTTCGGGAAATATTCATGCGCTACGCCCTTAACATTGGTGAAACCAGCATGTAGATACAAGCGATTATCAGAATCTAAATAGTAATTTTTCAAACTTTCGAAAAACCGAATATGCTTCGTTATAGTATATTTATCTGCTTTTTTATATGAATCTATACTTGATGCACCCCCATGCTGCATCCACATAGGATTATCCGCGCCTTTTACCAACCAGTCTGAACAAAGCTCATCATGATTCCCACGTAAATAAATACAATTATGGGTTTTTTCAAACTCAATCAAAAAATTAACGGTTTCTACAGCTTGGCTCCAACCATCAACATAGTCCCCCAGAAAAATTAACTTGTCTTCTTTAGAAACAGCAGCTCTGTGTAATACTTGTTCAAGCGCTTTTAATCCAGAATGAATATCGCCTATTACCAATGTCCTCATTGTGCAAAAATCGCAATAAGCACAAAGACTACAATAATAAAAAGCACTAAAAAGAAAATTTTCCAAAAAGAATAAGGCCTTGTGCCACTCAATGTACCGGTTTGACCATTGATATAAAAATGATATTCCTTACCATTATACTTATATGAACTAATATAAACGGGCAGAAGAATATGCTTAAAAGTTTCATCTGATAGTTTTATGTCGGCATGACCTATACGTTGTGTATCACCGCCAATGTCCCTGCGAATCCAATTATAGGCAATGTGCTTTGCTTGTTGGAAAGACTGATGATGGCCTTCTTTGAGCGAAATCGTATACTTCTCAGTAACAAAACCTGCCAAGTATTTTGAATTAAAAACTACGAGTTCCTTTAAATTCCAGTGTGCAATTTGAGATGGAATGTCTCTTCGTTTTTTTTCCGAGGCATTAATCAGAATATCATCTACAAAACCATTGACCGTACCTGATGCATGCGACCATCTTGTCTTTTGAACTTGCCGGGTCTGTACACCTTTTTTAGTACGTACTGTTTGTGTTTCGTAGTAATAATCCCCGCGTTGTCCTTGATATTCTGCGACCAAATTCGAATCAAAGGTCCAATAGGGAATATAAAGGCCATGGAGTCCTTCAGGGTCCAAAGCTGCTCGTTTTAATTTGTTCGGAGCAAACCAAATTCTGCTTACCCAATTCTTGAAAATCAGTCTGGCTTTTTTCGCATCCAATTGAAAAGGTACCAAGGCACCAGGAAGAATCCATCCTTCTTTTTCAATGTCCTCTCGAATTAAGGGTTCACCGCAATAGACACAATCTAGGGACTTAAAGCTTTCCTCAACATGTTGATTTGCTCCACAATTTTTACAATGGAGCAAATCAATGGTTTCTGTATAGGCATTTTTGCCAACGACTTTCAGATAGTGTTGCAATTCCAACTCTTCAAAACTACTTTTGGTCTGTTCAATAAACTCCTCATAACCGCAATAACCACAATTCAACTGGTGCGAACCGGGTTTAAATTTGAGTTCTGCACCGCAATTGGCGCAAGACTTATTGACTTCGGAATTTAGGATTTCTTCCATATACAAAAGTTAGCCTTCCCGCATTCGTGCAGGAATTCTATAAAAAATTAATATGGTTTACGCTGTTGGTAAAGGTGGTGGTATGCTACCTCCTAAAAAGACCTTTAATTCTTCAACATCTTTTATAGCTGTCCAATTAGCCATTCCTTGTTTCCATACCAAAGAATCCCTATTCACTGTTCTACTGGCAAACAATTCTTTTAACTTATCGAAAGTCACAGGACCTGCCTGTTGTCCATTCACGGCATAATGGTACATCACCTGTGTTGGCATTGGCGGAGGTACCGCAGCAACTTGTTGTGGTTGCCCACCAAAAGGTAGCTGTGTTCCGGGTTGACTCATCATATTACCCATTTGTTGTGCCAATACAAATCCCATTCCCATTCCCATTCCAGCTCCAGCAGTACCTCCCTCATTCTTGGCGGCAGCTTCCATGGCTTTGGCAGCTTTGAATTGTGAAAGTTTGGTCATATCCAATTTATCAAGCCTACTGTATTCAAATATTTCCTTTTTAAGTTCTTCGGGCATTGATACATTTTCGATATAGAATTTTTCCAACTCTATACCTACGCGGCCAAATTCAGGTTGCATTACCTCTTGGCAAGTTTCTGAAAGTTCGCTAGTATTCGCAGCGTATAATTCTATAGGAAGGTTGGCCTCGCCAACGGTATCTGTAAAACGAGTAACGATTAGACTTTTTAAATGTTCGTTTACCTCATAATTAGTGAAATTGCCATCGGTACCCACAACATCAACTACAAACTTACCTGGGTCGTTAATTCTAAAGCTATAGGTTCCAAAAGCCCTTATTTCAACCAAACCAAAACGCTCATCACTTAGGATAAATGGATTTTTGGTCCCCCATTTTTCATCAGTGAATAGACGCGTACTTACAAAATATACCTCAGCTTTAAAAGGGCTGTCAAAACCATATTTCCATCCTTTTAATGTTGTTAAAATTGGAAGGTTTTTAGTGTTCAAAGTATAAGTTCCGGGGGTAAAGACATCGGCCAATTGCCCTTCATTTATAAAAACGGCCGTTTGCCCCTCACGAACAATCAGTTTCGCATTATTCTTAATCTCATTCTGATATCTTTCAAACCTATGGACAATGGTATCGTTAGAGACGTCTAACCATTCAATAATGTCTATAAATTCATGACTCAGTTTGTTTTTTATTTCATCAAATAAATTCATTTTGCTAGTGTTTTTAATTTGTTAAAAGGTAAGAATTTCTTTAAATGTTCCAAAGGGGAAAATCCAATTTCTTATTGGTTTCATTACATTTCGATAGGTATGGCAAATAGATTTTCCATCTTTAATTTATTTGTTAACTTCTTTTTGTTGATAATTAATTAAATCACTGATTATCTGTTATTTAACTGCTTTTCCTTGTACACTTTATGACAAATGTCATAAAGTGATTGTTTTCTTTTTGCATACTTTTATACTTTCTTACTAAGCACTTAATAACCATAAAATTTCCAGATGCGAACAAAAACTATGTCTCCCCAAATAAAAACATATTCCCAAGAAGAAGCTTATCAATCGAGTTTAGCTTATTTCAAAGGTGATGACCTAGCCGCACAAGTATGGATTAATAAATATGCCCTTAAAGATTCATCAGGGAACATCTATGAACTCAACCCAGATGATATGCACCGAAGAATTGCCAAAGAAATTAGTCGAATTGAGCAAAAATATCCCAACCCTCTTTCGGAAAAAGAGGTTTTTGATTTGATTAAGAACTTTAAATACATCGTCCCCCAGGGTAGTCCCATGGCTGGTATTGGGAATCCTTATCAAATTGCATCACTATCCAATTGTTTTGTTATTGGCAATGAAGGTGCATCGGATTCTTATGGGGCAATCATGAAAATTGATCAAGAGCAAGTACAATTAATGAAACGTCGCGGTGGTGTGGGCCATGATCTATCACACATACGACCAAAAGGATCAGCTGTAAAAAATTCGGCCTTGACCTCAACAGGACTTGTGCCCTTTATGGAGCGTTATTCAAATTCTACGCGTGAGGTTGCCCAAGATGGGCGTCGAGGAGCCCTAATGTTATCGGTTTCTATAAATCATCCTGATGCTGAGGATTTTATTGATGCCAAGATGGAACAAGGTAAAGTAACTGGGGCCAATGTTTCGGTAAGGATTGACGATGAATTCATGAAAGCTGTCGAAAACAATAAAACGTATACTCAAAAGTTTCCCATTCACAGTTTGGAACCAAGATTTTCAAAAGAAATTGAAGCTAATAAATTATGGAGTAAAATTGTACATAATGCATGGCAATCCGCGGAGCCTGGAATTTTGTTCTGGGATACGATAATTAATGAATCCGTGCCTGATTGTTATGCCGATTTGGGATATAAGACAGTATCAACAAACCCATGCGGTGAGATTCCATTATGCCCTTATGATTCCTGCAGATTGTTGGCCATAAATCTTTTCTCTTATGTAGAAGAGCCGTTTACAAAAAAAGCCACTTTTAACTTCTCCCTTTTCAAAAAGCATATTACGGCTGCCCAACGTATCATGGACGATATCATTGACCTAGAGCTGGAAAAAGTGGATGGTATTTTGGCTAAAATAAAGGCGGATCCTGAATTGGACGAAACCAAAGAGGTTGAAATACGATTATGGGAAAAAATAAAGGAGAAAGCTATAAATGGTCGTCGCACAGGTATTGGTATCACTGCCGAAGGAGATATGTTAGCAGCTTTGGGCTTACGCTATGGAAGTGAAGAAGCCAATAAGTTTTCAATCGAAGTACATAAAACAATTGCACTGGAAGCATACCGAGCTTCAGTATATACTGCCAAAGAACGGGGCGCTTTTGAGATTTTCGATGCCGAAAGGGAAAAAGAAAATCCATTTATCCTACGACTTAAAGAAGCCGATGAGAAGTTGTATTACGAAATGCTGGAATATGGCCGTCGAAATATTGCTCTATTGACCATAGCCCCAACGGGCACAACAAGTTTAATGACCCAAACTTCTTCGGGCATAGAACCCGTTTTTCTTCCTGTTTATAAACGTAGAAGAAAGGTTAATCCCAACGATAAGAACGCAAAAGTGGCTTTTGTTGATGAAGTAGGCGATTCATGGGAAGAATATGTAGTATTTCACCTTAGGTTTAAACAATGGATGGAGGCCAATGGCATTGAAACCGAAAAGAAATACAGCCAAGAAGAATTGGATAAAATCGTGAAAAAGTCCCCTTATTATAAGGCAACTTCCAATGATGTAGATTGGCTGAGCAAAGTGCGCTTGCAAGGTGCTGTACAAAAATGGGTAGACCATTCTATTAGTGTTACCATAAACCTACCTAACGATGTTCCAGAAGAATTGGTAGGTAAATTATACCTAGAGGCTTGGAAAGTAGGTTGTAAAGGGGTGACAGTATACCGTGATGGGTCTAGGTCTGGAGTGCTTATTTCAAATGAGCCTGAATCCGAGGAAACCTTGACCTATTTCCCAACAAAGAGGCCACATGTGCTGGAAGCCGATGTCGTGCGATTTCAGAACAATAAAGAAAAGTGGATTGCCTTTATGGGTTTAGTAGACGACCAACCTTATGAAATTTTTACCGGTCTGGCCGATGATGAAGACGGAATATTAATTCCACGATGGGTAGAGGATGGCTTGATCATTAAAAACAGGAATGAAGACGGTACTTCGCGATACGATTTTCAATACAAGAATAAAAGAGGTTATAAAACGACCATCGAAGGGCTTTCGCACAAATTCAATCCTGAATTTTGGAATTATGCAAAATTGATTTCAAGTACGTTACGGCACGGTATGCCTATAGAAAAGGTGGTAGACCTAATCAATAGTCTTCAATTGGAAGGAGAATCAATAAATACTTGGAAAAATGGTGTAGCTCGTGCCCTAAAACGCTTTGTTGAGGACGGAACTATGGCAAAGGGCCAAAAATGCGACAATTGTAAATCAACCAATTTAATTTACCAAGAAGGATGCTTGACATGTACGGATTGTGGGTCTTCTAAATGCGGATAAAAACTAGCTAATAGAAATAGGCTTTCTTGTATTTCACCATAAATCTTTGGGGGAAGCTATATTTTGTGTTTACTTTAGAGGCAACTAAGTATTACTTGAATTCATGAAGAAAGTTTTTTGTATTGGGGAGTTGCTCATAGATTTTGTTGCCGAAAATCAAGGCAATGACCTATCCAAAGCAGATGTTTTTACCAAAAAAGCAGGTGGTGCTCCTGCCAATGTAGCTTGTGCAATAGCAAAGTTAGGTGGATTAGGTAAATTCATTGGCTGTGTGGGCAAAGACCAATTTGGTTCCTTTCTGTTGAGCGTGTTAGAAGATAACCATGTAGATATTAGTCTGGCCCAACGTTCAAAAACATTTACTACAATTGCTTTTGTATCCATCGCTGAAAATGGCGAACGTGATTTTGTTTTTAGCAGAGGTGCTGATAAAAAATTGAAATACGATTCTAAAGTAAAAAGTTCATTCAAAGAAAATATAGTACATTTTGGAGCAGCCACTGCCCTGCTGGGTGGTGACTTGGAAGACGCCTATGGCAGGTATTTTTTTGATGCCCTGACCCAAGATGCCTTTATAAGTTTTGACCCTAATTTTCGGGGCGACCTTTGGAAAGGTGAAGAAGAAATTTTCATTAAAAAATGCATGCCCTTTGTACAAAAGGCCCATTTGTGCAAGTTTAGTTTGGAAGAAGCCCAATTATTATCAGGTAAGACTGATTTAGAGGAATGCTGTGCGGTCTTACATGAAGTAGGAACCAAAGTAATAGCCATTACTTTAGGAGGAGACGGCACTTTACTTAGTACCGAAAATTCTAAACATACTATCCCTAGTATAAAAGTAAGCCCAGTTGACACTACAGGTGCCGGTGATGCCTTTATTGGGTGTCTGCTCTACCAAATAGCTGCTCTACATGACCCTATGGAAGTTCTTGAAAACACGGAACTGTTAGTAGAGATGGTAAAAAAGGCTAACAAGGCGGGCGCAATTACAACCACTAATTTTGGGGCGATTCCGTCGCTACCCAATCAGGAACAACTCCTCGCTATAGGATGAATCAAGCGTCCCTACATCAAATTATTACTTTAGAAAATCAAGACGCTACTAAACCTAAGAATCTTGATATGCTCTTTGATCTAAGGTTGTCTACAAATCTTACAATTATCAAAGACTTGTTTTTTTCACTTTATCCTGAAGAAACCCATACATTATCGTTTAAGAAATTACTACTGGAGCTGCAGGCCCTTTTTAAGGAAAGACCAACACCTCTTAAATTACAAGACATTCATCGTTTAAAACAGGGAGATTGGTACCAGTCCGAACAACTTGTGGGCATGCAATTATATGTTGACCATTTTAGTGAAGACCTAAAAGGATTGGAAAATAAGTTAGGGTATTTTGAGAAATTGGGAGTGAATTTTTTACACCTAATGCCCATTACCCCAAGACCAAAAAGTGAAAACGACGGTGGATATGCAGTAAACAGTTACCACAAGGTAGACAAGCGGTTCGGTACGAAAGAAGATCTTTTAAGGCTTACTGAAAAATTGCGTGATAAAAACATGTATTTAATGCTTGATTTTGTCGCAAACCACACTTCCAACGAATTTCCATGGGCCAAAAAAGCCATGGCAGGCGATTTAAAATATCAAAACTATTATCATATTTATCAAGACCGAACCATCCCCGATGCATTTGAAAAAACGCTTCCGGAAATCTTCCCAATGACCTCCCCAGGTAATTTCACATTCAACCCTGAAATGCAGAAATGGGTCATGACCGTTTTTAACCAGTACCAATGGGACCTTAATTATTCAAATCCGGAGGTATTTATAGCGATGTTGGG
>RCND010000875.1_pt1 | contig 17126 bp, 13 predicted proteins | sample 2041351 | NCBI WGS metagenome assembly RCND01 (sample SAMN09708230, study PRJNA481090) | Marine sediment metagenome, whole genome shotgun sequencing project. | biome: marine sediment; feature: ocean; material: sediment; isolation source: Sewage treatment plant 12B marine sediment (STP12B) ... | reverse complement strand
GCCAAAGACAGTGTTCTTTCGTTTGACACTGAGCTTGGTTTGGAACAGGATTATGAGGGTGGAATAGACATCATTTATGGATTGGAAGAATTTGACAACTTTGAACTCTATGTTGAATGGAAAATTCCAAAAGGAGGCAACAGCGGGATCTATTATCATTTAAAAGAAGGTATTCCCGATGCCGGCCCTCCAGACATTTCTCCGGAATACCAACTTATTGATGATGAAAACTATGCCTCAATTCATGACCTGACAGAATACAATACAGATATGGGAGTAACTGAAAACATTCAGGAATTACAGGATTGGCAAAAAACTGCTTCAGACTATGCCATGCACCCTGCTGATGGATCGCAAAAAATATTACATCCGGCTGGCCAATGGAATTCAACCCGGATCATTTTTACTCCAGAAAAAGTGGAGCATTGGCTCAACGGTAAAAAAGTAGTATCTTTTGTTCCATGGACAGAAGACTGGAAAAAAAGAAAGAATGCAGGTAAATGGAAGGATGCCAATCTTTATGGATCCTTTAAAACAGGCTATATTGGATTTCAGGACCATGCAAGTGGTATCTGGTTCAGAAACATCAAGATCAGAAAACTATAAAATCACAGCACATGAAAAAAAGAGACTTTCTTAAGAGTACAGCAGCCCTAACAATGGGAGCATTTTTACCATCCCCACTTTGGGCCTTGTCAACTAGCAAAAAATTAAGAACCGCTCATATTGGTTTAGGTATTCAAGGGGTTTCAGACCTTAAAGCTACGGCTGCCCATAAGGCAGTAGAGGTTGTAGCGTTGTGTGATGTGGATTCTAAATTACTCGCTGAGGCCAAGAAAATGTATCCTGACGCAACTATTTATGCCGATTACAGAATCATGTTAAAGGAAATGAAAAAAGATATTGACGCCGTTATTGTATCTACTCCAGATCACACACATGCCCCGGCATCTATGATGGCTATGGAAATGAATAAACCCGTTTATTGTCAAAAACCGCTGACTCATCATGTAACCGAAGCCAGGGCCATGAGGAAAATGGCTGAAAAGAAGAAACTTGTTACACAAATGGGCATTCAGGTTCATTCGTTTTACGATTATAAGCTGGCCACCATCCTTATTCAAAGTGGTATCATCGGGAAAGTGAAAACAGTAAGGGCTTGGTCACCAAAAAACTGGGGCTATGATGGCCCGGAACCACAAGGGTCAGACCCTGTTCCAGACAATCTGGACTGGAATCTTTGGTTGGGTACGGCGCCTGATCGAGCCTATAAAGAAGGGTATTACCACCCAAGTAACTTCAGAAAAATACTCGACTACGGATGCGGAACTTTAGGAGACATGGGCGTACATATTTTTGACACACCCTATAATGCCTTGCAATTAGATGTGCCAAGGACTATTAAAAACGACTGCAGGCCTCCTAATGGATTTGGTTTTCCTGAAAACAATGTCGTTACCTACGAATTCCCTGGTACAGATTATACGGCCGAAACATTGACCTGGATTTGGAATGATGGTCCCGGGGCCCCGCAAGCTCATGAGGATCTTAATTTACCAAACAATGACAAACTTCCAGATCAGGGAGCCATGTTTATTGGGGAAAAAGGTCGCTTGCTTCTACCTCATTTTATGCAGCTTCCAAAACATATTGTGGATGGTAAATACATAGACTTGGACCTCTCGCTAGTCAAGGATAAAGAAGCATTAGGTCCCCCTACAGGAGATTATAATTTAGAAAGCAACAAACATTATCACCAATTTGTTGATGCCTGTTTAGGAGATGCCGAAACAAGTGCGCCTTTCTCCTACGCCTCAAGATTAACGGAAACAATTTTATTGGGTGTAATTGCAGGTCGTTTTCCAAATGAAACGCTCCACTGGGACAATGAAAAAGCAAGATTTGCTGAAAAAGAAGCAAATGCTTTTTTGGATGGCACTTACAGGGATTTTTAGTAGCCTGCACGAAGCAAATTAAAATAGTCGAATCCCCGTGTAAAAGGGGATTCGGTTTTTTTATAAGACTTGAAACACCATTGAGTTTAAAACAATAAGTATAGATGTGCACAGCCTTGTGTTATCATTAAACTTGTCAGGAAATTCATTTTAAAATTAATGATTTATGAATATTCAACTCATCATTTATGCTTCTGTTTTGTTCTTTATTTCTGAAATGCTTTTATTGGTTTTAAAACGCTCAAAGAGTAAAACCCAAAAATCAGAAAACGACAAAAAATCCTTGCTGTATATTTGGGTGTCCATTGCTTTTAGTATGATATTTGGGTTCTTTTCGGCAAATTATCAGCAATGGGATTCGTCAAATAGAACAATCGCCACTATCGGATTGCTTATATTTATTCTGGGGATTGTGATTCGCTGGGTTTCCATACTACAACTTAAAAAGGAATTTACAGTAGATGTAGCTATTCATGCTGACCACCAACTAAAAACCGATGGCTTCTATACATATGTTCGTCATCCTAGTTATTCAGGACTTCTCCTGATTTGTTTGGGCCTATCCATTGCCATGAATAGTCTACTTTCAATATTGGGGATCCTTCCTGTTGTATTTGCCGTTCTTTATCGAATCAAGGTGGAAGAAGCAATATTAATTCAGGAATTTGGAGAGGTTTACAGGGAGTTTATGCAAAAGACTGGTAAATTAATCCCTAAAATTTTCTAAAGCTTTTTTTGTTGCAGAAATTTATAATTATCATGAAAAAATGACTAGTTCAAAAAACTCAAGAATTGAAGTAGTGGATGCCTTAAGAGGTTTTGCTGTTATTGCGATTCTTTTGGTCCATAGTGTGGAGCATTTTATTTATCCTGTTTATCCTGATGTTGAGAATCAAGCAGCTTGGCTAACTATTTTAGATAAAAGTACCTTTACCCTTACCTTCGGATTATTTGCAGGAAAAGCCTATGCCATCTTTGCGCTTCTTTTTGGATTTACTTTTCATATTCAGTTTTCTAACCAGCAAAAAAAGGGACTTGATTTTAGTTGGCGCTTTATATGGCGCTTATTGCTGCTCTCTTTATTCGCATCCTTAAATGCCGCTTTTTTTCCGGGAGGCGATGTCTTACTTCTCTTTGTGTTTGTAGGGGGATTTCTCGTATTGGTGAGACAATGGAAGGATAATAATATCTTGATACTGAGCATTATTCTGCTTCTACAACCTGTGGAATGGTTCCATTTTATAATGAGTTTGGTCAATAGCACATACAGTTTACCTAATCTTGGCATAGGACCTTTGTACGGAGAAGTAATTGCTACAGCAAAAACTGGAGAATGGTTGCCTTTTTTAAAAGCTAACCTCTGGGTGGGTCAAAAAGCGAGTTTATTTTGGGCCATTGGTTCAGGTAGATTTTTACAAACTGCCGGACTCTTTCTTTTAGGGCTCTATATTGGAAGAAAAGAACTTTTTGTTTCTTCGCGGGAAAACCTCAATTTTTGGATCAAAACCTTGATCATTGCTGCCATTATTTTTGCACCCTTGTATATGTTTAAAGTACAATGGTATGATAGTGCCACTGAACCTATGATCAAAAGAACGGTCGGAGTGGTTTTTGATATGTGGCAGAAACTTGCATTTACCTTTGTTTTAGTGGCTTCCTTTATTTTAGTCTATCAAAATAAAGCATTTCAAAAAAGAACTAAGAGCTTAACTTATTATGGTAAAATGAGTTTGACAAATTATATTTCTCAATCGTTGATCGGCGCACTAATATTCTTTCCCATTGGATTAAATTTAGCGCCCTATACGGGATATACCCTAAGTTTGTTGATTGGCTTTTTCATTTATTTTTTTCAAGTTCGCTTTTGCAAATGGTGGTTAAGCAGGCACTCTCATGGACCATTGGAATATATTTGGAAGAAAGCTACCTGGATTGGTGGCAGGTGAATCGTAACAAATTGCACTTATGTGAGACCTATAAGAGTTCAATTTCATCAAAATCTAACTCATGAAAAAAATATTTTATTTTGTAATTGCTATACTCTGTTATTCCCAAAATGTAAACAGTCAGGAGTCTGTCAAAGCCTATGTACCTGTTGATATGGAACTGCACAAAACCATATCGACTATGGATAGTATTTTTTTTGATGCCTACAACAACTGTAACATGGAAAAACAAAAAGAGCTCTATGCAGACAACATTGAGTTTTTTCATGACAAGGGCGGCTTGAGTACTTCTAAGTCGGAAATACTGGAAGCTATAAAAAATAATATCTGTGGTAAAGTAACAAGAACCTTAATAAAGGGAAGTATTGAAGTCTATCCAATTCATAATTACGGAGCCGTAGAAATCGGTTATCATAAATTTTTTAATAATCAGGAGCCTGATGCTATATCCAATCCCAGTAAATTTATTATCATGTGGAAGTATGAGGAGGAACAATGGCAAATCACTAAGGTCATCAGCTTGCATTAAATCATTCCTAATGAAAAAAGTAAAATTCAATCTTGCTTTAACCTGTTTATTTTTTATTTCGACTTTGCAGAATGAAATATTGAGTCAGCATATAATCTCTACCGATGTAACAAATCAATTGTTGGAAATGGAAGCTGGAGAAAAAAGAGGATTCAAATGGCTCAATCAACCAAAAAATCATGAAGTTTTAAATGGTGAATTGCTTTTGGAAGTGGATAGTAATACAGATTTTTTTATTGATCCTGAAAATAAAAAGGCTACAGCTACTGCTCCATTTCTATTCAAGGAAATTAAAGGGGATTTTATTGCAACGGCATTGGTTCAGCCTGATTTTAAGGACCAATGGAACGCTTGTGCATTGATGGTGATTATCGATAAGTCTCATTGGATCAAATTCGCATTTGAAAATTCTGATGCCACGGGTAAAAGTGTTGTAAGCGTCGTAACCCGGGGGGTATCAGATGATGCCAACGGAGCGATTTTAAATGATGTTGATCAACTATGGTTAAAAATAATCAGAAAAGACAATTTATATGCACTGCACTGGTCCTTAGATGGTGCAACATACAATATGTGTCGATTGGCTGCCATGCCTATGGCTGAAACAGTTAAAATAGGGATGGAAGCGCAGAGTCCGGTAGGTGAAACGGCACATCATAAATTTCTTTATTTTAACCTTGAATTCAAAACTGTCAAAGACCTTAGAAAGGGAGAGTAGCATATCCTATTTCAAATAAATACAGGTTTATTTTACATATGTTCTTTCTGGCCAAACAAGAAAAAAGCATTAAACTATTGCTTATATTTGATAGTAAAACCACTAATAGATGAATTATAGAAGGTTAGGTAAAAATGGACCCGAAATATCTGAGATTGGGCTGGGATGTTGGCAACTTGGGGCAGACTGGGGCAATCCAATCTCTGAGGAAGTAGGTTTACAGATTCTTAAGGAAGCGGTATCACAAGGAATCACACTTTTTGACACAGCGGATGTTTATGGCCAGGGGAAAAGCGAATCCTTAATTGGTACATTTTTAAAAACAGAGAAGAAGCCTCTAAAGGTGATTACCAAATTTGGACGGGGTAATGGTATCTATCCCGACAACTATTCAGAAAAAGCATTGTTTAAATCGATTGAAGGCTCTCTGGATCGACTCGGTGTCAGTTCACTCGATCTTCTCCAGCTCCATTGTGTTCCTGAGCAAATTTTAACAGAGGGAACAATCTTTATATGGCTGAGAAAGCTAAAGGATCAAGGGCTTATTAAAAATTTTGGAGCCAGTGTGGAAACTGTTGAACAGGCTTTGATTTGTATGGAACAGGACGATCTTTTATCACTTCAAGTGATTTTTAATATTTACAGACAACGTTTGATCAAAGAATTATTACCAATTGCACTTAAGAAAGGGGTTGGCATCATCGTGAGGCTGCCCTTGGCCAGTGGTTTATTATCAGGAGCCTACAATGCATCTACTACATTTTCTTCGAATGATCACAGAAATTACAATCGAAATGGTGAAGCCTTTAATGTGGGTGAGACCTTTGCAGGGTTACCCTTTGAAAAGGGAATTGAAATAACTGATAAGCTGAAGAAATCATTTGTTCCGAAAGGAATAAATATGGCCCAATTCGCACTTCGTTGGATTCTTGATCATGAGGCTGTCAGTTGCGTAATTCCCGGGGCCAGTAGAATTGAACAGGTGCGGTCTAATGCGCTCGCCTCTGCTCTTCCTACTTTGACAAATGACTTGCATAGAGAATTGAATACATTTTATGCGGATGATATTGAGCGATTTATCAGAGGTGCATATTGAAAATTTGATCTTCTGATTTGGGAAACTTTTGAGAAAAAATATTGAGATCTGAAACATATGAAAAATATTAAAGTAATCTCCTTTGACGCAGACGACACCTTGTGGGTCAACGAACCTTATTTCAGGGAAGCTGAAGAAAAATTCAGCAACCTGTTGGAAGATTTTTTACCTCATCACAGTGTTCAAAAAGAATTGTTTAAGACCGAAATGGATAACCTTGCCTTATACGGCTATGGAGTAAAGAGTTTTATGTTAAGTATGGTCGAGACAATAGGGAGGGTTACCAACGATACAGCTGATATAAAATTAGTGAACAAGGCAGTTGCATTGGGCAGAGAATTATTGAATAAACCTGTTGAAATTCTTGATGGTGTTCAGGAGGTGCTCACAGCGTTAAACGGACGGTACAAATTAGTAATGACTACCAAAGGTGATTTACTTGACCAGGAACGCAAACTGGTTAAATCAGGCTTGGAAAAACACTTTCATCATATTGAGATCATGAGTGATAAAAAAGTCTCTGACTATGCCAAATTATTGAAGCACCTGGATTGTAAACCCGAGCATTTTTTAATGATAGGAAATTCAGTGAAATCGGATGTCATTCCTGTTTTGGAATTAGGCGGATTTGCAATACATGTGCCTTATCATACCACCTGGGCCTATGAAAAAGTAGATATCAAAATCGACGATCCTAAATTCTTTGAAGCTGAAACCATTGAGCACATCATGGATTTTCTTTAGAACTTAAGACAAAGTGCAGTGCAGACATCCAAAATGAGTAGTGATCGCAGGAACAAATTCATCAATAAATTATCTCATAAATGAGACTTCGACTCAAACCAACCATAATTTTCATGGCATTCATTGTTTTATCACTGGTCATTCAGTGTAAAAAAGACCGCCCAAATACAATTCAATCGAAGGATTCGATGAGCCCTCAAAAAACTGTTGATATATACCATACAAACGCAGATGGGTCCATACTTTTTGAGCACCAAAAGATATTTCTTGAACAGGATTCAACAAATGTGGAACACATTATCAAGATAGATCTCTCCAAAAGCTACCAATCCATGCAGGGATTCGGTTTTGCGCTCACCGGTGGAAGCGCAGAACATATCATGAGGATGGATGAGACAGCCAAACTAAAACTTATAAAGGAATTGTTTGGCAAAAATAAAGGTGAGATTGGATTGAGTTATTTACGGATCAGTCTTGGTGCTTCGGATCTGGATGCACAAGCTTTTTCCTATAATGATCTTCCAAAAGGTGAAAAAGACATGGACCAGGAAAAGTTTTCCATTGATCCGGATAAAAAATACCTTATTCCTCTACTGAAAGAGATCTTGAAAATAAACCCTGAACTCACCTTAATGGCTTCTCCCTGGTCACCTCCAACATGGATGAAAACAAATGGGGCGACTATTGGCGGAGAACTGGATCCAGCTTTTTATGATAGCTATGCTTTGTATTTTGTGAAATACATTCAGGCTATGAAAGTAGAAGGTATCTATATAGACGCCATCACGCTTCAAAATGAACCTTTACATCCTGGTAATAACCCCAGTATGCATATGACACCTATAGAACAGGCAAATTTTGTCAAAAAAAGCCTTGGACCACTTTTTAAAGAAAAAGGAATTGAGACTAAGATCATCGTATATGACCATAATGCTGATAAACCTGAATACCCAATTGAAGTTTTATCCGACCAGGAAGCTAATCCCTATATTAATGGTTCCGCTTTTCATTTATATGGAGGTGACATCGAAAATCTATCAAAAGTACATCTTGCCTTTCCTGAGAAAGACATCTATTTTACGGAACAGTGGTATAGCTCAGAAGGCGAATTTGACGAAGACCTTTTATGGCATATGAGAGAAATACTGATCGGAGGAAGCAGAAACTGGGCTTCTGCTATAATCGAATGGAACCTTAGTTCAAATCCGGAACTGACGCCACATACCCCCGGTGGATGTACTCAATGTCTTGGAGCCATCAGTATTGATGGAGATGAGATACGTAGAAATGCCGGATACTATGTCATGGCACATGCTGCGCCTTTTGTTGTTAAAGGATCAAAACGAATTCAATCAAGTTTTTCTGAAGAAATTCCCAATGTCTCTTATTTGACACCTCAAAACAAGGTTATTTTAATTCTAATGAATAATTCGAAACAAACCCTCAGCTTCAATGTGATGCAGGATCAAACAAAATTTTCAGATCGTATAGAAGTAGGTGGTGTCAAAACATATATTTGGAATAAAAACGAAACAAAATGAAAAATGTAATTACGCTAGTTCTAGTAGGACTATTACTATTGAGTTGTAAAGAAAAAACTAAAGAGACCCTTACTGTGATAAACTATCTTGAAGTGGGATCTGTTGAAGTGCTAGATGAGGAGTTAAAATTGGTAGTTAACCTTGAAAACAAATTGGAAATACTGTCTGAAGGACACGACTGGACAGAAGGCCCTCTTTGGCTGGAAGACCAACAAATCCTTCTCTTCTCTGACATACCCCGAAATACGGTATATAGCTGGGATAGCCAAAATGGAACAAAAGAATATCTTAAACCATCAGGATTTACGGGTGAAAATTTTGAGGGTTCAGAACCAGGAGCAAATGGGTTATTGCTGGATCCTGAAGGTCATCTAATCTTATGCCAGCACGGTAATAGGCAGGTAGCACGAATGAACAGCAGTCTCGACCAGCCCACACCTGTTTTCTCTGCTGTAGCAGAGGCTTTTGAGGGAAACAGGCTTAATAGCCCTAATGATGCTGTTTTTGACTCGAGTCATAATTTATATTTTACGGATCCTCCCTATGGTTTACCTAAACAGATGGAAGATGCTCAAAAGGAATTGAATTATCAAGGCGTATACAAACTGAACATTTCAGGGGATCTTATGTTAATTGATAGTACCCTAAGCAGACCGAATGGCATAGCCTTTTCACCAGATGAAAAAGTATTGTATGTGGCGAATTCAGATCCTGAAAACGCCATTTGGATGGCATATAACATGGATGAGATGGGTAATATGGTTTCTAAAAAGAAATTCTTTGATGTAACTTCTCTTGTCAAAAATGAAAAGGGGCTTCCCGATGGACTAAAAGTGAATAAGGAAGGTTATTTGTTCGCTACAGGACCGGGCGGTGTATTTGTCTTTAATCCTGCCGGAAAGCATTTAGGGACCATTAGAACGGGCCAGGCAACATCAAATGTTGCATTCAATTCAAATGAAACCGTATTATATATGACAGCCGATAGCTATCTGCTGAAATTTGATCTTAAATAATCATTATCTCAGTGTTAAAATATCATATTGAACAGGTATCCTGAAATCAGAATACAGAGGGCCACTATTCCAAAGAATATACCTATAATTTTGAAGGTCATTACTTTTTTTAAAAGCATGGCTTCATTTTATATTGAAGTAGCGGCAAAAACGTATTCTATATCGGGTTTTATCTTTAGGAATAGCATTGCGTTCAGAAATTTCTCTTAGCCTCGTTCGAGTAGATTGTCATATCTTAGACCACTAAACCAGTGTTTCACTTCCATGTCTGAAAAAAAGAAAGAACATCCTGCAAAAAAAGAAAGATTGCACACACGAAATAAACACCGTGAACGCTATGATTTTAAATTGCTCATCAACAGTTGCCCTGAATTAGCTCAATACGTTACTGAGAATAAATACGGGGACGAAACCATTGATTTTTTTAATGCCGAAGCTGTGAAGATGCTTAATAAGGCTTTGCTTATGCATTATTATGGCCTGAGTTTTTGGGATATTCCTAAAGGTTACCTCTGCCCGCCCATTCCGGGAAGAGCAGATTATATACATCATATGGCAGATGTACTAGGCAGCAGTAACGCTGGTAAAATACCAACTGGGAGCAAAATAAATTGTCTTGATATAGGGGTTGGCGCAAATTGTGTTTATCCCGTCATCGGCCACAGCGAATATGGTTGGTCGTTTATAGGTACTGATATTGACCCGGTTGCCATTGCCTCAGTAAACAAAATAATTGAATCAAATACGAGTCTAATAGGTAAGATCGAATGTCGTCTGCAAACCAAAGCCTCAGCTATTTTTTCTGGAATTCTAAAAGAGGATGAAAAGATAGATGTATCGATTTGTAACCCTCCATTTCACGCTTCATTAGAAGAATCTCAAGCAGGTACGCTTCGAAAACTGAGCAATCTAAAGAACCAAAAAATCACAAAGCCTGAATTGAATTTTGGAGGAAAAGAAGGAGAATTATGGACAGAAGGAGGCGAAAAACGATTTATATTGAACATGATCAGGCAAAGTAAACGTTTTGGAAAATCTTGTTGTTGGTTTTCTACGATAGTTTCCAAACAATCCAATCTCAAATATATATACCGGGAACTGGATGAGATTATGGCTGAAGAGTATAAAACCATACCAATGGGTCAGGGAAATAAAACAAGTAGAATTGTGGCCTGGACCTTCTTGAGTGTAGAAGAAGAGAAAAATTGGGTTAAAGATCGATGGTAGAATCAATGAACCATTTAATGAAACATATTTGAATAAGTCTTTCTCCACATGTTTTACATCCAAATAATTGAAGGTATTTTATGGGTGTAGAGTTTAACTAAAGATTTTCGCTAAACTCCAGTTTAGGTAATATCGTTACTTTTTTCTTCTGAATTCGTTGCATCCTACGAAGTACTTTATCAAGCATCCTAACCGTTTTCTCTATATACGGACCTTTATTTAGCATTACACAGTCTGCACGCTGAGCCATTGCGGCATCCGTAATCTCCGCTCTTGTAGGTATTCCTTTTTTCGCCAAATTCTCTAAAACTTGCGTCGCCCATATATCTGGTACATGAGCAGCGTCGCAAAGTTGTAATATTTCTTCTTGGATAATAGCAAAATTCTTCCAACCGGTTTCTATGGCTAAATCTCCTCTCGCAATCATAACACCAATAGGATAATTTTCCATTGCTTTTAACAATATCCCGGGTAAATTTCTATAGGCTTCTTTAGTTTCAATTTTTAAAATGATCCCTATTTTCGCTTTTAATCTTTTCAACTCATTGAGCAAATCCTCAACATCTTGTTTGTTGTTAACAAAAGAAAAATTTACTACATCGGCATGCTGCGCAACAAATTTTAAATCCGTTTTATCTTTTTTGGTCAACCCACTTGCGCCTAAATCACTATTTGGTAAATTTATGCCTTTATCGGCTTTCAATTTCCCTCCTTTTTTTTTGGCATTGGTAATTTCAATAATTAAATGATCTGCATGGGTTTCTTTTACAATCCCTTCAATTTTTCCATCATTAAAATAAATCTGTTCTTCGGATTTGACATTGTCAAAAATCTCTGGCAAAGTACAAGAAATATGGGCTAATTCTTTTATATTACCTTCACCATCAACAACTGCAGGCTCACCTGGAATCGCTTTTTTATCTAATCTCAACAAATCACCTTCAAATAAAAAGATGACTTCTTCTAAGGGTAACAATTCATGAACAGTATGTATTTCAGAAGTCGATTTCTTTTCTAAATATACATTTAATAAAGTTCCGGTAGTTACAAAAGCCGACTTACTACATGAGCCCCAAAGCCCTTTAGCTTCTTTTTCATCTATATAAATTTTGCGCTTTTTGTCGCGTAAATCTTTAAAAATAATACACGAATCTTTTTTTGTTTTTCGAAGCCATTTTTTATTTACCGGAATAATAACATCCGCTTCTTTCCCGATAGGAGGCATGATGCCGTATGGAGCCAACCAAATCTTAGCCGGTTCCATTACCTGACCTAATGTGTTTTTAATTGGCTTTATGTGAATGACTTTAGGCCCAGGTTTCATTTTACCTGTTCTGATTTTTGGGCCGCCTAAATCCATCATGATTTTACAGCCCTTTTTATGTGCTCTAATGTTATCAATTATTTGTTTCCAAATAATATCATCATCATGCGCACAGTTAATTCTGGCGCAGTCCATACCTTGTTTTAAAAGCGATTTCGTAAATTGTTTGTCCCTTGCGGCATCTAAAGGTTGGGTGACCATAATAGCCGTTTTTCTTTTATTTTTTATTTTTCCAAAGAGTGCCTTGAAATTTTGTTTCTGAATTTTTTTAACCTCCTTATTATTTAGATATTTTAGTTCTTCATCAAATAAGTCATTATTCAGCAAACTGTTAATAATTGATCTGATATTCAGTAAGCCATATAAAATATTATTTTGAGATTCCAGTGCAATAGGCAATCCTATTTCCTCTAGTTTTTCTTGAAGAATATTAATGTTAAATGAACGCATTGCTAAATAATGGACTAAATTTTTCGCGCTTTGGGAGTAATTTGGATGTACATTATTTAGTTGAGATTTGTACTTCTGTTCAAATTCAGAAATTTTAGCAATTACGGAGTCTAGTGCAACAGCGATTTCTTGTAATTTATCCCTTGCGAAAAGCATTATTAGTAATTTAATCTTAAAATTACTACCCTTTTTTTAAAATTGCTAAATTTTTCACATTTTAATTGTCTTGTATCTGGAACGTTTTATGGGACTAAAAAAAGGGAAATCTAGTAGTCTGTCATACGAATTATGGACAGAAGGTGGAAAAAATAACCTGGTTTTTAGTTGACTTCCTTTTTAAATTTGATATCGCAATCTAAATGTGATCAATCGCGGTTGTATAAAAACTCGAGATTCCGAAACAAAAAGATTGGTAGCGGTATTGCTAAGCCTTGAGTCAATATCCAATAAGTTTGTCGCTACAAATTCATATTCCCATTTAGCATCCCTATCTTTTCTGTAAGATAATGATGCATTCCAAGTTTGAAAAGAACCAGTATTACCACCTTCCAACGTTTGACGGGTATAAGTATAATCTGATCTTAAGGTAACGGATTTCCAAATATAAGCATCAAAATCTATTGAAGGGGCGCTCGTATAAAACGTTGTTTCGTTTGGCCCTTGCTTATTTGTAGAGACCGTATACCTATATTTGAGGCTTACATTTGGTGCTTTTTTGAAATTTGTACGCAGTCCTGGGGTATAGCTTTGTGTAAATCCTGTATTTACCGATCTTCTGGCATCAATGAATTGGTTTATTTTACTGTAATTAAAATTTAAATTAAATGTTGCTACTAACTTTCCAAAAGTACGCTGAACACGACCGAATGCAGTAGCGGTTTCGTCAGCAAAATTAGAATTGAAAAAAGTACTTGTGGTAATTACATTTTCGAAAAAAGTGATATTTCTAATTTGATCTATATTTTTAGAATAAGCCACACGTCCAAAGACATTTGTATAATTGAACAAATTGAAACTCGAATAAAGTAAACTTAAGTTGTGTGATAAAGCATTTTGCAATTCCGGCTCACCAAATTGAATACTGCTAAAATTATTTAAAACCAATCCTTGTGCCAGCTTAGTAACATCGGTAAATTGATTGCGCATATCATACCTAAAGGTTAGGCTTTCACTATTTTTAAATTGAATTCTTGTTTCAAAATCAGGCATTATCCTGAAAAAATCTTCTTTAAACTCCTGACCAAACTGAGTATTGTTGTTTCCATATGAATGTACCGACAAACCTGGTGTAATTGTAAATTTCCCTGCTCTAAGACGATAATGAGCTCCTAAGTAGACATCCTTAAAATTATACTCAATGTCGTTGGTCGCAAGGCCATCATTAAATGTAGGCGTTGGCGAAAACTCTGAACCATCATCTAAAAATTGAAATAAATTAGAATTAAATTTTTGATTGCTTAAAATAGTCCCTAAAGTAAAATTAAGATTGCTTTTTGGATTAATAATATAATAATAATCAAGTTTGGCATCAAGCTGGCTTGATTTTATACGTCTATCTTGAGCAATATTATAGTTCAGTTGATTTTTATCTAAACCTAAATCATCTGCAGTAGCTTCATAATTATCTTTATCCTCTATTATTGCATTATAAAAAGGATCTTCATCTCTAAATAAATGCTGTGCCTCAAAAGCAAAAATATTATTTTCATCTAGCGTATAATAATAATTTATGTTTTGATTAATGCTGTATGGTGTTGTTTCATTTAACTGATCTGTATTACCTAAAACTGAGGATAGTAAATTCTGAACTTGCGAATCTTTAGAAACTCGACTTAAAATGTCATAGTCTATTTGGTTGCTCACATTTGGTTTATATGAAGCACTCAATTTTATCAAACCCTGATTGGACCGCTCTTGACTTGTTTGCTCGGTTACCTCATTCGGAATACCTAAATCTGAATCTGTATATTGCCTAATAGTTCTTTCCTTTGAGTCAATGAGACTGCTGTTAAAGATCACAAATCCACTAATATCTAAATCGCTATTTGGCGACCAACTAAAATTTGAAGCACCAAGTATATTTTCAACAGCTAAAGCATCATCTTGACTGGTTAAAAATCCAAGATCATTGTTTCCTAGATCTAAATCTGTACCGCTGCTTCTGCTTGGAGCTCTAAATCCTCCTCCAAAATTTCGAAGGTCTCTTGGGGTTAACACTACTTCACCAATGTTGTTCAAATCACCAATAAAGTTGAATGTGAATGTAGGGGTATAGTAAAAGAGTTTAGGCTGCAGTAAATAGAGCCCTTTGTCGGCACTTGAAAAGCCACCACCAGCATCAATATTACCAAACCAAAAATTTTCTTTCCCTTCTTTAAGTTTAATATTTAAGGCAAAATTATCACTATTATTAGTCACACTTCGTAATTGTCCTACTTCAGAGTAATTCCGTAGGACTTGTATTTTATCTACCGCATTTGAAGGAATATTTTTAGTTGCAATTTTAGTATCTCCATCAAAAAAATCTTTTCCATTAACCATCAACTTGTTCACTACCTTACCTTCTACTTCAATCTGTCCATCTTCATTAATTTCAACTCCTGGAAGATTTTCTAACACGTCTTCCAATTTCCTTTCGGTACCATCTTTAAACGAATCAGCATTATAAACGATGGTATCACCTTTTACAATAACGGGTATTTCATAAGTTAATTCAATCTCATCTAAAGCAATATCCGGTTTGAGTATAAAATCTCTTGTTACATCTGATACTGCAGTCATTACCATTTCTTCCAAGCTTTCCATTCCTAAATAACTAACTTGAAATTTATATGCCCTATTCTCACCTAACTCAAACGAAAAATAACCTTTTTCATCGGTAATGGCGTATGATTCTAAATCACCCGTTTCTTGCTTCATGACAATAACATTTGCCAATTCCAGAGGAGTTCCTAAGCTGTCTTTTACTACTCCTTCAAACTTGATTTGGGAAAAAGTCAAATTTATAGAGCAAAGTAGCACAACAAAAACTATTTTTTTCATCAGTTATTGGTAATGGATTGGTTGAATTAAGAAACTATTTTAAAATTAATTTCTTCTACCACTTGGTCTACCGCGGTTATCTCTCATTTCTTGCATTTTTCCCACAATAATTTCTTGGTATTCTTCTTTATCAACTATTTTACCTTTATCAGGAGCTTCAATTTTGGATTTCTCTCCAGGGTTCATAATAATTTTTGAACATAGAATAGTCGTATTATTTGCATTCACTTCTAGAATTAATCCAGGAAGTCCCCAATATTCCAATGGACCTTGACTCAAGGGAATTTGTGGTGAATACCATGCTACAATTTCAGTCATTTTAACTTCCTCCTCTTTTGCTACTCCGTTTATAGAATCTGTTTCATTCGCACTATCGTTAGTTCTTAGACGATCCCAAGAAAAGTCATACCAAGAAAGTTCATAAGTAGGCATAGAAGCAGTAGCTTTAAAACACAAGTATTTACCTATCTGTTTTGATTCAGTGCTAATTTGCCAATCTAAAGAAAGTAAATCATCCTTTATTAAGAATTGTTTGCCATAAAATTCTTGCTTTTGCAATAAGGTTTTTGATTTGACATTTTTATACTGTTCACCTGGAGTAAAATTTTTCCCCCAAGTATCTGTTGCTCCCGAGATGGCATCAATTTTTTCATCTTCTTTAAAAACAGATTCTTCCTTGTTAAAAGTCAAAATATAAGTTTTCTCTAATCTGTTTTTTAAGCGTTCTTGAATTTGCTTTTTCTGAGCCTCGCTCATTGTAGCCCCGAAGTTACCCAGCTCCATTGTGGACTTTGAAAAATAATAAGCCTTACCCTGAAAATCTTGGGCTGCCAATAAAATTGGCACTAACATTGTAAAAAAAACGATGCTTCTTTTGAAAAATAACTGGTTCATATAGACTATTAATTTGGTTTTGTTTAACAAATGTATGTATATTGTTAGACAAATCTATTGTATTTACGAAAACTTTAACATAATATAACAAACCCCAATAGCTAACATTATTAAAAATCGAAATCAAGAACCATAACTTTTGTATTCTAAATATTATTTTTAAACCGCTTTTTAAATGATTGTTAGGCGGATCAAATCATTTTCTTATCGTTTGGATTGTAAGAAAAATAATAAAGTTTAACAGATCTTTTATCAAGCTATTAAGCTTATTACCTTGTACTTTGGGTGGGATTTAATGCTAAAGCAACATTCCTTTTCAAGCTACGCCAACCTTCGGTAGGTAAACTGTGAAAACCAAAAATAAAAATCGCTTCGCTTCACTCCAAAAAGAAAGCGAGCTTCCATACAAGATATGAACAACGAACTTATTTTTGTTGGGATTCATTGGCTAGCGCCAATGTTCCCTTCAAGCTACGCTTGAAAACCAAAAATAAAAATCGCTTCGCTTCACTCCAAAAAGAAAGCGAGCTTCCTTTTTGGAGCTCGCTCGCGATTAACCATTTTTTTGGTTTGTTGTACCTTGGGTGGGAATCGAACCCACACGATCTTGCAATCACTGGATTTTGAATCCAGCGCGTCTACCA
>RCND010000873.1_pt1 | contig 17134 bp, 14 predicted proteins | sample 2041351 | NCBI WGS metagenome assembly RCND01 (sample SAMN09708230, study PRJNA481090) | Marine sediment metagenome, whole genome shotgun sequencing project. | biome: marine sediment; feature: ocean; material: sediment; isolation source: Sewage treatment plant 12B marine sediment (STP12B) ... | reverse complement strand
GTGGCCAAACATTCAACTGTTTGGCCACTTTTAATTTAAACTATGTATTATTCTAACAGTAACTCCAATATCTCAATAGCCGCATCACTTATCTTGGTGCCTGGCCCAAAAATAGCGGTTGCCCCCGCATCTATTAGAAACGGGTAATCTTGTTTAGGAACCACGCCCCCAACAACCACCATAATATCTTCCCTACCATATTTTTTTAGCTCTTCTATGACAGCAGGAACTAAGGTTTTGTGCCCTGCGGCCAAAGAAGAAACACCAAGAATATGTACATCATTTTCCACAGCTTGTTTGGCAGCTTCTTGTGGTGTCTGAAACAACGGACCAATATCCACATCAAAACCTAAATCGGCATATCCTGTAGCGACTACTTTCGCGCCACGATCGTGCCCATCCTGGCCCATTTTCGCAATCATAATCCGGGGTCTACGGCCATCCTGCTCTGCGAACTTGTCTGTTAACTCTTGTGCTTTCTTAAAGCTTTCGTCGTTTTTTATCTCCTTGGAATACACGCCTGTAAATGATTTAATTTCTGCCTTATGCCTTCCAAAAGCGAGCTCTAGCGCATCACTAATTTCACCTAAAGTAGCTCTTGCCCTTGCAGCAGCTACGGCTAAAGCTAGTAAATTATCAGCAGCTCCCGTCCCTTCCATTTTATTTTTAGCAGCCTTGGTCAATGCTATTAAGCAACTTTCAACCACTTTAGCATCCCTGTTTTCTTTAATGGATGCCAACCGTTCCATCTGTTCCTTGCGCACTGCTTGGTTGTCTACCTCCAAAATCTGTAGTGCGCCTTCTTTCTTCAATCTGTATTTATTGATGCCCACGATGACATCTTGCGTACTGTCTATTCGGGCCTGTTTTCTGGCGGCCGCTTCTTCAATACGCATTTTGGGTATTCCAGCTTCTATGGCCTTGGTCATACCGCCCAGTTCTTCTACTTCGGTCATTAACTCCATCGCTTTGTGCACCAATTCCTGCGTTAGGCTTTCCACATAATAACTGCCTGCCCAAGGATCAACCGTTTTTGTTATTTTGGTTTCTTCCTGTAGGTAGATTTGGGTTTCCCTTGCAATCCGTGCGGAGAAATCGGTGGGTAACGCAATGGCCTCGTCCAAAGCATTGGTATGTAAACTTTGTGTACCTCCAAACACGGCCGCTGCTGCCTCAATAGTAGTTCTTGCCACATTATTAAATGGATCTTGTTCCGTAAGGCTCCATCCGCTCGTCTGGCAATGGGTACGCAATGCGAGTGATTTATCACTTTTAGGATTAAACTCCTTCACCATTTTTGACCAAAGCATACGTGCGGCACGCATCTTTGCGATTTCCATAAAATGGTTCATGCCTATGCCCCAAAAGAAGGAAAGTCGCGGTGCAAAATCGTCAATTTTTAGTCCGGCTTTTAGTCCGGTACGGATGTATTCCAAACCATCGGCCAAGGTGTAAGCCAGTTCTATATGCGCCGGTGCGCCAGCTTCATGCATATGATAGCCAGAAATACTAATACTATTATACTTCGGCATAAATTGGCTCGTATACTCAAAAATATCGGCCACCAGCTGCATGGAAGGTTTTGGTGGGTAGATATAGGTATTACGGACCATAAATTCTTTTAGGATATCGTTCTGTATCGTACCAGCCAATAGTTCCTTGGAAACACCTTGCTCCTCAGCGGCCACAATATAAAACGCCATAATTGGTAGTACTGCACCATTCATAGTCATAGAAACCGACATCTTATCCAATGGAATGCCGTCGAATAAGATTTTCATATCCTCCACGGAATCAATGGCGACTCCTGCTTTTCCAACATCGCCCACCACACGTTCATGGTCGCTATCATAGCCTCTATGGGTGGGTAGGTCAAAAGCAACTGACAATCCTTTTTGTCCACCTTTTAAATTCCGTCTGTAAAACGCATTACTCTCTTGTGCCGTGGAGAAACCTGCATATTGGCGTATTGTCCACGGTCTTCTAACATACATGGTAGAATATGGACCTCTAAGATATGGTGGAATTCCCGCCGCAAAATTCAGATGCTCAGCATCCTTAATATCGTCTTTGGAGTAGGTTTTTTTTAGGTCAATATTTTCCGCAGTAGTATACCCAGCTGCAAGATTGAGCTTAGCGTCATCATTTTCTGAAGTGACCGAAGCTGGGTTTAAGCTAAGATTATCTAGATTTTTTCTGCTCATCCTGCAATCTTTTTTGTTCCAAGGCTTCCGCCAAACGTTTTTCTATAACGGGCACCAACAATGTTTTTCTGGCATTGGTCTTCACAAAGGGGTACAGTTCCAAATCGTTCTTCATCTTATCGGTCTCGTTCTGGTATTTGTTCGTACCTACTAAGACTTCTTTTTGTTCGTTAAAGCGTTCTTGCTGCTTATTGCCTGCTTCCTTTATCTTTCCCTGTATGGTATGTTCCTTCAATTGTTTTAAAAAACCTCCTCCTTTTTCTATCGACTTTAATAATTCCAAGCCTTTTTCTGCCAACTGCTTGGTCAAGGTTTCTATATAATAGGATCCATCAGATGCATTCGCCACTTTGTCAAAATAACTTTCTTCCTTTAAGAGTAACAACTGATTTAGCGCAATACGTTCTCCAAAATCATTAGACTTATGATAAAGCGCGTCATACGGCATATTGATAACGGTATTTACCCCTCCCAATACGGCCGACATACATTCCGTCGTAGTCCGTAACATATTTATGTTATAATCGTAAAGTGTTTTGTTTCGTTTGGATGGATACGCAACGATATGGCAATCCAACTCCACGTCATAAAGCGCTGCTAGGCCTTTCCAAAGCGACCGTAATGCTCGAAATTTGGCAATTTCAAAGAAATAATTCCCGCCTACGGACACCTTAAACACTATACTTTTCATCTTACCCAAACTTCCTTTTTGTTCCAAATAATTCAGGTATTCATTGGCATGGGCCATGGCATAGCCCAATTGCTGCGCCATATTGGCACCGGCGTTTTCATAAAGCGATACATCTACGCTTAAAGCATGATGGCCTTTTGTTTCGACTATTTTTTCTAAGAATTCATGGTCGTTCTCTAGACTGCTATACCAGTTCCCCGTCCGCGCTAAATGCCCTATAATATCCACATTAAAAAAGACTGCAGCGGCTGCCTTTGAGTCAAGATCCAAGACGGATTGTACAAAGTGCTCCGAGAGAAATTGCATCTCTAAATAAATGGTTGTTTTTTCTAGGTCGATGTCCTTAAGTAATACAGCCACAGCAATATCCTCGGACGGAACTAAAAACTGTATCCGCTCCGCACCTCTTTGCAATGCTTTTAGCGCGGCTTTGTTCGCCATTTCGGCATTGCCTGCGTAAATCACTTGTCCAATGTGCCAACCATGATTTACAAAGGGTATATTGGGAAGGTCATCGGCAACATCTTCCGAGTGGTAAAAAGGCTTCACTTTAATACCTTCCGGAGATTCCCAAACCAAGGTATCGTTGTAGTCAGCCCCTTTAAGGTCGTACTGAATTTTTTGTTTCCAAGCCTTGGCAGAGACTTCTGAGAATGCATTGAATAATTTTTCTTCTGGCATGCTTATGATTTTAAAACCTGTAGGAGTAAAATAGCATTTTATATACATTGCAATTTAGTCACTTATGGGAAATAGTATACTTCTATTTATGTAGTAAAACTAAAATACCCTTACTTTTTTAATCTTATCTCAACTGAACTAAGCATGACAGGCTTTATGAGTAATATCATTTTATGGTGCTATTCCTTTTAGTAAATTGTAATCCCAAAACACCAAAATGATGTTTAAAAAAGTATTCTTTCTACTTTTTATTCTATTTAGCTGCTCCAAATGTACCAATCAAGAAGCGAATGATATACCTGAAACAGAGAACCCTATCTATCTTGCTTCTAATGGAATAACCATTGCCTGTTATAAATGGGCCAAAATTGGTGATAAGGGTGATGTTAATGGTACAACCTATACCATAGTAGATGAAGCTATTTTAAGACAAGCCGTTATGAACCTTGAAGACGTAACTTCATTTTGTACGACCAAGGTGAGTAATATGAGCGGATTGTTCAACAAATCAAATTTTAATCTAACCATAGATAGTTGGGATGTGAGTAACGTAACTGATATGCATGAACTATTTCGAGAATCTTCTTTCGATCAAGATATCAGTTCTTGGGATGTGAGCGGCGTTACGGATATGAGTTGGATGTTTTATAATTCACAATTCAATCAACCCATAGAAAACTGGGATGTGAGCAATGTTACTGCTATGAATGCAATGTTTCTACAATCTTCTTTCAATCAAGATATTGGCCCTTGGGATGTAGGTATTGTTACTACCATGGCAACTATGTTTGCTTATTCGCCATTCAAACAAGATATTGATTCTTGGGATGTGGGTAATGTTATTGATATGAATGGCATGTTTGAAGGTACATTATTCAACCAAGACATCAGTTCATGGGATGTTAGTAATGTTATTGATATGTATGACATGTTCTATTTTTCTACTTTCAATAGAGATATCGGTTCTTGGGATGTTAGTAATGTTACTTCAATGTCAAGTATGTTTAAAGAATCTCCTTTCAATCAAGATATCAGTTTTTGGAATGTAGGAAACGTCACTTATATGAACAGCATGTTTTTTAATTCACCGTTCAATCAAGATTTAAGTGGTTGGAATGTGGATAATGTAGAAAGTTGTTTTTGGTTTGACCTGTATACAGAGCCAACTTGGTTCTTGCCGAAGCCAAATTTTTCGAATTGTGAACTCAATTAATCCGTGTATTCAAAAGCCAAAATTACAAACAAGAACATGTATCCAATCAACTTAAAAAATCATTTTTCTTTCTTGAAAGGGATATTGGTATGTTTAACTATTAACCCCAGTAAACCCGACAACTCTATCGGAACTGCATAAACCTGCAATATCACAACGGAATATTCCCATGTTTCTTCTTAGGCAATCTCGCTACCTTATTCTCAAGTAACGCAAAAGCCTTTATAAGTTTTCTTCGAGTGTGCTTGGGTAAAATAACTTCATCTATAAACCCTCGTTCTGCGGCGCTGTAGGGATTCGCGAATTTATCGGCATATTCCTTTTCCTTTTCAGCCAGTTTAGCTTCTGAATCGTCGGCTTTGGCAATTTCTTTCTTGAAAATAATTTCGCTGGCACCCTTGGCGCCCATAACGGCAATTTCGGCACCAGGCCATGCGTAATTCATATCAGCACCAATGTGTTTGGAATTCATAACATCGTAGGCACCACCATACGCTTTTCTGGTAATCACAGTAATTTTGGGCACCGTTGCCTCACTTAATGCATATAACAACTTTGCGCCGTTGGTAATAATACCGTTCCATTCCTGATCAGTCCCTGGTAAAAACCCTGGCACATCTACGAGCACTAACAAAGGAATATTAAAGCAATCGCAAAATCGGGTAAAACGGGCCGCTTTTTTGGAGGCATCTACATCTAAAACTCCTGCAAGACTGTTAGGTTGATTGGCGACAATACCAACACTACGACCTCCTAGCCTGGAAAATCCAACGACAATATTCTCAGCGTAATCCTTATGTATTTCAAAAAATGAATCTTCATCTATAATACCCTTAATAACCAAGCGCATATCGTAAGGCTGATTAGGATTTTCAGGTACAACCTGTTCTAGTTCCTCCCTAATTTCGTTTCCTGGTTCAAAAGGCAACTTATTGGGTAACTCTTCACAATTTTGTGGCATATAGGATAGTATTCCCTTTATTTGGGCAATACACTCCATATCGTTGACCGCAGTAAGATGCGTAACTCCTGATTTTGTGGCATGGGTAACTGCGCCTCCCAATTCCTCTGAAGTAACCTCTTCGTTGGTTACGGTCTTTACCACATTAGGCCCCGTTACAAACATATAACTGGAGTTTTCTACCATCAAAGTGAAATCGGTAATAGCAGGAGAATACACGGCACCACCAGCACAAGGCCCCATGATTCCGGAAATCTGTGGTATTACCCCAGAGGCCATTACGTTTTTATGAAAGATATCCGCATAACCGCCAAGAGAACGCACGCCCTCTTGAATACGAGCACCACCACTGTCATTTAAACCTATCATGGGAACGCCAATTTTCAGTGCCATATCCATCACTTTACAGATTTTCTCCGCATGGGTCTCCGAAAGTGCACCACCAAAAACGGTAAAATCTTGCGCAAATACACACACTTGTCTTCCATTTATGGTGCCATAGCCTGTAACCACACCATCACCGTAAAACTTTTGTTTGTCCATGCCAAAATCGGTTGTCCTATGCGTAACTAAAGCCCCAAGTTCCTCAAAAGAACCCTCGTCCATTAAAAAATGGATTCGCTCCCTTGCCGTTAACTTCCCCTTGGCGTGTTGTTTTTTTATACGCTCTTCTCCGCCACCTACTAGTGAAGCGGCCAATTTAGCTTCGAGAATTTTTATTTTATCGTTCATCAAGCATATTTTAATCCTATTTAGCTTCTGTTTTGTTTCCAGGTTGCAGCTGTTTCCTTGGGCACCTTTATTTTGTCTTTATGTTCCAAATAGAATTGTAAACCTACCAAGGCGGCTATGTGCTCTTCTTCGGTATATTTGGCTTTCAATGCCTTAGGACTGTAATGGTTTTTAACAAAATGGGTGTCAAACTTCCCCGATGTAAAGGCTTCGTGCTCGCATACGAATTTCCCAAAAGAAAGCGTCGTAGCCACGCCTTCCACCTTGTAATCGTTTATGGCATCAATCATCAATCGTATGGCTTCTTCCCTTGTTTTTCCGTAGGTAATCAGTTTAGAAATCATGGGGTCATAGAACATTGGTACCGTCATGCCTTCCTCAAAACCATCATCTACGCGTATACCTTCTCCGCTCGGCGTTCTATAGGTAGACAAAGTACCTATACTTGGCATAAAATTATCAAGTGGGTCTTCTGCATATACACGGACTTCCAACGCATGACCTTTGATGGTCAAATCGGATTGGGTGAACTCCAGCCGTTCCCCTCTTGCTATTTTAACCTGCTGTTCTACCAAATCTAATCCTGTAATCAGTTCGGTAACAGGATGCTCTACTTGCAAGCGGGTATTCATTTCTAAAAAGAAGAAATTTTTATTTTCGTCCAGTAGAAATTCCACAGTACCAGCACCCACATAATTGCAGGCCTTTGCTACGCGAACAGCAGCTTCTCCCATGGCCGAACGTATGGCTGGTATTAAGACGGATGAAGGTGCTTCCTCCACCACTTTTTGATGCCTACGCTGCACACTACATTCCCGTTCAAAAAGATGAACTACGTTGCCATGCGTATCTGCCAATACCTGAATTTCTATATGACGTGGCGAGCCCACATATTTTTCAATAAATACCGAACCATCCCCAAAAGCAGCAACCGCCTCGCCAATGGCACGTTCCATTTGTTCTGGAAGTTCATCCATATTATTTACTACACGCATCCCTTTTCCACCGCCGCCAGCTGCCGCTTTTATAAGGATTGGAAAACCTATTTCACCAGCTACTTTTTTTGCGAGTTCGGTATCCGTAATGGCCGTATCTATACCGGGTACCATAGGAATATCGTAGGCCTTTACCGCTTCCTTTGCGGCCAATTTATTCCCCATGATTCTTATAGCATGTGGTAATGGCCCTATAAATGTGATTCCGTTATCAGCTACTAGTTGCGCAAAAACAGCATTCTCGCTTAAAAACCCATAACCAGGATGTATGCCTTCTGCACCGGTTTGTTTGGCCGCAGCGATAACTTTACCCATAACCAAATAGGATTCAGAAGATGGTGCTTTACCAAGCAACACAGCTTCGTCCGCATATTTTACGTGTGGTGAATTACGATCAGCTTCTGAATACACAGCAACGGTTTTAATCCCCATTTTTCGTATCGTTTTCATCACCCTTAGGGCAATTTCACCACGATTGGCAACCAGTATTTTTTTCATTAAAGCATGTTATTTTAGGACCGAAATTAGCGGCCAGTATCCGTTGTTTTAATCTTTATAATTAGGATTCCATTTCAATAATTAATTGCCCTTTGTCAACAGTATCTCCTACCTTGATGGCTATGGATTTAATTGTTCCTCCTCCTTGAGATAGTATCTGATTCTCCATTTTCATTGCAGACAGGACCAACAATGGCGTGCCTTCCACAATCTCCTGTCCTGCTTGCACCATAACGTCCATTATTAACCCAGGCATGGGCGCCAAGATATTTTTTGCCTTTTGAGAGGTGTTGGACAAAAGTCCCATTTTTTGCACCAATTGATCATACTGATCATTAATCTTGATTACGTACGTATTTCCGTTCACAGCTATCGTCAACCTTCTTTCTTGAAGATTTTCCTCTATCACCTGCACGTCGTATGACTTGTTATCCTTTAACACGTGAAAACCAGTAGCACCTAAATTTTGCATATCCAATGCGGCTACATCATCTTTACTCAAATCAAATTCGGCCTCATTAACCTTGATTAAATACTTTTCCATGATATAGATTTTATTTCTAACGAAAATAAGCTATCCCTCTGTATTTTCTATATGCATAATACATACTCTAGAAGAATCTCAACTGATTGTCTTGTAATTTACAACCGAAAAACAACTCCTTCAAAAGATGTGTAGCTTTTAATAAATAGCTTTTTCTAAGCTGAAGAGGGTTTGAAAAGAACACTATAATCTGTATGAAAACTTCCTAACAATATGTATTTAGTAGTCGAATAAAATAAAAACAGCTAGTTGGTTCTAAACTCAGTTTGAAACGTAATGTTTCGGGCTGGGTTTTTTATTGTCTCTGTTTGCTAGTGCTTAGGATTTGGATAGTTATCGGATTGATCCTCTATCGTTTCGTCCATGCAGGTAAAATCTTTTTCCACTAAAATAGATAATTGGACAGGTTTATTCGAATCAACCACATTACTATATCCAACCCTATCACTTGCTAACCAAGTGTCTTTTGCATCCCTTGTTATATAGACCGTAATCATATCCTCTACATAAGTTGCTTCTAGCGACTCTATGCCTTCCTTGGCTACTAATCTATAGGTAAGCATACGGTTACCAAAAACAATAGCTTCTTGGCATTGCCCCTTGCTACAAAAAGTAGCCACTTCTGACTTGGTTAAACGTAAGCGAATTGAATTTCCTTTGATTCTTATCTTCATTTATAGAGAATTATGGAACCGATATTCCTTTAGTTTTGGATTTGATACTATAGTGTATCCTTTGAATATCAAATTTAAGCTAAAAAGGATGTTTATGGCATAGCTTCCTTACTTCCCATTTCATTTTTATTTTACCCCCTTTAACCTCATTATGCTGCATAGCACTTATAAGCCTTTCGTTTTACTTTAAAGACCCCACAAAAAGCGTCCTTATTGCGGGTTGAAGTCCCTATAAAGTGTTTGTTAGATAGGATAAGTTTTAGAATTGCTACATTTAAGTCAATAAAAGAATCATTGTTTAAAGACAGGTGTAAACTAGTAGTTTTTAGAAGAGTTTGATGTTTTTTTAAAAAACTAGGAATGCCTATTACACTAAAACGTTTATGAAAAACCCAATAGCGATTGCAGAAGTCAAGTTACTAGAAAATAAAAAACCTGCCCATGCGCTGGTCAACGGTCTGGATTTGGTCATCGTTAAATTTGATGATGATATATCGGTGCTCTACGGACGATGTTTGCATCGTGGCGCATTAATGTCAGATGGTCATGTAGATGGGCATAATCTTATCTGTGGTGTACACGGCTGGGATTACCGCTATGATACCGGTGTTTCTGAATATAATAACAATGAAGTACTACACAAATTCATCACTAAAGTTGAAGAGGGTGAATTATTTGTTGATGCCGTAGAAATTGAAGCCTATTTAGAAAAACATGCACAACCTTTTAATCGAGATGAATATTTGGGCGCTTATGCAGATACACATCCTGAGGCTACCGAACCGTATACAGGATATATCAAAGAATTGGCCAAAAACGGATTAAAAAACCTTGGTCATCATGGTGCTTCTGCATCAATGGGTGTTGACAGAAATACGCTGCCTAAATGGAGTGATATTCAATTCTTGCCAGCACAATTGGCTAGTCGCCCTTTACTAGATGAAGACAAAGTAGCTACTAAAGTGGTTATTGGCCCCAAAGCAAAAAAACCCTTGAAACTGGATATTCCCTTGTTTGTGAGCGATATGAGTTTTGGTGCCTTATCACGGGAGGCCAAAATAGCCCTATCTAAAGGCGCTGAACTTGCTGGAACAGGTATTTGCTCTGGCGAAGGTGGCATGCTTCCACAAGAACAGGAAAATAATAGTAGGTATTTTTATGAACTTGCTTCGGCACAATTTGGTTTTTCATGGGATAAATTAGATAACGTACAAGCTTTTCATTTTAAAGGCGGACAGGGCGCAAAAACAGGAACTGGGGGCCACTTACCAGGAACTAAAGTAAGTAAAGAAATTGCGAAAGTTAGAGGATTAAAAGAAGGCGAAACAGCGATATCACCCGCAACCTTTCCTGACTTTCATGGCATTGGTGACTTCAAAGATTTTGCAGCCAAAGTAAGAGCCCATACAGGCGGAATACCCGTTGGCTTTAAAATAGCAGCCAGCCATGTAGAAAAGGACATTCAGTTTGCGCTAGATGTTGGCGTAGATTACATTATTTTAGACGGCCGTGGTGGTGGCACAGGTTCTGCACCTACCATTTTAAGAGATAATATTAATGTACCCTCAATACCTGCATTAGCAAGAGCCCGTACCTATTTAGATAAGGTAGGCGCAACCGATGTAAGCTTAATTATTACAGGAGGCTTACGTATTGCGGAAGATTTTGGCAAAGCCTTGATGTTAGGTGCAGATGCTATTGCTGTATCTAATTCTGCCTTACAAGCTATCGGTTGTTTAGGAATGCGCGCCTGCGGAAGTAATAATTGCCCCGTGGGCATAGCGACTCAAAAAGAGTCGTTACGAAGTAGGCTGATTATTGATTCATCTGCCAAGCAATTACACAATTATTTTGATGCTACAAATAACCTTATCAAAGTAATTGCGAGAGCATGCGGTCATGATGATATTTCAAAATTTAATTTTGATGATCTCTCCACCTTTGATTATGACATGCATCGCTTAACTGGAATTAACTATGCGGGCGTAAACCCATAAAATATAAGAGAATGAAAAAAATGATACCCTAAAAGGGAAGCAGAAACTCCAAAACCGCCATAAATTTCGAAAATAATAGAATACCTTAAGGGGAGGCACGCAACAGCTAAGAATAAACTCAAAAAATTACAAATGTTTAGTAATTTTTGAGCTCATTGGCTTAGTGATAGAGAGGTAGTAATCAATTAAATTTCCTGTATTATCAACTAAATACTTTTGAAAATTCCATTTTACGCTAGAGCTCTTTTTACCGTTTAGGTTTTTGTCTGTGAGCCATGCATACAGGGGATGCTGCTTGCTTCCTTTTACATCTATCTTTTCGGTAAGCAAAAAGGTAACACCAAAATTCAATTCACAAAATTCTTGAATTTGAGAAGCATCTCCAGGTTCTTGCTGACCAAACTGATTGCATGGCAAACCAATAACAATGAGTTCCTCAGCATACGTATCACTCAATGTTTGTAACTCTTTATATTGTTTTGTAAATCCGCATTCGGAAGCTACATTGACAAAAAGGATTTTCTTCCCTTTAAACTCCAAAAGAGAAATAGGATTGCCATCTATCGTATTGATAGCGATATCATAAATAGACTGCCTTTTTATTTCAGTAGAAGTACTTGGAGTTAATTTTGCTTTATCAACTGTTTTCATAACTATATTTTAAAGGATATAATCCAGTAATTCATTTCAACTATTTATAGTTTTTACAAGATGTTGTTCTCATCGCCAATCTAAAAGTTGAAAATTATAAAAAAAAGTAGAACGAAAAAATCAATAGTATTCTGTACATTTATCGTCAACTTCAACGAGAGAGCCTTAAGAAATTACATTTCCATTTACAGCCCCATTTTACGTCTTTTTTGGATAGTGCTACAATAACCGTGGCAGCGTTTTAGCAACAAGATTCTAAATCCGTTCAAGGTACATTTAAATCGTTGCTTTTGAGCATACTTATATTCCTGAATCAGGTCTCCCTTTCAATCTTATATCAATTCTCTTTTTCTTGACGGTAAGCCGCTTCATAACATCCATTAAGGATGCATCTTTTGTCTTCTTGTAAATCTCGTTAATTGCTAGTACAAGTCGTTTTGCTTCTCTTGATGCCGTCACTCTATCACTCGTAGACATATGACTCATTTTGGCTTTTTCAAAGATTGATGCTTCTTGTAGAATATCCATATTTATGCTTTGTTTAGTCTAGCGCAAAGATAATTAAACAAAAAGGTTGATTGTCATAAAAAAAAACTAATTGTGCTATTGAAAAGGGCAATTAAAAAAAGATTATCCGCACAGCTATTTTATATACCATGGGGCTAACTTCTAAACTAACACATCCAAGAATCTCAAAATTTTCAAAATCCTGTAGCTATAAAAATTAAAAAGCGTAGATAAAAACGACAGTCATTAATTAAACAGATTCTGTTACAATCGATAAGTTGACATCGTCAATCAGAAGAAGAAAAGTTCAAGTAAACGATAAAGCTATTTACAGAATGTATCTTTTTTAAAGAATTTACGATGTATCGGAAATTTTATTATCTTCCAAGAGAGTTCAACTATAGGATGCATCCATACTACTGCACTACATGCATGTGGTAACCTATACCTTAAAAAATACGCCTAAATTAAATACGAGTATTATGAATACAGGAGCATTTGATAATCATACTAATAAAAACCATAAACATACTCACTTTTCATCATTGGTCTATTTGGCTCATGTTGACGGGACATTAGATAGCGAAGAAGAAAAAATGTTATTGGGATTTGCAAAAAGAATTGGTATTCATAAAGAAGAGTATACGAATATGATGGCCAATCCTATGCAATATCCAATAACAAGAGTTTCAAATTCAGAAGCTCGATTACGTTGCATCTTTGACATGTTCAAGGTTGTTTTTGCTGATTACAATTTTGATGACCGGGAAAGAAGATTTGTCTATAAATATGCCCTACAATTGGGTTTTAGCAAAACCAACGTTAGAAAAGTAGTAAACCGATCAATAGCTATGTTTAGTAGTCAATTTGATTTTGAAGACTACGCTAATTTTATCAAAAGATAAGGTAGCAAGGCTGTTTTTTGTGACGATACTATATTTTGATGGATAGGCTTCCCTTTCAATTTGATATTTTAGAGCAAAAGTTATTGCTTTTTCATCAACCTACATAAATACGGATTGTATATGTCGATTTCTTCTAAAAGTGCCATTGCAACAGGTGATGGTAATTTCATAATTGATACTGTACTGGTTTCAGAACCCAAACCAGACGAAGTGCTGGTGCAAATAAAAGCGGCGGGGCTTTGCCATACAGATCACGATTCCCTCTCTTGGGGTAAACCTATAGTTATGGGACATGAAGGTGCCGGAATTGTAAGCGCCATTGGCTCAGCGGTACGCCATGTTTCCGTGGGTGATTCCGTCATATTAAATTGGGCGACACCTTGTAGAAGCTGTTTCCAGTGTAATCTGGGTAATGAGCATATTTGTGAAAACAATTCACCCGTGGTTGCAGGTGGAAATGGCTATACAAAAGGCCATGCGCATTTGGAGGGTACCCAATACCAGGGCAAACCCATTGAACGCTCTTTCAACATTGGCACTTTATCGGAATATACTTTGGTTAAAGCATCGGCCGTGGTAAAAAATCCGCTGAATTCGATCTCCTTTGCTGCTGCGAGTATTGTAAGTTGTGGCGTAATGACGGGCTACGGTTCTGTTATCAATATAGCAAAAGTAGCTCCTGGAAGTTCCGTGGTCGTTCTTGGAACGGGAGGCGTGGGTCTTAGCGTGGTGCAAGGAGCAAAAATATGTAAGGCAGATAAAATTATTGCGATAGACATTAATGATAAGCGCCTGGCAATGGCCAAGCAATTCGGTGCTACACATACTATTCTTGCAGCTACTACAGACAAAGGGCTATTACAAGCTGCTTTGGTAGTCAAAAAACTTACAGCGGGCAGAGGTGCGGATTATGCCTTTGAATGCACCGCAGTACCAGAACTAGGTGCAGCACCTTTAGCCATGATTCGCAATGGGGGCACGGCCGTGCAAGTGAGTGGTATAGAGCAGGAGATTCCGTTTGATATGAACCTATTTGAGTGGGACAAAATATACATTAATCCGCTTTATGGTGGCTGCCGACCCGAGCAGGATTTTCCTAAAATTCTAGATCATTATACATCTGGCGAGCTGCAACTGGAAGAGATGATTACAAAAACCTATATCTTAGAAGAATTACCACAGGCCTTTGAGGCTATGCTCTCCGGTAAAAATGCCAAGGGCGTAATCCTTTTTTAAATGGAAAATCTCTTTAGAACAACAGAACTTTCCAATCCTGCTTTTGAAAGCAATAACCTCCGTTTTATAACCGTAAAAAGCATACACCTAAAAGGTAGGGGTGATATCTGTGTTTTTGTTCCGCCACTAGAAGATCTTACCGATGTTCCTTTAGTTATTTTATTACATGGGGTCTATGGCAGTGCTTGGTCATGGTCTCAACAAGGAGGCGTACACCTAACCGCATGGGAACTTATGAAAAAGGGGGAAATAGAACCCATGGTCATTGCCATGCCTTCGGACGGACTCTGGGGAGATGGTTCTGGATATGTACCGCACATTGAAAAAGATTTTGAACAATGGATTTTGGAAGATGTGCCGAGCGCCATATGGCAGAATATTTCTATGGTTAGTGCCCAATCACCCTTGTTTATAGCCGGACTTTCCATGGGCGGCTTTGGAGCCTTGCGGTTGGGATTGAAGTACGCCGATAAATTCCGAGGCATCTCTGCACACTCCTCCATTACACATCTGAATCAAATGTCACTTTTTGTAGAAGAAGAACTCGATGAGTATAAGCAGTCCGATGCCAATGAGCATTCTGTTTTAGGCGTATTGGATAAGATGGTGGACAAGCTTCCCAACATTCGTTTTGATTGTGGTACCGAAGACCCGTTGCTAGAACACAACAGGATGCTGCACCAAGCACTTGAAAAACGAAACATACCACATGTGTATCAAGAGTTTGCCGGCGGCCATGCATGGCCCTATTGGCAAAAGCATGTGGAAGAGACCTTACGCTTTTTCGATAGTTATAAATAGCAAATTAATTTAGTTTTACGTTCACCTTAAATTGGTATGTAATCTAACAAATTTTTGGTCCGATACGATTACAGCGCAAGCCTCAAAAGTTTAAAAACTGTCGTCGATAATCTCAGAACACAATGTGGGCTTACCTCAGCAAATTTTATGCTGAGCCCATTTGAAATAAGAGGCAACGGCCTCTCGCCACAATTAAATATCGCATAAACAAACCTCAACATCTCTGTTTAAGTTTTAAACCTAAAAACTCTTCGTCTTAGAAGCGAACTATAAAGAACAACTTACTCCAATACCCAATTTACACCTCCTAAATACATGTACTTCCATATTTTTTAAACTAACGCAGCTAGCCAATAGTCCCACCCAAAAACTTCTCCCTTTTAGATACCATCAGTTTGGTGGTCTGGTTGCATCAGTTGGTAATGCCAACCAATTTATTAAGTATCAAAACAAGTGTTCTACTTAATTTAAAAAATAATGAGAACTGCTACCTAGGTAGTAGTTCTCTCTTTCGAAAACGAGTAAATTTAAAAGGTTAAGTCATGTAAATCCTGTTGGTATACTTACAAAATCTATTTCCCTTTCAACCGCAAACAAGAGTAAAAATAGTGGTTATTCGTGGTTAAAAGCTTTAAAAAAAATAAGGATAGCTGCGACAGTACTGCGTTCCATTCTAATCTTAAAAAAAATTAATTCTTATATGTCATTGTCAGTAATGCGTTTGTTCAGAAGTAGGAAACCGGTAGCGAATGCGATGGTTCTACATTCTTTCAATTCAAAATTCCCCAAAGCAACGCACATAGTATGGCAACAGATGGATGTTTTTAAGTGGCACGTAAATTTTATTTTGAGAAAGAAAAGATGTACAGCCTTGTTTACTAGTGAGGGGAAATGGCTAGAGACAATCACGCTACTTCCTTCGAACAAGATTCCTAAACAAATACAACGTACGCTTGAAGAAAAGAACAATAATGATGGGCTTCAACAAATCTATTATGTTCAAACTCCAGATAGAAGTATGTACGAAATGAATTTACGTAATGGTCTAAATACGCTTAAACTCCTATATGACCGCTCCGGTAAAATTATCGATAAAATGCTATTGTAAAAAGTAATTAAATATAGAAAAATGGAATGTATCCATTTTAGTAGGCCCCTTATAAAAAATAAAAAGTTAAAAATGATTAAACAACAAACCAAAGCGCAAGAACTCTTCAGCCGAAGAAAAAACATCGTAGCCAACGGTGTAGGCGTATTCAACACCGCCACGGTACAAGATGCCAAAGGGGCACTTATTATTGATGTTGACGGACGCGAACTTATTGATTTTGCAGGAGGTATAGGTGTGGTAAACGCAGGGCATTGTCCGGAACCCGTCGTAGCCGCAATACGGGAGCAAGCTGGAAAGTACTTACATACTAGCTTTAACGTGGTAACCTATGAACCCTACATACAACTCTGTGAGGAACTTGCGGAGATTTTGCCACATGGGGAGAAAACAAAGGTGATGTTGGTAAGCACGGGGGCTGAAGCCGTAGAGAATGCTATCAAAATTGCACGACAAGCTACCAAGAAACCTGCGATACTTTGTTTTACCGGAGCCTATCATGGGCGTTCTATGATGGCAATGACATTGACGAGTAAAGTTAGTTATAAGCATGATTGTGGGCCATTTGCACCCGAGGTATACCGACTTCCATTTCCAAATTTTTATAGGTATCGTGGCAATCGTGATATGGATAAATTCGTAGACGATGAGCTCAAGAGGCTTCATGAAAGTGCATTGAACTTGGTGGACATCAAAAGTGTTGCAGCAGTCATAATTGAACCCATACAGGGTGAAG
>RCND010001522.1_pt1 | contig 17145 bp, 15 predicted proteins | sample 2041351 | NCBI WGS metagenome assembly RCND01 (sample SAMN09708230, study PRJNA481090) | Marine sediment metagenome, whole genome shotgun sequencing project. | biome: marine sediment; feature: ocean; material: sediment; isolation source: Sewage treatment plant 12B marine sediment (STP12B) ... | reverse complement strand
GCGCAAGCCGTTTATGACCGCAGCGACGATCCGCAGATTTTCTGCGAGCCGCCGGGCGTAGTTCGGCAAAGCGGCTTCACTCCACACCCGATCAAAATTACGCAGAACGATGACCACATAGTTTTCGAGTACGAAGAGTATGGAGGTTACCGTGTCGTGCCATTGAGTGATGAGTTGCCGGCGCCTGGTGAGAATTCGCACCTGGGCGACTCGGTTGCCCATTACGAGAGCGATGCACTGATCGTCCGAACGGTAAACCTGCTTAGCAACCCAACTCACCCTCATGGCCATCAGACCAGTGACCGGGTCACAACGCACGAGACGTACAAGCGTGCGGACGAGGAAGAATACGGTCCGGTGGTGTCAGCAACGATGGTTGTTACCGACCCCGGCTTTTACGATGGCGGCACCTGGGTACTGAGCCAAACCAAACGCTACTCCGAAGGTTACGAATTCATCGAGAATGAGTGCCGGCCGCCAATGCGCGAACGCAAGATTGACGCTGCAGTGAAAATGGCCAACATCGTCATCCCGCCACCGCAACCACCAGCCGAACCCGAACCTGAAGAGGAAGGACCAGGAATACTGGAACAACTCGAAACATCTGGTCTCGCGATCTGGGTCGCCGAGTCACTATATGGTTATTCAATAGTCCTGGGTCTGCACGCGATTGGACTTGCGATCGTGGTCGGCTTGCTGATCTTTGTTGACTTAAGGTTGCTCAACTTCCTTGGCGACATCCGACTATCGGCAATGCTCGGGCCGATGAAGCTGGCATGGTTCGGCTTCGCCGTTAATGCACTGTCCGGTTTTGCTCTATTCTCGTCGCAAGCGACCTACATAATCTACAGTCCGCCGTTTCTGATAAAAATCGGTCTGGTTATTCTCGGCGCGATCATCGCTTTTTACATACAGCGACAAGCAACGAAGAACGTTGCCGCCTGGGAAGCAGGTTCGGTGCCCTCGTCGATTAAAGCTGCTGCTGCGATCTCACTACTGTGTTGGATGGGCGCGATTATCGCGGGCCGTCTGATCGCATACCTATAATCGGAGAATCAGGAATATGGACGGAATAGTTACCTGGATTCTTAGCACTTCGCTCAACGCCTGGGTATTGAGTAGCCCCTGGGCGTGGCCGATCATGGAAATCCTGCATTTCATGGGCCTGTCGATTCTTCTCGGCGCGATGTTGCTTATCGACGTTCGCCTCGCCGGGCACTGGCGGGGCATTGCCTTGACCGCAGTGCGCCGCTTGTTGCCATGGGCCGTATTCGGATTCGGCGTTAATCTGTTTACCGGCGTAGTATTCTTCTTCGGCGATCCGGAGCGCTACGTCGCGAATATCGGTTTCAAAATCAAGATGTTACTGGTAGTCATTGCTGGACTGAACGCGGTCTGGTTCAAGCTTAAAGTCGACCCGGATATGGTCAACTGGAGTACGGATCAGGATTCAACAACACAGGCCAAGGCAGTAGCCTATATCTCTCTGGTCAGTTGGTTCGGTGTGCTGCTGTTCGGCAGACTGATTCCTTACATCGGCACGGGTTAACCCGCAAGTCACCCGCGGTGGCTCCGAGCGCTAGTCCAGTACGCCACTCGACCTAATAATATCCAGAGTCACCATGTAGTGAGCGTGCAGCATTTTGACTGCCTTCTCGACATCCCGCGCCAGCACCGCATCCTGAATCTTACGATGCTCGCCACATTCATGGACATCGCGATACTCGACAACCTCAACGAGGCTGCGATAACGCAGCGTTCGCTCGTGCAGTTGTCGACAAAAGTCGAGCAGGATGTTCGAACCACACGCCGAAAGTAGCGCAATATGATAGTCGCTGTGCGCTTGTTCCCACTCAGCAGTACTCCGAATGTTCGAGCTATCGATAGCTCTTTCGAGTTTGTTTAAGCGATGAAACGCGATGACGACAGCTTCTTCCCACTCAGCATCACCACACTCGATTGACTCACGCAGTGCAGTTTCTTCGAGCCAACAACGCGTACGAATCAACTCGAACAACTCTTCGGCACTTGCCGGCGATACCCGAAAGCCCTTGTTCTCTTCACGCGTGACCAGCCCGTTCGACGTCAGCCGGTTGAGCGCTTCGCGTAACGGACTATTGCCTACGCTGTACTCCTTTCCCAGATGCTGCAGTCGCAACTTGCTGCCGGGCAAAAGACGACCCTTCAGAATATCAGTGCGTAACTGCTCATAGACCGAAGACGCCATCGTTTCCGGTGGCTTCAGTGGAACTACAGCTCCTCTTGAATCGTCCATGGTCTTCCCAATCTTGGAATCGATCGAGTATAACCAAGCTGGCGGGAAACGCGAATACGCTTAGGCAGCCTTAAGTACATCAGCAGAGGGCCTGTGCTCCAAACCCAGATCAGTCGCAACGGCTGCATAAGTCACACGTCCGGCATGCACATTTAGCCCATTCGCAAGATGTGGGTCTTTGATCAGCGCCTCACGCCAACCGAGGTTCGCCAGTGACTTCACGAAAGGTAGCGTCGCATTCGTGAGTGCAAAGGTGCTCGTCCGTGGAACAGCACCCGGCATGTTGGTTACACAATAGTGAACGACATCGTCAACGACATAGGTCGGATCTGCGTGAGTCGTTGGTCGACTGGTTTCGAAGCAGCCACCCTGGTCGATTGAGATATCAACCATGACCGCGCCACGATGCATATCTTTAACGTTCTGTGCGGTGACCAGCTTCGGGGCTGCAGCGCCTGCGACCAGAACTGCACCTACAACCAGATCTGCCTCGGTAACCAGCCTGTCGATGGCATGCTTGGTTGAATACACCGTATGTACACGTCCGCCCCAGACATCATCGAGCTGACGGAGTCTTGGCAGTGAGCGATCGAGAATCGTGACCTCGGCACCCATACCGACTGCCATATCTGCTGCATTCGAGCCCGATACGCCGCCACCGATGACAACAACCTTTGCTGGCTCAACACCCGGGACACCACCTAATAACACACCCCGACCACCGTTCGCTTTTTGCAAAGCGTACGCGCCGCATTGAATAGAAAGACGACCTGCTACCTCGGACATCGGAGTTAGCAGCGGTAGCGAGCGATCCGGCGCAGTTACGGTTTCGTAAGCGATGGCGGTTACGCCGGACTTCATCAATGCCTCTGTCTGTGCGCGGTCGGCCGCGAGATGCAGATACGTGAATAAGACCTGGTCATCGCGTAACATTTCGCACTCGTTCAGTTGCGGCTCTTTGACCTTGATGATCATTTCGGCGGCATCGAATACCTGTTCTGCTGTATTCAGCACAGTCGCGCCTGCTTTTTCGTAATCTGCGTCGGTCATACCAATGCCTTCACCGGCATTGCTCTCAACAAATACTTCGTGGCCTTCATGCACGAGCTCAACGACACCCGATGGCGTCATGCCGACGCGAAATTCGAGCGTCTTAATTTCCTTAGGTACCCCGATCTTCATTGAAGCTCTCCAAACACAGATAAACAGATTCGGACACAATACACCGCTATTTGCGCCATTAGATTGCGAATTGCTTGACGAATTGACTAAATTGCGCAATATTCTGCTTCATAACTCTCATTCTACACAAGTTTCTGCCATGTCGCTGGATCGCTATGATCATCTAATCCTGGACGCACTGCAAAAAGATGGGCGCATCAGTAATGTTCAGCTTGCTGCGGCGGTCAATCTTTCTGAGTCCGCGTGCTTGCGTCGAGTGCGCGCACTCGAAGACGAAGGGTTCATCGACCGCTATGCTGCGTTGCTGAATCAAACCAAAGCCGGACTGTCGGGCAATGTGTTCGTACACATCGGCCTGCACCGGGAAGAGCAAAGTGAATTGGCGGCTTTTGAGGAAGCCGTAAAAGGAATTCCGGAAGTGATGGAGTGTTACCTGATGACAGGAGAGTTTGATTATCTATTACGTGTAGTCGTTGCCAACATGGCTGACTTCGAACGTCTGCATAATGAATCCCTGACCCGCTTGCCCGGCGTTGCGCGCGTGAACTCCAGCGGACGACGCAACTGCCGATGCCACGGGAGCCAGCGCATGGATCGTGAGGTCATCACAACGCTCGCTGAAAAGTTTCAAAGTGTTCGCGACGCGACCGTTGGTCTTTGTGCCACCTTGTCGGCCGAGGATACTGTGGTGCAGTCGATGCCCGACACGAGCCCGACGAAGTGGCATCTCGCGCACATAACCTGGTTCTTCGAGCGTTTCGTTTTGGAGGAATTTTCATCCGACTACCGACGCTATAACGACGACTTCCACTTTTTGTTCAACTCTTACTACTTCACGGTTGGCCAAATGCACGCACGACCGCGGCGCGGGCTACTGTCGCGACCAACCTACGCAGAAGTCATTGCTTATAGAAAATACGTTGATGACGCTGTACGAAATCTACTCGAGCAACGCACTGATCAAGCTCTCGTAGACCGTGTTGTGCTCGGACTGAATCATGAGCAACAGCATCAGGAGTTATTGCTGACCGATATCAAGCATGTTCTCTCCTGTAACCCCCTGTCACCGGCGATGAACGAAGATAATCTAGCTCCAGCAATAGGCAAGGCCAGCGAGTATTCGTACAGCGACGGCCGCTCTGGCATCCGTTCGATCGGTGCACGCGGCACGGGCTTTTGTTTTGATAATGAAACGCCACGCCATGACGCACTCTTACATCCGCATCAGATAGGCGATCGCCTCGTGAGCAACGCGGAGTATCGTGAATTCATTAATGACGGGGCTTATGCCGACTCGAAATTGTGGTTGTCGGACGGTTGGTCGGTCATCAACGAACGTGCCTGGAATCGACCGCTATACTGGAGTGAAGACCTGGCCTCAGAGTTCACGCTCGGTGGTATGCGTGAGATCGACGAGCATGCACCGGTCTGTCATGTCAGTTTTTATGAAGCGGATGCCTTTGCCCGTTGGGCGGGTGGACGCCTGCCGACAGAGTTCGAATGGGAAGATGCCGCGGCAGAAATTGAGCCCGTCGGAAACCTGATGGAATCAGGCTATTGGCAACCGGCAGCAGCCGCAGATTCGCGACAGTTCTTTGGTGACGTCTGGGAATGGACGTCGTCACCCTATTCTCCCTATCCGGGCTTTACACCGCTTGCCGGTTCGCTCGGTGAATACAACGGTAAATTTATGTGTAATCAGATGACAGTTCGCGGCGGTTCCTGTGTAACGGCCGCCGATCATATTCGTGCGAGCTATCGCAGCTTTTTCTATCCGGATGCTCGCTGGCAGTTTCTTGGCATTCGCCTCGCGAAGGATGCCGCGAAATGACCGAGATTCAGGAAATCGTTGCCGGACTGCAGCAGGACGAGAAGATGATCTCGCCGAAGTACTTCTATGACGAGCGTGGTTCTCAGCTGTTCGACGAAATTACGACTTTGCCTGAGTACTACCCGACCGAAACCGAGTTCGGCATCATGCGTGAGAATATCACCGAGATTGCGACGCTCATCGGACCACAGGCGAGTCTTATTGAGTACGGCAGTGGTTCCAGCCGCAAGACGCGCGTGTTGCTTGAGCACCTGAATGATCAGGCAGTGTATGTACCGGTCGATATTTCCGAAGAGCATTTGCTGGAATCCGCACGACAGATTCGAGCAGAGTTTCCTGACCTTGAAGTCTTGCCGGTGGTCGCTGATTTCACCAAGCGTTTTCAGTTGCCGGATCCGCCCGTCATGCCATTGCGTAACATCATTTATTTTCCAGGCTCTACCATCGGCAATTTCGCGCACGCTATAGCCTGCGAGTTGCTCGAGGTCATGTATCACGAGGCCGGTGAGAATGGCGCGATGCTGATTGGGGTCGACCTGCAGAAAGATCCGAGCATTATTGAACGGGCTTACAATGATAGCGCTGGCGTAACCGCTGAGTTCAACCTGAATATGTTGCGCCATTTGAATCGTGAATTCGGCTCAGACTTCGATCTCGACTGCTGGAAACACAAGGCGCAATACAATCAGTCAGAAGGCCGCGTAGAGATTCGACTCATTAACGAAGAGCAGCAGACCGTCAATATCGATGGCACTACCATCGTGGTCAAACGAGGCGAAGGCATACTGACCGAGTACTCGCATAAGTACACGTTGGAAGGATTTGCGGAGATGGCGCAAGGCGCGGGATTCAAAGTTGAGCGTGTCTGGACCGACGCGAACAATCTCTTCAGCGTGCAGTACTGCACCCGCCTGTAGAAGGGCCTTCAGGCCCGAAGCACGATCTACTTCGGGACGTACTCTTTGGGGGCTGCCGAACCCTCGCCGAAGAAAAACTTTTCCATTTCCTTTTCGAGAAACGTACGAGCTTCCGGTTCGATCGGCGTTAAGCGATATTCATTAATAAGCATCGTTTGGTGTGCTACCCAACGCTGCCATGCCTGCTTTGAGGCATTATCGTAGATACGCTGACCCAGATCGCCAGGATAAGGCGCGTAGTCGAGACCTTCTGCTTCCTCACCGAGGAGGACACACTTAACTGTTCGTGACATTTTGATTGATCTTCAATGAATTAATGAGTTGTTGCACCGGTGCAGCCATGCCGCCCGGCGGTTCGTCTTCCAACAGATACCAGATCGCATCCGGGCTGTCGGCTACTTTACGCGACACGCTGGCAACACGCACTACCACCGGCTGAATATCGAGGTCGAAGTGACTGAAACTATGTCGCAGCACTTCTCGTTGTTCAGTGTTATCAGGCTGTTGGTCTAGCGTCCGCAGACACCACTCGTCGATGCTTTCCACTTCCGGCAGGCTCCACAGACCACCCCAGATTCCGGCCGGGGGGCGCCGTTCCAGGAACACCGCGCCGTCGTTGATCGCCATCACCATCGTCGTTTGCCTGAGTGGTTTGATTTTCTTCGGTTTGCGACCGGGATACTGGTCGATCGAATCCGATCGCCTCGCCAGGCAATCGTCAGCAACAGGACAGGCATCACAGCGCGGTTTACTGCGAGTGCAAAGGGTCGCGCCCAGGTCCATGATCGCCTGCGTGTAATCTGCGGCCCGACTTTTCGGTGTGTACTCTTCAGCAAGTGTCCAAAGGCGATTAACAACCTCGGTTTTTCCCGGCCAACCCTCGACTGCGGCGTGACGGGCCAGCACGCGTTTCACGTTGCCATCAAGAATAGCGTGCGGCACGCCAATGGCTATGGCCAGAACCGCTCCAGCAGTTGAGCGTCCGATACCGGGCAGCTCAACAACATCGTCGAATGTGCTCGGAAATACGCCGCTATGCTCATCTCTTATGATCTGAGCGGCTCGGTGCAGGTTTCGAGCACGCGCGTAATAGCCTAAGCCCGACCAATGCTGCAGGACCGCATCCATATCTGCATCGGCCAGCGAAGCCAGGTCGGGAAATGACTGCATGAAACGCTCGTAGTACGGGACTACGGTTTGCACCTGCGTTTGCTGCAACATGATCTCCGATATCCAGACGCGATAGGGACTGATGTTCTGCTGCCACGGCAAATCCTTGCGGCCGTGATCATCAAACCAATTCAAAACACGCGCTGAGAACTTGCTCATGGTTGTCTGTCCTGCGCCAGCGCCTCGATACGATACAACGCTCTGACACTGTCGGTCTCCAGTTTGCGCTGCATCACATACGGGCCGATTAGCGGCGGGATCCAGAACTTCGGTTCGAACTCGAAGCGGTATTCGACGACGGTACCCTCTCCTTCGGCTTCGAACGTCCACGATTCCAGGCTTGCGTGAAAATCACTCAGTTCGGGGTCGGCTGTCGAGCGAATGAAGCTGTGCCGCTCGTGCTCTACGGAACCACTACGCTCAAATGATTTGCAGTAGAACAAGACACAGCCCGCATTGCGTATATAGAAGCCTCGTTGGCCATTCTCATCCGGTTCCAGATTGCGTGACTCGACGATAAAGCTGGAAAACTCTGAGGAGAGATCGTAGTCAAGAAATACGGCATAGATAGACTCTACGCCAGCGTCGAACCAAACCTTTGAGGTCAAGAAATAGCGCCCGTCCTTGCGGTCGACTTCAACATTGCGCAGCTCCACCGCATCGGCGCCGCTACACAAAAACAATAGGCAGAGAAAAAAACGTCGCATGTAGCTAGCGCTTCAGCAAGTCCCCAAGCGCATCCTTGAGCTTATCCTCGACCTCTTTCCTGACTCTGTCCTGCAGCAATTTTTCTACGTCGGGCTTTATGCTGGGTGAGGTCAAAGGGCCCGTTACTCGCATCGGGATAACGGTCTTGGTGAAGTCTTTCAACTCATCGGCTGTTACGTCCTCACCGATAAATTCAGGTTTGTCGAATACTCGCGCAGACATTCGATAATCCACTGTTGCAGCAACAAGATTTACACTGCCTTCGCCCGTAAGTTGCATGAATGGTAATTCGACAAGCAGATCTTCATTCGCGAAAACACCGTTGACTACCGGCCCACTCGCACTGACTTCGCTGAACGGCGTACGTGCTGGCAAGTTTGCTTCTGGCGCCTCCTCCTGGCGCAGAGCCGCGCGTGCCTTTCTCAGTTCATGCCATACATCTGTGCCTTCGTATGCACCGTCTATGAGCTCGAGCGAAATATTGCCTCCCAGATTGCGCTGAATCGCACCGAGGTCCGCGCCTCTGCCACCGAGTTTGAAGGTGCCATTGATCGTGCCGGTAATATTGTCCTGATCGAACATCGCCATCGCCAGTGCGCCCAATTGAACGCCTTCGATACGTTCGTTCGCTGACATGACCGGTGTATCTCCAGAGGCATCGATTTGAATATCGCCCTGATACTGGCCGTCAAATAAAGTCGCACTAAAGGGGTGCAGACGCAGCACACCGTCATCTGTCGATAAACCCAGCGTCACGTTTTCGAACTGCAGGCCGCTCAGATGCACACCGTCCAGGGTCAGATTTCCGCGTGCATTCATCAGGCGAATCATCTCCACGGGAATCTCGACCGGCACCTCTGCCGAGTCGTTACTGGCAGATCCCTCTACAACCGGCGCCATGTAGCGATCAAGGTCGATCGAATCGGCGCTGAGGTCGATTCGGTAAATGTCGTCGCTGCCCTGTGGTATTGAAAGTTCGCCCGCAAAAGTCGTGTCGTCGAGCACCATCGTGAGATCGGTCAGTGCGATGGCGGTAGAAGTTACTTTTGCTGTTGCGTCGATAGTGACTTTACCCAAGGCAGTCGGATCCGTGGTTTCCGGGGCTTCAATATCCAATCGCTGCATGAGATTGCGTAGCGAAAACGCGTCTACCTGTATCGCTGCTACTGGCGTAATGTCGCCCGCATATGAGAAAGGCTCGACTTCGGCAGATATGTCCAAGCCAAGCAGTGCAAGCTGAACGGTACTTAAGGCGACCGACTCACTCTCTGTATTCAGATCAACCGACGCCGTTTCGAGCCCGAACGCGGTCGGAGTTTCCGCGACACCTTCAAGTAAGGCATCGATCGAGAAGCCATCAAGGTGAATCGTGTCAGCATCGCCGGAGATATTGCCCATCGTAATATTAAGATCGCGCAGCTGAATATTGCTGCCTCCCTGAGCATCAACATAGCTGATCGCAGAATCAAGGATCTCGATGCCCGCTATACTGAGGTCACGGTAAGAAACATCCGCGCCAGCATCGCTAAGGTCCTCTACCTCAATCGTGTCCATCGCCTCGCTCGCATCAATGAAGTCCTGCCAGTTGCTGCGACCGTCGGAATTGATGGCGAGATTCAGCCGAAGTCCCACCAATTCGGCCGTTGCAACCTGCACTTCGCGACGCATAAGCAAAGGCATGAGCCGAACACTCAGGCTCGCTTCTTCAAAGCTAACAAACGGCTCGTCTCCAAAGCCGGCACCATTGCCCAGCCGAGCTCCAGGTATTTCGATCGCAAGCCACGGAAAGACGGCCATGCCGATGTCGCCGTCAATGACGAATTCACGGCCCGTGTTTTTCTCTACTACAAGCTCGATTTCTTCTCGATAATCGTTCACATCGAAAAGCACCATGACAGTGATGACGGCGATAACCATCAGGGCCACAGCGGCGGCAATGAAGTAAGCGATAAATTTGAACATGCGGCCCATAAATCAGCCTCCGGTCGGGGCTGTTAAGAGTAGCAAATTATTGTGGGTCGATGACCTTACCTGGGTTCAGTAAATTACTTGGATCCAGGAGTCCTTTCAGGCTTCGCATTAGTTGAATTTCGTCTTCACTGCGACTGTCTCCGAGCCAACTCTTCTTATCCAGCCCTATTCCGTGTTCGGCGGATATTGATCCATCGAGCCCATCCAGACAGCCGTAGATGATCTCATTGCAGCGTTTCTGGTTAGCGCCGTCCTCGAAGGGCGTCGTAAATATGTGCAAATTGCCGTCAGCGATATGACCGAACACCAAACACGTGGCGTCAGGTCGCCACGCAGCGATCGCCGTCTCAATTCGGTCGACGTAGGTGCTCATAGACTTGATCGGCAAGCTGACGTCATACAAGTAGGCCGGTAACGCCGGGTCGAAATCCTCGCGAATGACCCATAGCGCATCGCGCTCCGCCGTGGACTTGGGCAGGATTGCATCGACGATGTCGCCATTCTCCAGACTGCGCTCCAACAGCGACTGAAACCGCGCTTCGTCCGCTTCGGGATCTGCGCCTTCCGCCTCGGCGATGACATAGAAAGGGTAATCGCGATTCATCGGCGCTTTGTGTGCACCTTCGTAGGTAACGCTCTGGTAGTAGTTGTTCCACATCACTTCATAGGCGCTAAGCGTTCCCGCCAACTCTGTTTGCATCGTCTTGAGCGTTTTGACCACGGCGTCAAACGACTCGAGCGCGAACATGGCTGTCTGTCGACTCTTCGGCAAAGGGAACAGCTTGACCACAACTCGGGTAACGATTCCCAGCGTGCCTTCGCTGCCGATGAATAACTGCTTGAGGTCGTAGCCGGTATTGTTCTTCAACATCTGGTTCATAGACGAGATGACCGTGCCGTCCGCCATGACCACCTCGAGCCCGAGCACGAGGTTTCGCATCATTCCATAACGCAGCACGTTGATACCGCCAGCATTGGTCGCAACCGTGCCGCCGATGGTGCAACTGCCGCGGGCACCCAGGTCTAGCGGGAAGAGGAATCCTTGCTCCGCCAGTTGCTCTTGAGTCGTTTGCAGAATCGCGCCCGCCTGAATGACTGCGATGCCATCCATTACATCCACTGACTCGATTTGGTTCATGCGTTCGAGAGATATGATGATGTCATCGGCGCTGGAAACGGCACCTGCGACGACACCGGTCAGCCCGCCTTGTACAACGACGGTCTGTTTCTGTGCGGCACAGATACGCATCGCCCGACTAACTTGTTCAGTGCTGGTCAGTCGTAACAGTGCTTTTGCTTTGGTGGGTGATGAGTCCCAGTAAGAAGTGGCTCGCTCTGCAAGCGCACTTCCGCTGATGACAGCGTCAACGCCGAACTCGTCGATTAATGCCTGGACCCCGTTGCTCATAGTGTCGATTGTATCTGATAGTAAATGCAGCCTGTTACCGACAACCTAGGGAGTCGCACGCCAACTACTATTGGAGTTTGGATCGAAACTCTCTGGGGCTAACGCCACACGCTTTCTTAAATGCGCGAGAAAAGTGTGTGGCGTGTTGATAACCTAACTCGATCGCCAGATTCTGAAGTATCACCTCATCTTGATGCAGCCTGATTTGCGCGGTCTCTATACGTGTTTCTCCTAGCAAACATGAAAAGCGGGTGCCGCACTGCGCGAGATTACGCTGCAGCGAACGTACGGCGATACCAATCGAGGCGGCAACCTGCCCAATATCTGCATGGCCTGCCAACATGTGCGTTTGGATTACTTCCTTTACAGCGGTCCGAAAAAATTCTTCTGCAGGCGGCGCCGGTTCCGGGCTGTAGTCATCCGTTTGCACCGCAACTGGACCAGCAGATTCTCCTAAGAGTTTGTTCGGTAGGGCTATAGCAAGTTCAGGTGACGAAAACTCTGTATGGACATTTTTCAGGAGAGCTGCACTGCCAAGGACCGCATGATCAGGAGATTGGAATCTAACGATCGTTGGTAACCAGTCGGATCCCGCTGACTGGCGAATGACTTCGATCAGCGCGGCATACCGAAACAACTCGATTTGCCTTGCTGCCTCAATACCAGCCGCAACCGTGCCGCAGCAAAGCCATGTGCTTGAACCGCTCGCTGCAATGCGAAATTCTGCAGTGCCGTCCTCGCCTTTAGAATTGGCACACAATGTCTGCAATGACTGAAACAGGGTCGGCATTGCGGCGACATCACGACTAAATTCACTATGTTCCCGACGGCGCCGAATACCTGCATCCAACCCAAGATCGATGAGGCCGGTGCTGGAAACAACATCCTCAAGAAACCGGTAGAGCTGATTCACCGGCATGAATCCGTCGCCAATACGAAGAATCTCCGGAGACAGCTGCGCTCGTCGAAGGATCGGGCCGGAGGCATGACCGAGTCGCTCCAATGTGGCCGCAAATCTTTGTGCGTAGCGAACCCTGATGAGTAGTAATTCCTGCATAACTACCTGCTTTGGTATTTTGAATTCACCACGTCACCAGCAGCGTTCCATCTGGCGCAAAATGGTCAGTAAGAAATAAAACTCAATCTAATTGAGGAATAATCATTGCTCAAGTTTTGAGAGGTCAAATTAATGAGAAACATTAGAATACTGGGGCTTTGCAGTCTGCTTATGGCTCCATTCTGGGCAATCGCGCAAGATGTGCCCACACAAAGCACCCTGTTTACCAACGTCATGGTCTTTGATGGCAGCAGCGAAACACTGCGAGATGCTGACGTACTGGTGACCGGTAACATGATCACCCAGATCTCCGAAGAACCGTTGGCCGTCATTGCGTCGACAAACATGACCGTCATCGACGGCGGTGGCCGCACGTTGATGCCGGGCCTTATCGACGCGCACACCCATTTTACCCATTGCATCCCAGGTGCAGGTATCCCCGGCCTGGAGGTCACCCATTGGCAGGAAATCGGCGTAATGGCGGGCGTTTGCGCCAAAGAGCATCTGATGAATGGTTTCACGACCGTTCGCGAAATCGGCGGTGGAATGGTCGGCCCTGGCTTAAAAAAAGCCATCGACTCTGGTTACGTCGAAGGCCCGCGCATCTATCCTTCCGGCGCGTACATCTCACAGACCTCCGGACATGCTGATTTTTTGTCAATCACAACGAGGGATCAGGAGGACACTAACCTTTACCGACTTGGTATTGCCATAATTGCCGATGGCCCGGATGAAGTACGAGCAGCTGTGCGCAAGAACCTCTCAATGGGTGCCTCGCAGATTAAATTGATGGGTGGTGGCGGTGTCAGTTCGCTTAAGGACCCAATCCACTCATCGCAATACACAGTCGAAGAAATGACAGCCGCGGTTGAGGCTGCTCAGCAATTTGACACCTATGTCGCTGCACATCTCTATCAGGACGTGGATATTCGCCGGGCTCTGGAAAGCGGCTTGTTGTCAATCGAACACGGTCAGTTCATGACCGACAAAACGGCAAAACTGTTGACCAAGAAGGGCGCATTCCATTCTCTGAATGCTGCGGGAACCAGCCCGGATCTTTTCAAGCATTCGGTTTACGGGGCAGTAGGTACGCAACCCTACATTAAGAGCAAGCAATTTCAGGAACAGGCGGCCAACTTGCCTGAAGTTCTGAAGAATAACCCCGAGATGAAGGTCGTGTTCCAGACCGACCTGGTGTTTAGCGTTGGCGAGGATCTGCGTCGCGGTATTGATTTTGAAAAATTCCAGCACTTTAACCTCCTCGGTCCCATCCGCGCCCTGCGTGGCATGACCTCACTAAACGGCGAATTGATGGCCCTGAGCGGCAAGTTGAACCCGTATCCTGAGGGCAAGCTAGGTGTCATAGAGGTCGGAGCCTATGCAGATATTCTGCTCGTGGACGGCAATCCGATAGAAGACATGACCGCGATCGGAGCCAATGAAAAGTGGTTCGACGCGGATGCCAGAGACCAGGATTTACGGACCCTCCGACTCATTATGAAGGATGGAAAAATTTACAAGAACACTCTTTAAGCTTTACAAAAATACACTCCAGGAGATCCAAAATGATTCGTATTCTCACGCTGGTAACGGCATTTGCTGTTGCTCTTTGTGCTTGTAGTTCGCCAATCGATAGCGAACAGACGTCGGCTGTCGACGAAACGCCGTCGGTACATCAGGGCTACAGCGAAACAGCGCCGGAGTATGAAGTCGACGGCTGGATCATCAGTAACGTCGACCTTCGCGCCAAGCTATGGAACCCGCGCGGCAAGAGCGCCGAACAAATCCAGGAACGCGCAGAGTTCCTCGCAGACGCCTATGACCTGCAGCGAACCCCGGAGCAGCAAGAGCGGGCCAACCAAGCTCGAGAGAAGTACAAAGACGCCATTGCCATTAACAGCGTCATGATCGGCGCGACGGGTATTGTCGGAACAGAGGCAGAGCACTTCGCGAATGGCCTCCGGCGAAACCTTGAAGCGGGTGTGACACTAGCATCAGTCACCGCCTACGCATTTCCCGGTGACGGGCCTGCACCCATCACAGACAGGCTGGAAGCATCGCGACCTGTTATTGACGAACTGGACATGATTCTGGTGAAAAGCGTTGCGGACATCCGCCGTGCGAAGGCCGAAGGCAAGCTTGCAGTTGTGTTTAACTCGCAAGGAGCAGACTACGCAGTCGAAGACCTGAGCATGATGCAGAAGGTTAAGTCTCTGGGCTTGCTGATTTCCGGGTTCACCTATAACAACGACAGTCTATTAGCGGGTGGCGGGGCCCAGCAGGACCATGGCGTAACAGAGCTCGGTAAGAAGTGGATTGAAGAAATGAATGCGCAGAACATGGTGATTGACTGTTCCCACACCAGCAACCAGACTTGTATTGATGCCGCCGCACACTCGACCGGACCTGTTATTGCGTCACACTCTCCGGCCTATGCCCTCAACGAGATCAATCGGAATGTGACCGACGAAGCTATGATCGCCATCGGCGAATCCGGCGGAGCTATATGTACTACGGGCGTTGGCTTATTCCTCAATGCCGAGGGAGATGCGTCGCCAGAAGCATTCGCGAAGCACGTCGAATATACGGCCAATCTGATCGGCAGGGACAAGACCTGTTTCTCCACAGACTACATGCACAACGCCATTGGCATGTTCAAAGATAATGTCGCTAACGTAGACGTCTACCCACCCGAAAAGGGTTTTGGTTCGCCAGCCAAGAACACGGCTGCCGAACATATTTGGGGCGTTGCCGCGATTCTTGAAGATGACTACGGCTGGAGCGAGGAAGAGGTTCGAGGATTCCTTGGTGAAAACTTGCTGCGCGTATACGAGGCCAACTGGAGTTTTATTGCCGGCTAATGCACACGGCACGGACGGTTTGGATGAACACACTTACATTAGAGAAAAATTATGTTTCGAGTAATAACAACAGCAATCGTACTGACCATATCGGGCCTGGCATTCGCTCAGGAGACATCGCAGATCGAATTCGAAATGAAACCACGTCCCACCGACGAGGCCGAATTTCCTGAGTACATCGAGTACCTGGTGCAAGTAGCAGAGCCTCGTACCACCGAAGAACGCAAAGCGGATGACGAGATCAAAGCAAAATTTGCGGACGCACTTATAAGTGACAGTCTTTTTGTAGGTGCACCGGGTTTTCCCGCCGGGTTTTCTGATGAGATGTATGAGATAGCGATCCAGCACTCCATTGATAACCGCTTCAACCTGGTCTCAGCTACCGTAACCAATGGTGCACCTGAAGACCTTCCCGACGTTGTCGAGCAGCGAATGATTGATACCAACGCCTACTGGAAAGAACGTAGCGACCGATATATGCAGATTTTTCACGGTCGACGATATCCGCCGTGCACAAAAGGAAGGCAAGGTCGGCATCCTGCATAACTCACAGAGCATGATCCCGCTCGGCGAGGACTTGTCCAATATCGAAAAATATTACGCTCTTGGGCTGCGGCAGATGAACTTCACCTACAACATTGATACGCCGTACGCGGATGGCGGCGTCTCAAATGGCGATGGTACCGATGAAGGTGTTCACGAACTCGGTGAAGCGGCTATCAAAGAGATGAATCGCGTTGGCATGGTTGTGGATTGTTCGCATTCGAGCAATCAAACCTGTATCGAGGCAGCTGAGATAACGCGCAAGCCGATGATGATGTCACACTCAAATCTGATGGCGTTTCAACCTATCGGTCGCAACGTATCAGATGAGGCGGTCAAAGCTGTAGCCGCAACCGGCGGCGTCGTCTGCGTTAACTTCATCGGCGGCTTCCTCAATCCTCATGGCCTCGCCCGCCCTTACGATATTGCCAAGCATTTGGAATACATCAAGAACCTCGTAGGCGCGAAGGCGACCTGCTCCGGCTCCGACTACGTGTTCAACTATGCGGACACCTTGTTGTGGATTCTCAAGAACCCTAAAAACTTCCCGATCGAGATGGGCTATGCAACGCCATCACACATGGGTAAGCCAGGTGAGGTTTGGGGTGTAGTGCGTGAACTGCAAGAGACTTATGGTTGGACCGATGACGAGATTCGCGGCTTTTTAGGCGAGAACCTGCTGCGCGTATATGCGGCCAACTGGAAATAACGAATACATGAATCAGCTACAACTACGCCAACTCGCATACGGCATTCTCCTGCTAACTGGCTCAAATACATGGGCACAGGACTGGCAACCGCTTACTGGTGCCGAGAATATCGAGGCACTGTTCAGCGACACCACCATGCGAGCAACGCTAAGAGACAAGGTCGAAGCAGTAGCAACCTATAACAGTGACGGCAGCGGCGAGCTCAAAGCCTGGGGAGACACCTTTCCACGACGCTGGCAGCTTAAAGGTGACGATCAGGTATGTCTCGAGATTGACGAGCAGATACGGTGTTTCAGCATCGAAAAGGATGCCGCAGGATCGAATCAGTATCGGGCAAGCAATGTTAGTTCAGGAGAGTCTGTCGTCTTTTCCGTGAGTGAACGAGATATTGCAGTTAGTCACGATCCTTCGAGCGACAGCGCTGCAGGCGGTGCCAGCGAACCCTCTGCTGCGGAGATCGCACAGAAACTCGCCAACCCAAATGCACCAATGGCCAGCCTAACTTTCAGGCT
>RCND010000870.1_pt1 | contig 17156 bp, 18 predicted proteins | sample 2041351 | NCBI WGS metagenome assembly RCND01 (sample SAMN09708230, study PRJNA481090) | Marine sediment metagenome, whole genome shotgun sequencing project. | biome: marine sediment; feature: ocean; material: sediment; isolation source: Sewage treatment plant 12B marine sediment (STP12B) ... | reverse complement strand
TCTCAAGCCAAACTGAAGGTCTTAAAGCCAGAGCTTGATGCTATTAAAGAAAAGCACGGTGACAACAAAATGAAGGTGCAACAAGAAACCATGAAGCTGCAAAATATTGCAGGTGCTAGTCCTTTAAAAGGATGCTTGCCAGCTCTTTTACAGATTCCGGTGTTCTACGCATTGTTTACATTTTTCCCGACGGCTTTCGATTTATATCAAAAGAGCTTTTTATGGGCGGACGATCTATCGAGTTTTGATGTTATCGCTGAGCTTCCATTTTACATTCCGTTTTATGGAGATCACGTAAGTCTATTCCCGATTCTGGCGTCTATAGCTATCTTTATTTATATGATGATGACAACCGGACAAACTATGCAGGCTCAGCAACAACCTGGAATGCCAAATATGAAGTTTTTAATGTATTTGTCTCCTTTATTTATGTTGGTGTTCTTCAACAACTATGCAAGTGGATTGTCACTATATTACTTTATATCGAATCTTATTACCATTGGAATAATGCTCGTCATAAAGCACTACATTATTGATGAAGAAAAAATTCATGCTAAGATCCAAGTAAATAAAAAGACACCCAAAAAGCAGAATAAGTTTCAGAAAAAGATGGCTTCAATGATGGAGCAGGCTGAGGAACAAAAGAAGGCAGCAGCTAAGAAGAAATAGTTTTGACTGTTGAAACTCTGAATTTGATAGTTTAATTTGGTATGCTATTTGAAATATTTGTTTCTCGATTCAATAGAATTAAAGTTCAAGCGTTTACATGATAAATTAAGTATATGAAGTTTCTGTTTTTATTCCTACTTGGAAGTTTCTTAAGTCCTATAAACCTCGTTGCGCAAGAGGTAAATCAAGTCGATGCAAATGGAGAGCGACATGGGCTTTGGCAAAAGAATTTCAAAGGCACAAGTCAGTTACGCTATGAAGGAACTTTCGAACATGGTAAGGAGATTGGAACCTTTAAATTTTACTGTGAAGACTGCGAAAAAGTGCCTATGGCTGTTAAAGAGTTCAAGGCGAATAGTGTTATTTCCGATGTAAAATATTACACTCCAAAAGGAAAGTTAGTAAGTGAGGGAAAGATGGATGGCAAGAAAAGAATCGGCGAATGGCTATATTATCATAAAAAATCCTCGAAGGTAATGACTAGTGAGTCTTACAAAAACGGAAAACTGGACGGACAAAAAACAACATTTTATTTAAATGATGTTGTTACCGAGGAAACTAACTATATAGATGGATTGAAGGAAGGTTCTAATAATTATTATTCACCTGACGGCATTCTCTTGAAGAAATTACAATACAGAAACGATGTACTTGTTGGCAGTGCTATTTACTACGACTCTGGTGGAAATATTTCAATTGAAGGAAACTATAAAAAGGGTAAAAAGCATGGTCTTTGGAGGTATTATAAGAATGGTAAGGTAATTCTGGAAGAAATATATCCCAAACCCTTGAAGAAGGCAAAGAAGTAATTTGTCAAAGTAAAACCTGAATTTCATTCACTTATACCAATTTAACATTCAAATTTTTAATACGACATTTAAAAATTAATTTGGTGTTAAATCCAATGTCTAAATATTAGGTGGAGTTCTTATTCAAATCATTTTATTGTATTTTTGCATTTTAAATTATGAAGCAAAAACGTGTAGTTGTTGGACTTAGCGGTGGTGTAGATTCCAGCGTAGCAGCCTTTCTTTTAAAAGAACAAGGTTACGACGTTATTGGTTTGTTTATGAAGAATTGGCACGATGATTCTGTGACTATTTCAAACGAGTGTCCTTGGCTAGAAGATAGCAATGATGCTATGCTTGTTGCCGAAAAGTTAGGAATTCCGTTTCAAACAGTAGATTTAAGCCAACAGTACAAAGAACGTATTGTGGATTATATGTTTCATGAATATAAGATGGGGCGAACACCAAACCCTGATGTACTTTGCAATCGTGAAATAAAATTTGATGTTTTCATGAAAATTGCGCTACAACTAGGGGCAGATTATGTAGCTACTGGACATTATTGTCGCAAAGGTATCATTGATGTTGACGGAACTGAAACTTACCAACTGCTATCAGGTAAAGATCCAAATAAAGATCAGTCTTACTTTTTATGTCAGCTGTCACAATCCCAACTACAGAAAACGCTATTTCCGATTGGTGAATTATTGAAACCTGATGTTCGTAAGATTGCTGCAGAACAAGGTTTAGTTACTGCGGAAAAAAGAGACTCTCAAGGATTGTGTTTTATTGGAAAGGTAAGACTTCCAGAATTTCTTCAGCAAAAGTTGGCACCCAAAGAGGGCGTTATTGTTGAAGTACCATCAAACTATTCAGAATACCATCGAGAACTACCTCAGTTTTCTTCCGAAGAGGAAGAACTGAAGTATCTTTCAGAAAAACATCACTATTCAATAGCAGATGGTAAGGAAGTAGGAACCCACCAAGGGGCTCATTATTTTACAAAAGGACAACGAAAAGGACTGCAAGTTGGGGGGACGCCTGAACCATTGTTTGTAATAGACACAGATGTGATTGATAATGTAATTTATACTGGACAAGGTAAAACACACCCTGGTCTCTATCGTCGTGGACTATTTGTTAAGAATGAAGAAGTTCATTGGGTAAGAGATGACTTAAAGCTAGGAGAGGATGAAACCTTGGAAGTAATGGCGCGTATTCGGTATCGCCAAAATTTGGAAAAAGCAACATTGCATCAAACACTTTCCGGACTTTATGTTATCTTTGAGAAACCGCAATCAGCGATTACTGAGGGACAATTCGTTGCTTGGTATTCTAACGAAGAATTGCTTGGAAGCGGTGTTATTGCTTAAAAAGAAAACTATGAAAAAACTCCTACTATTATTAGCCATTTTTGCGGCGCCGTTTATGTATGCACAGCAGGAAGATGCGTTAGTCTTTCTTCTGGATAAGGAGGATGTGGCAACCTCTATCGCTAACCCTATCTCTATTATGACACAGGACGCTATTGATAGAAAAGCCTTGCAAAATACACCAATTGATGAGCGTGATGTTCCTGTCAATGAAGCGTATATTACACAACTTAAAAATACCCCAGGTATTAGTGTTCATGCCAAATCCAAATGGATGAATGCAGTTTATGTTCGTGGTACAGAAGGGGATATCGATGACTTAGTTACTTCAGATTTTGTGAGTTCAGTTGAATTTATGGACAAGTCTTTAAATTTTGGAACTGGAACAGGGACTACCCGAGATAAATTCGCTATTGAGAACCAACAAAGTAGAATTATATACAATTATGGTGCTGCGGCTAATCAAACTACTATGCTAAAAGTAGATTATTTGCATGAACAAGATTTTACTGGTGATGGAATGGTAGTAGCCGTTTTGGATTCTGGTTTTCCAAATGTGATGAATAATCCTGCTTTCTCGCATATTGTTTCTGATGGTAGATTACTTGGAACCTATGATTTTGCATTGCGCCAAGAGAATGTTGATGGAACAGGATCGCATGGAGCGCAGACATTTAGTGATATTGGCGGATTCATTTTAGATCAATTTGTGGGTACTGCTCCTGAAGCGTCTTTTTACCTTTTTAGAACAGAATATGGTCCAACCGAAAACCCTGTTGAAGAAGCCTGGTGGGTTGAAGCCCTTGAGCGTGCAGATAGTCTAGGTGTTGACGTTGTAAATACGTCCTTAGGATATCAGGATTATGATAATTCTTCTTATGATCATAGTTATGCAGATCTAGATGGTCAAACTACGATTGGCGCACGTGGTGCAAATCACGCTTTTGATAAAGGAATGATCTTAGTTACATCTGCGGGGAATGATGGTAATGGTTTCACTTATGTCGGGACTCCAGGAGATTCAGCTGGAATGTTAACTATTGGTGCAGTTGATGAAGATGGAGATTATGTAAGCTTTAGCTCAATAGGACCTACAATAGATGGTCGAATTAAGCCAGATGTAATGGCTCAAGGTAGAGATGCGGCCGTCGTAAGCTCGAATGGAAACGTAACTACCAGTAATGGAACATCTTTTAGTTCTCCTATTATGGCAGGTGCAGTAGCTTCATTGTGGCAAGCCAGACCTGAAGTTCCAAATGCACAGATAATGCAGGTAGTTAGAGAATCGGCACATTTATTTAATAATCCGACAGATCAAATGGGCTACGGAATTCCAAATTTTGAAGATGGGCTTAACGCTCTATTAATCCTTGGAGTTGAAGATCAGTTGCTAAAAGAGCAATTTGCACTTTACCCAAATCCGGTAAAAACGAATATTAATATATCGTTTCCAGAAGGAGTATTACAAGCTGATTTTATTGTATACAATATCATTGGAGAGCAAGTATTAAATACCAAAATCTCCAATGTTAATAACTGGGTTGATCTCTCCGAATTGGTAAGTGGTATGTACTTCGCTACTATAAAATCAAATTCTAGAACAAATAGCTACAAACTGATTAAGGAATAGTGGAAAATAGGATTACGAGGCTTTTTAATATTCAATATCCAATTATTCAAGCTGGAATGGTGTGGAACAGTGGCTGGCGACTTGCTAGTGCTGTGAGTAATGCGGGCGGTTTAGGTTTACTCGGTGCTGGATCTATGTATCCGGAGGTATTGCGAGAGCATATTATAAAGTGTAAAAAAGCAACGTCTAAGCCATTCGGGGTTAATGTGCCAATGTTGTACCCTAATATTGAAGAGATTATTGAAGTAATTATTTCTGAAGGTGTTAAAATTGTATTTACTTCCGCAGGAAATCCTAAAATTCATACAACCAGACTTAAAGAAAACGACATCACTGTTGTTCATGTGGTGAGTAGCGTAAAATTCGCAATAAAGGCGCAGGAAGCAGGAGTAGATGCCGTAGTCGCTGAAGGTTTTGAAGCGGGCGGGCATAATGGAAGGGAGGAAACGACGACTTTTACGTTAATCCCTATGGTGAAAGAAGAATTGGACATTCCATTAATTGCAGCTGGAGGTATTGCGAATGGTAAAGGGATGCTTGCAGCAATGATACTAGGAGCAGATGGAGTGCAAGTGGGGAGTCGCTTTGTAGCTTCAGATGAAGCTTCGTCGCATCGGGATTTTAAACAAATGGTGGTTGCCGCTAAAGAGGGTGATACACTATTGACATTTAAGGAATTAGCTCCAGTTAGAATGCTCAAGAATAAATTTTTCGAGGAGGTAATGGAACTTTATACTACCAACCCTACAAAAGAACAGCTCATCGAATTACTTGGGAGAGCACGGGCTAAGAAAGGAATGTTTGAAGGGGATCTGGAAAATGGGGAACTTGAAATCGGACAAATTGCAGGCCTGATTAACGATATTAAACCTGCGGCTCAAATCGTTCAAGAAATGGTTTTTGAATTTGAAGAAGCTAAGAAATCGGCAAGCTTACTTTAGCTGTTTGTTTTATACCAATTAGCGAGTGAAATGAGCCTTAAATATTTTGAGCCTTTCTATTTCTGAATTCTGAGATTTGAATAATCAAAATGAAACTAAATGAAAGAAGCCAATCAGTTATGATTGGCTTCTCTTCTCTATGGTGATAATTTTTAAAAATTTAAATAAACAAGAGTTGACACCCATCTTCATCAGCTCTACTATAAAAATCTCCTATTGTCAAAATTCCATCGAGTTGATCAATAAGGTCTTCCTCTTTTAAATGGAACATGTCAACGGCTAACTTACACGCCCATAATTTACATCCAGAGTCGGATAAAATTTCTAAAAATTCACCAATAGGTGGCATATCTAGTTTTTCCATTTCTTTTTTCATCATTTTGGTGGCAAAAGCTTCGACACCGGGTAAACCTCCGAGCATGGTAGGCATATGCATTGCAGGATTTCCAACGGTAGCCACATGTAGATGTTCTAATTTTTTCTTTTGAATGGCTTCTAAACCAAAAAACGTGAAAAATATTTCTGACTCAATTCCTTCCATTCTGGCTCCATTTGCCATTACAAAAGCGGCATATGCATTTTCAATAGTTGCTTTTGAAAGAATAAAGAGCATTTTTTTGACTTTTGTGCTCATGATTTTTATTTAAAGATTAATTTAATTTCTGTTAATTTTTTAGATACAACTTTTAGGCTTCGGAATTCCGGCTATTAAAGTTGATTTTTTGAGCGGTCCTCCTGGGAAGAGTGCATATAATTCTTTAATATTTATGATGCCACTTTTTTTAATTCCTCTTATAGATAAAGCCTCTTCGTTTTTATATTTATCTTGCAAGTATTCAATGACTTCCCAATGTTTTTCGGTCATTGTTATACCTAGTTCTTTGGCTAATTCAAAACCTATTTCATTCGTCCATTGAGAAAAATCTGTTAAATATCCTTCTTCAGTCACATCTAATTTAGCCTGGGCCAATATTTTTTCCATCTTATTTAGTTTTAGTTATTATTATTCTGTCTCCTCGAATTTTTTACCTTTTTCGTCCATGTTGGTTGATACAAATGGAATGTGTATTCCTTTTAGAAGCATGTTCCAATAGATCCATCTAAAGGCCATTTTTCCCATATGATTCATTCTGCTTTCTTTCAATAAGTTGAGTGGACCAACTCCGGGAAAAGGAAATGTTCCCTCAACAGGTTCATGAGTGTAATTAAAGTCTATCAAGAGTGCTTTGCCGTTGCCTGTTTCAATGAAACAATTGGCATGACCATCGAATTCTGCTTTAAGTTCCTTACCGGCAATATATCTTTGGATGTTTTCAGTTAAAATTTCAGCCTCGAAGTGCGCAACTGAACCCGCTTTGGATGTTGGTAAGTTGGTAGCATCACCTATTGCGAATATATTTTCATTTGCGAGACTTTGTAAAGTCGCCTTATTAGTTGGTACATAATTTAGATCATCACCCATTCCGGATCGTGCGATTAAATCGTCGCCCATATTCGTAGGTACTGTTATTAAAAGATCATATTCAACTTCTACATCGGCGTAATCAATTATTTTATTATTTTCATAATCAACACGCTCAATATTAAAATCGGTAACTTCCTTAATTCCTTTTTCTTCAAGAAGGTAGTGTAACGCTTTTGCCGCTTTAGGTTTCGTGAAGGCACCATCGAGAGGAGTCACGAAGGTGATCTCCACTTTGTCCCTCATATTTTTGCTTTTGAAGAATGAATCAGCAAGGAATGCCAATTCCAGCGGAGCAACGGGGCATTTTATAGGCATTTCTGTGATGTGGATAACAAGTTTACCACCTTCCCATTTACGCAACTTATTTCTTAAACCTTTTGCACCTTCAAAAGTGTAGAAATCGAAGATGTTTTTATGCCACATTGGGCTTTTCATACCTTCGGTTTCTTCTGGGGCTATTTTAGTTCCAGTAGCGACTATTAAAATATCGTACCCGATAGTATCGCCGTTTTCCAGTTTTACTTGGTTTTTTTCGGGTACTATAAGGTCTATCTTTTCTTGAATATATTCAACTCCTTTTGGAATAAACTTCTTACCCTTCTTTTGAACCTGTTTTGTAGTGTAAATGTCAAAAGGCAGGAATATAAACCCCGGCTGATAATAATGTGTTTTGATTTCATCTATGATGCTAATCTTCCACTCACTCTTTGGAAGTGTAGAAACTAAATGGTTCGCCATCATCGTACCTGCCGTACCTGCTCCTAAAATGATTAAATTTCTCATACCCGATTAATTTTACGTTTTGTATTGACGTAGGTTTAGTAATAGTAATATTTCAAAATTAGCTTGTTAGAGCGTATTTAAATATGATATTAGTCAGCTTCAGAATTTACTTGAACTGTTGCGACGTGAAACTATAGCGCATAAAAAAAGCCCCGATTTAAATCGGGGCTCTACATTTTAAAAAAGTTAAAGCGTATATTATAAAACTTTTACGTTTACTGCGTTCAATCCTTTTTTACCTTCTTGTAAGTCAAATTCTACTTCATCACCTTCACGAATTTCGTCGATTAATCCAGAGATGTGCACAAAATGTTCTTTGTTTGATCCTTCTTCAGTGATAAAACCAAATCCTTTGGTGTCATTGAAAAACTTTACTGTTCCTTTATTCATTACTAAATATTAAATATGATTATAAGTCGCGAAGGTAGTACTTCTTTAGAATAAAAGATCAAATTAATTAAAATAATTTTAAAAAATTGATTATAAGTACTTTAAGATATTATGATGAGTAGGTTTTTTCAGCCTGAACTATGTCAAAATATGATGTACCTTTGCCGAAACTATGGGATTAACAAATAATGATATATTTAAAAAATTAAGAGTTGCGCATAAATTGCGTGATGAAGATATTGTGAAGATTTGTGAGTTGGTAGATTTTAATGTTTCGAAAAGTGAATTAGGTGCTTTTTTTAGAAATGAAAATCATCCAAAGTATGTTGAATGTGGAGATCAAATTTTAAGAAATTTTTTAAACGGATTGGTTATTCATCTAAGAGGTCCGATGCCACCAAAAAAACAACAGGACGGACAACATTCTAAACCTTCGAAAAAAGTTTAGTTTTTAATTATCTTTTTTAAAAGCTGTTGTTTAATTTCTTGAAACCATTCAGTTTTTAGAATACTTAGTACAATGCTGTTTCGTCTACCTACTGGGCTGCTGCAGTTTAGTCTTAAGATTCCTTCTTCCGTGCATCCAATACTTTTCATAGCCGCGATACTTTGTTTATTATTGGCATCTGCTCTAAACTCGACTCGTTCAAGTCCTAATTTCTCAAAGGCAAATTGTAATAATAGAAATTTACAATTTTTGTTTAAACCAGTACCTTGGAAGTCTTTACCATACCAAGTATAGCCCAATTGAGTTGTTTGGTGCTGTTTCTGAAAATCGTAAAAGCGAGTACATCCTGCATATCGATTCGTTCTTTTATCGTAGACTATAAATGGATATGAGGTTTTATTTCTTCGCCCTTCTAGAGCCAGATGCACATAGTTTTTTAAATTTACTAATCCATCGGCAGGAGTTAGAGAATACTTCCATAAATTGGGTTCATTGATTGAAAATTCGGATAAGTTTTTAAAATCCTCTTTAGTCAATGGGCGAAGAAGTGTTACCTTATTTTCGAGAATATAATCTATATTGAAATCAATCTCTTTCATAAAAATGCCATTAGTTAAATATCTAGAGCTATTTGATTCTTTAGGATATCTTTAAAGGTCTCTCTCGAACGTATTAAATGCGCTTCATTATTATACCACAGCACTTCGGCTGGTCGATAACGCGAATTATAATTACTAGCCATAGAGTAACAATAAGCCCCAGCATTACTAAACGAGAGAATATCTCCTTCACTTATCTCTGAAATGCGCCGATTGTTGGCAAAAGTGTCCGTTTCACAAATATATCCAACGACACTATAATAACGTTTGCGTCCTTCAGGGCTTGAGATATTTTCGATCTCGTGACGCGATCCATACAGCATAGGTCGAATAAGGTGATTAAAACCGCTATCTATTTGTGCGAATACCGTGGAAGTTGTTTGCTTAACCACATTGACTTTTGCTAAAAACTTCCCAGATTCACTCACTAAAAATTTTCCCGGTTCAAATGCCAAGGTAAGATCTTTTCCATATTCTTCACAAAATTCATTGAAGCGAGTTCCCAGTTTATCTCCGAGTTCTTCAATATTGGTTTCTATATCACCATCTTTATAAGGCACTTTAAAACCACTACCGAAGTCAATAAAATCAAGGTTTTCAAAGTTCCTAGCAGCTTCAAAAAGAATCTCTGAAGCATACAAAAACACTTCAATGTCAAGAATATCGCTTCCGGTGTGCATATGTATTCCGTTGATCTTCATCTTAGTGTTCTCTACAATTCGCTTAAGATGTGGCATTTGGTGAATTGAAATTCCAAATTTGCTATCAATATGTCCCACTGAGATATTTGTATTCCCTCCTGCCATAACGTGGGGATTAATACGAATACAAACGGGGGTAGTAGGATGTTTGGTGCCAAATTCCTCTAAAATAGAAAGATTATCAATGTTAATTTGCACCCCAAGAGTAGAAGCCTTTTCAATTTCTTCAATGGAGACACCGTTGGGAGTGTAAATTATTCTGTCAGCAGCGATTCCTGCTTCAAGTGCCAATTTCACTTCTTGTATAGAGACAGTATCCATATTACTTCCTAAAGAACTTAAAAGTTTTAGAACTGAAAGGTTGGATAGCGCCTTCATCGCATAGTTAATTTTTAAATTTTTCACCTTTTCGAAAGCACTCGTTAAGCGTTTGTATTGTGCGTCAATTATTGATGCATCATATACATAAACTGGGCTTCCAAATTCTTGAACTACAGCTAAAAGGTCTTGATCATTCATATTAAAAAATTAAGCGATAAATTTAAGAGGTATTAAAGTAACATGGGATGATAATATTGTAAAATTTCAATTTATTTTGCTTTGAAGCTGTTTCCGAAGAACTGACCAAAAAGATTAGTCCAATACTAGAACATTTGTTATTTTTGTACATCTTAATACCTATACTCTTCTAATATGAACTTACACGAATATCAAGGCAAAGAAATACTAAATAGTTTTGGAGTTGAAATCCAACGCGGAATTGTAGCTACGACTCCGGCTGAAGCTGTTGCAGCGGCAAAAAAATTAACCGAAGATACGGGGACTGGATGGCACGTAATTAAGGCACAGGTTCACGCAGGTGGACGAGGAAAAGGTGGCGGAGTTAAATTAGCAAAGAGTCTTGAGCAAGTTGAACAAATTGCAGGTGAGATCATTGGTATGATGCTTATTACTCCTCAAACTAGTGCTGAAGGTAAAAAGGTAAACCAGGTTTTAATAGCTGAAGATGTCTATTATCCTGGGGAAAGTGAGCCGGAAGAGTATTATATGAGTGTCCTTCTTAATCGCGGTAATGGAAAAAATATGATAATGTATTCTACTGAAGGTGGTATGGATATAGAAACGGTTGCTGAAGAAACGCCACATTTAATATTTACTGAAGAGATTGATCCTGGTTTAGGATTGTTAGGGTTTCAGGCTAGAAAGATTGCTTTTAACCTTGGATTGAGTGGTAAAGCGTTTAAACAAATGACAAAATTTGTGAGTGCACTATATAAGGCTTACTTGAATAGTGACTCATCTATGTTTGAAATAAATCCTGTTTTGAAAACTAGTGACGATCGAATCATAGCAGTTGATGCCAAAGTGAGTATTGATGATAATGCCTTATTTCGTCATCCTGATTATGTTGCAATGCGTGACTTAAGAGAAGAAAATGCAACAGAGGTTGAGGCCGGTGAAATGGGACTAAACTATGTGGATCTTGATGGAAATGTTGGCTGTATGGTAAACGGCGCAGGTTTGGCAATGGCAACAATGGATCTTATTAAGCAAGCAGGTGGTGAACCAGCCAATTTTCTAGATGTTGGTGGTACTGCTGATGCCGAAAGGGTAGAGTTGGCATTCAAGTTAATTCTGAGAGATCCAAATGTTAAGGCTATTTTAATTAATATTTTTGGAGGAATAGTGCGTTGCGATAGAGTAGCACAGGGAATTGTTGATGCTTATAAAAATATGGGAACTATAGAAGTGCCAATAATTGTGCGATTACAAGGAACTAATGCAGATATTGCAAAAGAATTGATAGACAATAGTGGTCTGGACGTTCAAAGTGCTATTGAATTTAAGGAGGCTGCAGACAAAGTACAAATGGTATTAGCGTAACTATCTTTTACATAATTCTAAAAGCCCTGGATTTATTCAGGGCTTTTTTTTGTGTCAAATTTGGGTGGTTGCGTTAAAAAAGCGTTAATAAAGAGTTAAATTGAGAATATGCAGTAACATTCAGGTAGTAATGATAGTCTATACTATATAAATCAATCTTTAAAAACGAATATTATGAAAAAAGTAAGTGTAATTTTAGTAGCCTTAGTGCTTTTATTTGGAACCAATCTAACGGCGGCAGATGCCGGATTAGACAAAGAAAAAAAATTGACCATTTCACAGGAGATTGGCGATCTACTTGCAGATGCCGATATGGAATTGGATTACGATGTTAATGCCAATGTAACTTTTATGATAAATGAGGAAGGTGAGGTCGTTGTTCTTACCGTTGATACCAACGACTCATCTATTGAGAGATTTATAAAAAGTAGATTGAATTATAAAAAACTACAAAACAAACTAACAGCAGGTGAGGAATACAAAGTTCCTATCATCATGAAGGCTTAAATGCCAGTCTAATTAAAAAACAAAATCCTGAACTCATCGCTCAGGATTTTTTTTTTTTCAAACTTTTGTACTAGTATTGTGTTATGGAAAATGATAATAGCAGGGCTATAATAAGTGACCTCATCTTCTTGGCTTATGCCGATGGCAAACTTACAGACTCTGAATACGATTTTATTTTGCAAATTGCCTTGCAACTCGATCTGACCGAAGTAGAAGTTCAGGATCTTTTTGACAAGCCTACCTCTTCAAGACCAATATTTACTGAACTAGAACGAATCTCACATTTTTATAAACTTGTACTTTTAATGAATGTGGATATGGAGACTCACGAAAAGGAGGTAATTGCAATTAGGAACTTTGGACTAAAAATGGGAATACGACCAGGAGTTTTTGATCAAATATTACTTCAGATGGGGCAGTATAAAAACAAAATAATTCCCAGTGATGATTTGGTTAAAATTTTTCAAACATATTATAATTAAAAAACGACTTATTTCTATTAGTCTTTTTATGAATCTGTTTTTAATGAATTTTCTCACCAAATTTATAGGGACATAAATATCGGATATTCAGCGTTTAAGCATTTATTGACAAACTATTTCTGTAAATTGTTGTCGAGAAAATTTCATTTATAAAAATGAAAAAGAGGTTTTCGCTTAAGAACGATTGAAATCTGTTTAAATACATGAAAATAAACAAATATTTAAGCAATTTAGGGAGGTTTATCCACAATTTTTTTTGAAATTTGCTGATATAACTTTAATCATAGTTATCTCAAATATTAAGAATATTTATTAGTTACTAATTCTACGAATCTCTAAGTTGGTAATCTAATTAAGATAATGGTTGAGAAATTTCATAATTGGAATTTAATTTGGTTAGTTAGTTGAAAATGATCACGTGTTACTCAATCGATGCGTGATTTTTTTATACAGTTGAAGGGAGGAATGATTACTTCCGAAATTACTTTTTTTGCCCTTTTTACCTACCCATTTGAAACCTTACCTGCTTTTGCGTGATGTCCGTTCTATTTTGCTTGCGGCTGGTGCATTATTAGAGTCCGTTACGGCATCTTGTAACCCATTTATTTCTTCTGTAGTTAAATCCCGCCATTTTCCAATTTTTAAATTTCCGAGGGATATATTCATAATGCGTTCACGTTTCAGACTTACCACCTCATATTCTAAATACTCACACATTCTACGAATCTGACGATTCAGGCCTTGAACTAATATAATTCTAAAAACAAATCTACTAAGCCTTTCTACAATACATTTTTTAGTAGTCGTTTCAAGTTCGTGCAAAGGAACACCGCTGCTCATTTTTTTAATAAACTCATCCGTAACCGGACGATCTACTTTTACAATATATTCTTTCTCGTGTTTATTTCCAGCTCGGAGTATTTTGTTGACAATATCACCATCATTTGTCATTAATAGCAAACCTTCACTTGGTTTGTCGAGTCTACCCACATGAAATATTCTTTCTTTATGTCCGATAAAATCAACAACATTACCATCAACTCTTCTATCGGTAGTGCAAGTGATACCCGTAGGCTTATTCAAGGCAATGTAAACTAAGGTATCGTTGCTAACAATAAGTTTTCCATCTATCCTTATTTCATCACCTGGCATAGCTCGATCGCCTAAGGTCTTAGCTTCACCATTGATTGTAACACGACCATTTTCAATAAGTACATCAGCCTGGCGACGTGAACAATATCCACTATCGCTAATGGCTTTATTTAATCTAGTGGAATCCGGATGGTTCATTTATTTTATTTAAAGTTTCAGAGTTGCAAAGATACACAGTTTCAGAGTGACAAATATTCAGAGTTTCAGAGTGACAAAGTTTCAAAGTTAGATTATTGGATATTTCGATAATTAGATTTTTCGACTTTAATTTTCTGCTTAATTCGTTTATTTATGTATTCGGAAAGTTTCAACTTTTTTACATTTCACCAATCACCAATCACCAATCACCAATCAATTCAGTTTAATCGTGTAGTTGTTTCGTCGTTAATGGATAATATTCCTTTTAAACGACGATTACACGCATCAACGAATAAACAAATCAACTTTTTTACACTTCAACAATCAACAATCAACAATCCACAATCCACAATCACCAATCTACTACTTCACCTTTTCCAATTGACTCTGAAGTGATTTTATTTTATCTCTCAGTTTAGCCGCCATCATAAAATCTAAATCTTTCGCGGCTTTTTCCATAGCCTTTCTAGTATCACGAATTTTCTTTTCAATTTGTGGCTTAGACAAATACTCATTCTCTTTTTCCGCAGCCAAACTAGCAGCAGTTTCGATTGTATAGGCGTCTTCTTTGGATTTCGTCAGCGCATTTGCGAAAGATTTTTTAATGGCAGTCGGAGTAATATTATTTTTCTGATTATAAGCAATTTGCCTTTCTCTTCGGTAATTTGTTCCGTCGATAGTTGCCTGCATACTTTTAGTAGTCTTATCAGCATACATTATTGCCTTCCCATTAAGGTTCCTCGCGGCACGACCAACCGTCTGAGTTAATGAACGGGCACTCCTTAAAAACCCTTCTTTGTCCGCATCTAATATTGCAACCAAAGATACTTCTGGTAAATCTAATCCTTCTCTCAATAAATTTACGCCTACCAAGACATCAAATAACCCAAGACGAAGGTCTTGCATAATTTCTACCCTTTCCAAAGTATCTACGTCACTATGAATATAACGACAGCGGATAGATATACGTTCTAGATATTTTGTCAGCTCTTCAGCCATTCGTTTGGTAAGTGTAGTGACTAAAATTCTTTCATCTACCTCAATACGTAAATGAATTTCTTCAATCAAGTCGTCTATCTGATTCAAACTCGGACGAATTTCAATTGGTGGATCAAGCAGTCCAGTCGGACGAATTATTTGCTCCACAAATACGCCGTCTGTTTTTTCTAATTCATAATCTGCGGGAGTTGCACTCACATAAATTACCTGATTTTGGATTGCCTCAAATTCTTCAAATTTCAGGGGGCGATTGTCCATTGCGGCAGGTAACCTAAAACCGTACTCAACTAAATTTTCTTTCCGACTACGGTCACCCCCATACATAGCACTCACTTGTGGGATAGACACGTGGCTCTCATCAACGATCATTAAATAGTCATCTGGGAAGTAATCTAATAGGCAAAAGGGGCGTGTGCCAGGTAATCTTTGATCTAAGTAGCGTGAATAATTTTCAATGCCGCTGCAATAACCCAATTCGCGAATCATCTCTAAATCGAAATTAGTCCGTTCATCCAGTCGCTTAGCTTCGAGGTGCTTGCCAATTTCTTTAAAATATTCAACCTGCTTTGTCAAATCATCTTGAATTCCACGAATTGCTCCTTGCAATACATCGGGGGAAGTAACAAACATATTGGCAGGATAAACGGTTAACCGCTCGTGTTTTTCAATTACATTATTTGTTTTCGGATCAAATGCTTCAATCTCTTCGATTTCATCACCAAAAAAATGAACTCTGAAGGCATCGTCTGCGTATCCTGGGAAGATGTCAAGTGTATCTCCTTTAATTCTGAAATTACCGTGATTAAACTCCATTTCAGTTCTGGAATAAAGACTCTGAACCAAACGATGTAAAAGCTTGGTTCTGGAAAGAATCTGTCCCTTTTCTAAACTGATTACGTTTTTCTGAAATTCTACAGGATTCCCAATACCGTATAGACAGGATACTGATGAAACAACTATAACATCACGCCTCCCTGAAAGTAAGGAAGAAGTGGTGCTAAGTCTCATTACTTCAATTTCCTCATTAATGGAAAGATCTTTTTCTATATAAGTTCCACTAGATGGAATAAACGCTTCGGGTTGGTAATAGTCATAATAGGATACAAAATATTCTACTGCATTTTCAGGAAATAGGTTTTTGAATTCCGTATAGAGCTGAGCTGCTAGTGTTTTGTTATGAGCTAAAACCAGAGTTGGTTTTTGTACTTCCTCAATCACATTGGCTACACTAAAAGTTTTTCCACTACCTGTAACTCCCAAAAGTGTTTGGTACTTTTCACCCGCATTTAACCCTGCAACTAAAGATTTAATTGCTGTAGGTTGGTCTCCAGTTGGAGTAAATTCCGATTTAATTTTGAATTTCATTTGTCTTTTTAAGAGATAACAAAAGTACTGAAAATTGATGGAGCTATTCTGTGAGATAGTAGTAGAATGAAAGAGTAATTCTATTGAAGAACAAAGAAGAACTTGAGCCCCAGGGCGAAATTAAACCCAAGGTCGGTTCCTTCTTCTTTGTACTGCAAGTCCCACCACGCAGATTCATCATCGTAGTAGTCATAGAATTCATTCGGGTTAACGATATTACTAAATGTAACATCTCTAATTCTTGGACCGAACCCAATATATGCATTCATACCAACCTTATCACCAAAGGGAACCATAACGCCGAATTTCAAATTAAAACCATATTTTTTTCTTTTGAAATCTGCCCGATCATAGTAAATATACAGGCCTTGGTCTTCAGTCTCATATTCACCATTATAATAAACTTCTTCATGGTGGATAATATAAGCTTCGCCTGAAATATAAATATTTACCCGCTTCGTTGGATTCACAATATGATAAAGCTCGAAACGGCCTTCAACTAGAAGATAGTTGTCATTGTCGTCATCTACTATTAACTTCCAAGTTGTCAATTCACTTCCAAAACCAATATCAGCTCCAATTCTCCAATTCTCGCTTAAAGAATGAATATATCCAAACCTGTACCTTGGGGCTACAAAATTAATCGGAGTGGAAAGGTCAAAACTTAAATATGACTTATCAGCGTTTGGGTAATCGATTTTCTCACTTTCATTTTGTCCAAAAGTTAAAGTAGCCACACAGAATAATATGGGTAGAATAAATTTCTTCATTAAGTATTATGATTTATTAGTACCTATACCGTATTTAGTTGGGGCGATAGGGATAGTAGCGATGATTTTTTT
>RCND010000901.1_pt1 | contig 17173 bp, 14 predicted proteins | sample 2041351 | NCBI WGS metagenome assembly RCND01 (sample SAMN09708230, study PRJNA481090) | Marine sediment metagenome, whole genome shotgun sequencing project. | biome: marine sediment; feature: ocean; material: sediment; isolation source: Sewage treatment plant 12B marine sediment (STP12B) ... | reverse complement strand
AGTTCCATAAAGGTAAAAAGCTTACACCTAATTTTTAGTCTATTAAAAAATTTATTATTCAACATGGATTATAGATATTTTCAGAAAGAGAAAAGATTCTGATCGTATTCGTATTTTTCTAGAGCTCTGGTTAGTTCCTTGGAATCTTTATAAAGCAGTTTACCAAGTATTTCAATTTGATTTTCTTTAAGTTTTACTCTTGAAACAACTTTATTTGTTATATTAATTTCATCAGTATTAATGCTTTTAAGATTTGCAACAGCTTCAACCATTCCGTCATTTGGATTTATAATTTTTAATTTATTTTTAAATTTCTTCTTAATTACACTTCTAAATATATCCTTACTGTACCCGTAGTGAGTGCAGGCCAAAACAAGAATTATTTCTTCAGTTTTCTCTAAATAAATATTATTAAATGCTTTTGTCAAATACTGCTCAATAGGTAATTTTAATTTTTCACTTTGGGGATCTATTTGTATTTCATCCTCTAAATATTTACATCCTTGTGGAATTATTTTATTAGCGTTTATACCTTTGCTAATAAGCTGATTCTGATAAAGTGAAGAGTTTATTGTAGTTTCTGTACCAAGAAGAAGAATAGTACTGTTTGCAGAATTATTGATGCTCTGTAATATTTGATCAACTCCAATATCAATTATCCCAATTGATGGAATTTTGTTTTCAATTCCAGCTTTCGTAAAAGGATAAATAGCTGAAAGTGTATTGCATGCTATTAAGATTATATCCGGCTTCAACTTTGCAATACTTAATAGAGCTGAATCGAATATTTTTATTTTTTCCTTAAAATCTGAAACTTCATTATAACCAAAACCATCACCGGCAAAAGAGTTGAAATATATAAGTTCCACTTTATGTGCAATTTTTCTTATTCTTAATTCTTTATCAAGCTTTGCTTGCACAGAAAGACCACCTAATCCGGAATCTGTTACAATAATTCTTAGGTGGTCTTTATTAAATTTAATAGGATCAATTTTCATTGATAATTTATTTCATCCTCTTTCCTTTCTCTTCATGAATGAAGATCCAGCTTACTACTTTTCCTATATCAATTTGTTTGTAATTATTCCAATATCTTCTTGTTCTCACATGAAGCGAACTTGTATCGTCCTCAGCTATTGCGTTTGCTTCATCCATTATAGCTTGAATTCTTTTCTTCCAGAATTTCATATTTTCTATTCTTAAATCTACCCATCCATCATGTGCCCAAAGGTTAATACTCTTTTCTGTAATTTCTAATTCATTCTCACCGCGAAATGGAGGAATCTTCATCTCATTTCCTCTAAGCAATGATTTACCATCAGCCATTAAAATTGGAATTCCAATTGATATAATTTCACTTCTTAATTTTTCATTTTCAAGTAGTAAATTATAAACATCGTTTGAAAGCTGGGATGCTTCGGATGATACAATATTTTCCATTGTTCCAGCAGCAATTCTCAATAAATTAAGTTCATGCAATAATTTTGACAATCTCGGAGGACCAAGTAACTCGAAAGCAACACTATTAACTCCATGCAGCTCTTCCAATTCTTTTAATTTTTCAACAGCTGTATGCTGTAAGTAACCTGCTCTGTAGGTTGGACTTAAACTTGCATTATCCAAAGCATTAATTATATCGTGACCGGTATTACCGCCCTTGATTTCGTAAATTACATTGTCAGCAATTTCTTCAGGGGTAACGTACTCCATTTGTCCTTGTGCCGAAATAGTTTCGAATTCACCTCTGGAAAAAGTACCATTTTCACCGGTATCAATAAATACAGATTTAAGTTTCTCTCCGGTTGTTTTATATGGAGCGTCCAGTTGTAAATTAAGTTTATCTTCAAGTTTAATTATGTTATCTAATGAAGGTTCAACCAAATCAATTGATTTGCCTCTCTTTGTAATTTCATCATAAGTAATTCTTTTCCAGGCAATTGCTCCGGTTGGCTTAATCTCTTTTGTTATTGCTCCTTCGGGAGTTCTGCCCATTAAAAACAATAGCATAGTATGAGCACCGGCAACCGAAGATTTGCTCAATAAAACTCTTGATGGTTTTTCCTCACTGTGTGTGTATGGAATATTCAATCCCATGCCTCCGGTTCCACTCGTTCCAACCTTAACATAAATATGTGTTTTTGCTATATTCATTGAATTGTAGAGAATCTGTATGTGGCGGATTAGCTGAGGTATATATTGAGTACAGAGCAATTTCTCAGTTTCTGCAGCTAAATCCTCTCTTGAAGAATTCTTATTTATTTTTTTCTTAAGTTTATTATAAGTAGTATAAATATCTTGATAAGCTATTCCGGTAGCTGAGTTAATGCTGTCAATTATAATATCAGGTTGATATTTTTCAATCAATTGGTAAAGAGCAGAAGCTTGTAAAACATCAGGTGTCATCTCCTCCATTACATCTCTCATTAAAATTTTTCTTTTATCCGGATCGTTGAGAATATCAAATCGATCCATATCTTTAAACTCATTTCTTACAAAAATATTTCCCCACCACGGAATAAAATAATCTTTAGGTAATTCGGAAAACTCTTTGCTAAGTTTTATTGCATAGGATTCAGCTTCTTCTTTTTTTAACGATGTTACAATGATATTTTTAGGCTTTTCGGTCAGTAATTTTCTTGTAACAGCGTTTCCAACTAATCCCCAAGCTCCCAGTATTAAAACCGTTTTGTTTTCAATATCCATAAATTCCTCTTTAACTTTTATTATTCTTATACTAAAAGTTAGTTTATTGAGTAAAGCTGTGCAAGCAAAAACGGAGTCAAAAATCTCATATTATCTTATACGCATTATTGTAATTACTTTTTACCTTTGTTAACTTTAAAATTAAAATTTATTTCAACTTGTAACCCTAAAAGGAAATTATGAAAATCTGTGATGTATTAACCGAAGACAATATTATACCCGAACTTAAATCAAAATCCAAAATAGATGTTATTAATGAAATGATTGACCTATTCAAAGATGACGAAAGAGTATTAGATTTAGCTCAAGTTAAAAATTCAGTTATGGAACGTGAAAAAATTATGTCGACCGGTGTTGGACATAGTTTTGGAATACCTCACTGCAAAACAAATAAAGTAACTGAAATACTTGCTGCATTTGGAAAAACGAAAAATCCGATTGATTTTGAAGCCCTTGATGGTGAACCGGTTAATTTATTCTTTCTTTTGATCGGAAAAGATAATTTAGTAGCCCCTCATATAAAACTTTTAAGCAGAATCTCTTTACTTATGAATAAAGAAGAAGTGCGCAATAAACTGCACAAAGCAAAAACTTCAAGTGAAATTTATGCGATTTTTAAAGAATATGAAGAAACAATTGCATAATATAATTTAAGTAAGAGATCAAAATTTTATAAGACATATCCAAAATTTAATTATCTAAAAAAGTAATTATTATGGTAAAAGCGCTAAAAGGCACGAACGATATTTTGCCAGATGAAATTTTAAGCTGGGACTTTTTATCTGACATTGTAAAGACTGAAATGCAGCTTTTCAATTATAAAGAAATCCGCACCCCAATTTTTGAGCACACAGCATTATTTGCTAGAGGTATTGGCGAAAGCACTGATATTGTAAGTAAAGAGATGTATACGTTTACCGATAGAAGTGAAAATAGTTTGACACTAAAACCAGAGATGACTGCATCCGTTGTGAGAGCTTTTATTGAACACTCGCTTGGTAAGCAATCAGGATTGAATAAATTATTTTACGTTTCTCCAATGTTCCGACAAGAAAGACCGCAAGCGGGCAGACTTAGACAATTTCATCAATTTGGAATTGAGGCTATTGGGAGTCATAATCCGGCTCTTGATGCGGAAGTAATTCAAGTGGCGTTTTCAATACTCAGTAAATTAGGATTGAAAGAAATATCTGTCAAAATTAATTCTCTCGGCATACCGGAAGAAAGACTAAAGTTTACAGAAGCATTAAAAGAATTTTTAGGTGAAAAAAAGGAGAAACTCTCTGAAGATAGCCAAAAGAGGTTAGATACGAATGTTCTGAGAATTTTAGATAGTAAAAATAGAGATGACCAAAACTTACTTAAAGATGCACCTTCAATTCTTGATTTTCTTGGCGAAGAAAGTGTAGAACATTTTGAAAAAGTAAAAGAATTATTGGGTGTTGCCAATATTCCTTTTTTAATTCAGCCAAAATTAGTTCGTGGGTTGGATTATTATACTCACACCACATTTGAGATAATCAGCTCAAATGTTGGAGCGCAAAGTGCACTTTGCGGTGGCGGAAGGTATAATTTATTGGTTGAACAACTTGAGGGTCCCTCAACACCTGCAGTTGGATTTGCAGCGGGAATTGAGAGAATTTTGATGGCTTGTATATCAGAAGAAGCATTTATTGTTGAAGATTACCCAATAGATATTTATTTAGTCAGGTTGAATAATGAGCTTGAAGCAAAGATCTTTGAATTTGCTTCCATCTTACGTAACGAAAATCTAAAAGTTGAATTTGATTATTTATCAAGAAGTGTTAAAGCTCAAATGCGTGAAGCAAATAAATACAGATCAAAATTTGTTTTGTTTGTCGGTGGTGAAGAATATGAAAATGGTCAAGTTCAATTAAAGAATATGGAAACCGGTGAGCAACAATTAATTGGTTTGGATGAAAATTCGAAAATTTTAGAGTTAATAAAAAAGTAAAAGGAAATTGATTGGATGAATGACTGATTGAAGATGGTTTCTCGCCCAACAAAATGGCAAGTAAATTCCTTGTAATTCCCGCATGCTTGTAGCGGGAATCCAGTTTTATATTTTTCTTAATCTTTATACAAGAAAATTTTTTGGATTTCCGATTAAAACATTCGGAAATGACAGCATTAATTTCTTTTTTAATTATTGATAAAGTTAAATGCAAAAAATATTTGGCAGAAAACCGGTTTTTGAAGCTTTAAAATCAAAATCCAAAATTGATCAAATCTATATTCAATATGGTTTGCATGGTTCTATAATTGATCAGATTAAAAAGCTTGCCAAAGAAAACAATATCAAAATCACCCAACTTTCGCCGCAAAAATTCAATCAGCATACTGAAGGAAAAAATACTCAGGGAATAATTGCTCTAAAAAGCTCATTTAATTATTTCGGCCTAGATGATATGTTAATTGCAGCTGAAAAATCAAAATTCCCTCTTCTCCTCTTGTTGGATTCAATTCAAGATACTCATAATCTCGGGGCAATTATTAGAACAGCAGAATGTACCGGAGTTGACGGTATAATTATAACAACTAAAAACAGCGCGTCTGTTAATGATACCGTTGAAAAAACTTCTGCCGGAGCTACAAGTCATGTTAAAATAGCTCAAGTTAATAATCTTGTAAGCACAATTGAAATTCTTAAACAAAGCGATTATTGGATTGTCGGCTCAAAATTAGGCAAATCACAAAACTACACAACAATTGATTATAAACAGCCTATTGCAATAGTGGTAGGTAACGAAGAAAAAGGAATACGGCATCTTGTTTCAGAAAAGTGTGATTTTTTAGCTGAAATCCCTATGAAAGGAAAGATTCAGAGTCTTAATGTTTCGGTTGCTACGGGGGTGTTGCTTTTTGAGGTATTAAGACAGAGACAATAGAATAATTCAATCCATCTCAGCCTATTTATACCGATTAATCAATAATAATTTCACATCAATCTATAACTCTTTTACTTCCTTTTTAACAATATTTCTTTTAGTGTTCATTTAATCTTGACTTTTTTGTCAAGATTATTTACGTTTCGTTCATAATATTTAAAAGGAGTTGTAATGAGTGAAGAAACTCGAGAAGACTTACAGATAATTGATGAACATACTAAGTCTGAATATAAATGGGGATTTGTTACAGATATAGAGCAAGAAGAATTTCCCAAAGGATTGAATGAAGATATAATTAGAATGATTTCTGCCAAAAAACAAGAACCTGAATGGATGACAGAGTGGCGTCTTAAAGCATATCGACTCTGGTTAACAATGGAAGAGCCACATTGGGCAAAAGCTAAATTCGATAAAATTGATTATCAAGATCTTAAATATTATGCTGCCCCAAAGAAGAAACCTGAACTGGAAAGTTTGAATCAAGTTGATCCGGAATTACTAGCAACTTTCGAAAAATTAGGAATTCCGCTTGAAGAACAAAAAAGACTCTCGGGTGTTGCCGTTGATGCGGTATTTGATTCCGTTTCTGTGGCCACAACATTTAAGGAAACACTTGCAGAAAAGGGAATAATATTCTGCTCAATTTCTGAAGCAATTAGAGAACATTCGGAATTAGTAAAAAAGTATTTGGGGTCAGTCATTCCACAAACTGATAACTACTTTGCTACACTTAATTCGGCTGTCTTCAGTGACGGCTCTTTCGTTTATATTCCAAAAGGCGTAAGGTGCCCTATGGAGCTATCAACTTATTTTAGAATAAATGCAGTGGATACTGGGCAGTTTGAGAGAACTTTAATAATTGCAGATGACGACAGTTATGTTAGTTATTTAGAAGGCTGTACTGCTCCAATGAGAGATACAAATCAGCTTCATGCGGCAATTGTTGAGATAGTTGCTTTAGAAAATGCCGAAGTAAAATATTCAACAGTTCAAAATTGGTGGCCTGGAGATAAAGAAGGTAAAGGCGGCATTTATAATTTTGTAACTAAACGTGGAATTTGCAAAGGAAATAATTCAAAAATTTCTTGGTCACAAGTTGAAACCGGTTCTTCAATAACTTGGAAATATCCAAGCTGTATTTTACAAGGCGATAATTCCGTTGGTGAATTTTATTCGGTTGCAGTAACTAATAATTTTCAGCAAGCTGATACTGGAACAAAAATGATTCATCTTGGCAAGAATACAAGAAGCACAATAATTTCTAAAGGAATTTCAGCCGGGAAAAGCGATAATTCATACCGTGGTTTAGTAAAAGTTGGCAAGAATGCAGAAAATGCAAGAAATTTTTCACAATGCGATTCAATGCTAATGGGTAATGAATGCGGTGCTCATACCTTTCCCTATTTAGAAATCAATAACAAATCGGCTCAAGTTGAACACGAAGCAACAACCTCAAAAGTTGGCGAGGATCAAATATTCTATTTAAATCAAAGAGGTATTTCAACTGAAGATGCTGTGAATATGATTGTGAATGGTTTCTGTAAAGAAGTATTTAATGAGTTACCTATGGAATTTGCTGTTGAAGCGCAAAAACTTTTAGCAATAAGTTTAGAAGGTAGTGTTGGGTAAATAGTTGAGGCAAAAAAATGATTTGATATAGTCAGATATTAGTTTACTTGTCATTTCAAACATGACTTTTGTGCCTGTCCGCCTTCTTGTTGGGCGGGAGAAATCTTATAAATTATAAATTGAAGAAATTTGAAAAATAAAGTAAAAGGATAATTAAATGATCAAAATTAAAAATCTTCACGCAAATGTTGAAGGGAACGAAATTCTTAAAGGAATTGACTTAGAAGTCAATTCAGGCGAGATACATGCAATAATGGGACCTAACGGATCAGGAAAAAGTACATTGGCAAATGTTCTTGCAGGTAATGAAGCTTTTGAAGTAACCGAAGGAGAAGTAATTTTTGAAGGTAAGAACATTATTGAAATGGATCCGGATGAAAGAGCACGAGAAGGACTGTTCTTGGCTTTCCAATATCCAATAGAAATTCCGGGAGTTAGCAATTCTGTATTTCTTAAAACAGCATTAAATGAAATAAGAAAACATAAGGGTGAAGAAGAAATATCGCCAAAAGATTTCTTGGCATTAATAAAAGAAAAAGCAAAAGTTTTAGGAATGGATAGTTCGTTGATCAGCCGTTCCGTTAACGAGGGATTTTCAGGTGGCGAGAAAAAGAGAAATGAAATATTACAACTATTAACTCTCAATCCAAAATTAGCGGTTCTCGATGAAACAGATTCCGGGCTTGATATTGATGCTTTAAAAATTGTTGCGCATGGTGTTAACAGCTTTAAGAATAAAGAGAATGCGGTAATTTTGGTAACTCATTATCAGCGATTACTAGACTATATTGTACCGGACTTTGTTCATGTACTTTACAAAGGTAAAATTGTCAAATCCGGTGATAAGAATTTAGCATTAGAGCTTGAAGCTAAGGGATACGACTGGATTACAAAAGAACAAACTGTTGAAGTTTAAGAGGGATTGGAGAAAAATATGAGTCAAAATAATGAAATAAAAAAATGGTATTTGGATAATTACAAAAAGTTTGAAAAAATGGTAAGTAATGATTCCTTTGATACTTTGAGAAAAGATGCATCAAAAGAGTTTGATTCTCTACCTTTCCCTACAAAGAAAGATGAGGAATGGAAATACACAAATATTTCCCCAATACTTAAAAGCGAATACATGCCCTCGCCTCTATTTAAAGGTGAAGAAGTGAAATTAACATCAATTGAGAAGTATAAAATTCCTAATCTTGATGTTCACTTGCTTGTTTTTGTTAATGGTAAATTCAGCAAGGAACTGTCAGATATTGGTTTATTGGAAGAAGGAGTTATAATTGATAGTTTTTATAATCAATCTATTACTAATTCCGATTTTCTAAAAAAGCATTTATCTAAGAAAGATACTGCATCTAATATTTTCAATCAACTTAATATGGCTTTTACTCACGATGGTTTTGTAATTTTTGTTCCCAAGAATAAAGTGATTGAAAAACCAATCCATGTTCTGAATATAGCCTCTTCGGATTCAAAGAAACCTCTTATCCAGCCAAGAAATTTAATTGTTGCTGAGGAAAACTCAGAATTAAAAATTATAAGTGAACATATCGGTGAAGATGAACTTGAGTACTTTACAAATATTATTACTGATATCTCAGTAAGTAAAAATGCAAATGTAACTTTTTACAAAATTCAGGATGAATCTAAATCTGCTTACCATATTGATAAAACTGATATTGAACAGAAAGATTCGAGTGTGTTTAATCATTTTTCACTTTCGTTCGGCGGTTCAATAACGCGTAATGATTATAACACAATGCTTAAAGGCGAGAATATTGAGACTCACTTATACGGATTATACCTTGGGAATGAAGATCAACATATTGATCATCACACTTTTATTAATCATAAAGAGCCAAATTGTATGAGTAATGAATTATACAAAGGTATTCTGGATGACCGTGCAACTGGTGTGTTTTCGGGAAAGATTTTGGTCGATAAAATTGCTCAGAAAACTAATGCGTTTCAATCTAATAAATCTGTGCTGCTGTCTGATGAAGCAAGTGTTGATACAAAACCGCAATTAGAAATTTATGCTGATGATGTAAAATGTTCACATGGTGCAACCGTAGGAAAATTAGATGAACAAGCATTCTTCTATATTCGATCTAGAGGTGTGCATGAAGAATCTGCGAGATCAATGTTGATTAGAGCATTTGTGGATGATGTAGTTAGCGAAATAAAAATAGATCAGCTTCAAGAAAAAATTAATCATTCAATTTTTGAACATTTGCATAGAGAAGAATTTTAATGAATTTTGATTTAGAAATAAAAACTCCGGTAAGGCACAAAAAGAATTACAGAAACTTTAATGTCAATGAAGTTAGAGAAGATTTTCCAATTCTTAAAAGGATGATAAATGGCAAACCACTTGTATATCTTGATAATGCCGCAACTTCTCAGAAACCTCAAAGCGTAATAGATTCTATAACAAATTACTATACATACGAAAACGCCAATATTCATAGAGGTTTACATTTTTTAAGTGAACTAGCTACCGAATCTTATGAGGGCGCACGATTAAAAGTTAAAGAATTTTTAAATGCAATGAGTGTTTCGGAGATCATTTTTGTGCGCGGTGCTACGGAAGGGATTAATCTTGTTGCAAATTCACTTTGCCGTATGGGTTATTTTAGTGATGGTGATGAGATAATTATTTCTCATATGGAACATCATTCAAATATTGTTCCTTGGCAATTGCTATGCGATAGGAAGAAACTTAAACTAAAAGTTGTTCCTGTTAATGATAAAGGTGAGTTTATTTTCGAAGAGTATGAAAAAATGCTCTCAGAAAAAACTAAGCTTGTTTCAATTGTTCATATATCAAATGCACTCGGTACTATCAATCCAGTGAAGGAAATTGTTAAAAAGGCTCATGAGTATGATGTCCCTGTTCTTTTGGATGGAGCTCAAGCTGTTCCTCACAAAAAAGTTGATGTACAAGATTTGGATTGCGATTTTTATGTGTTTTCAGGTCATAAAGTTTTTGGTCCTACTGGTATAGGAGTTCTCTATGGGAAGACGGAATATTTAGATAAAATGCCACCTTTCCAAGGCGGCGGAGATATGATAAGGGAAGTTAGTTTTGAAGGAACTACTTTTGAAGATCTTCCACAAAAATTCGAAGCCGGTACTCCAAATATTGTTGGCGGTATTGCGTTGGGAGCTGCATTAGATTATTTAACCTCATTTGATATAAATGAAATATCAAAGCATGAAGATGATCTGCATAAATATGCCACATTAAAACTAAATGAAATTGAAGGATTAAGAATAATTGGAACTTCTGATAAAAAAGCATCTGTTATTTCTTTTGTAATTGACGGAATTCATCCATATGATATCGGGACAATAATAGACACCGATGGTATTGCTATTAGAACCGGACATCACTGTACAATGCCTTTAATAAAAAGATTTAATCTTACCGCAACTGCTAGAGCATCTTTTTGTATGTACAACAAAATTGAAGAAGTTGATTTACTTTACAACGCACTCTTAAAAGTTAAGAAAATGTTTTCATGAGGAATATTAATGGTTGACAAAAATTATTTAGAACAAAAAATTATATCAGCACTTGAAACAATTTATGATCCGGAAATACCCGTTAATATCTACGAACTTGGAATGATCTACAATGTTAAAGTTGATGATAATGCAGATGTAATAATTACAATGACTCTTACTTCACCGGCTTGCCCAGTTGCTGAAAGCTTACCCGGAGAAGTCAGAGAAAAAATAAAAAGTCTAGAAGAAATAAATGAAGTAAATGTAGAGTTAGTTTGGGAACCGCCATGGAATAAAGACATGATGAGTGAAGAAGCCAAACTAAGTCTTGGATTTTTATAATCAAAAGAAAGGCAATAAATGTTTAATATAAATATACAGGCCCCAATGTACGATCCGCATTCTGTTCAACCCATGCGTGATGAATTAGTTTACGTTGGTTTCAAAGAATTAACTACTGCTGAAGAAGCAGATCATGTTTTATCTGAAAAGAATGATGAAACAACTTTTGTCTTTATCAATTCTGTTTGTGGTTGTGCCGCGGGAAGTGCCAGACCCGGAATTTCAATGGCTTTGCAAGGAAAGGTTTTACCAGATAAAATAGTTACTGTTTTTGCAGGTCAAGATAAAGCTGCTGTTGAAGTTGTAAGAACAAAATACTTAAAGAATATTCAACCTTCTTCTCCATCTGCAGCATTGATAAAGAATGGTGAAGTTCTATTTATGCTTCCCCGCCATCATATTGAGGGAAGAACGCCGGAGCAAATTGCTGATATTCTTCAACAAGTATTTAGTGAGCACTGTAATAATGAAGGTCCGTCTATTTCAAAAGAGAAGTATGATAAATTAATACACGCAAAAATGTGCGGATCTAAAATCCCTTTAAATTAAGATTAGATTTAATTTCTCAGAAAGATTATAATATGAAATTTACATCGCATGAAGAATATGGATTAAGATTATTGGTAAGGTTAGGCTACGCTCATAATACTGATGTTGGTCTAACAATACCGGAGATAAGTAAAAAAGAGAATATTACTGAGCACAATGTTGCAAAAATCTTACGAGTCTTACGCCTCGGTGGATTTCTCCAAAGTGAAAGAGGAAGAACCGGCGGATATACTTTATCTAGAAAGCCCAACGAAATAAATATTGGTGATGTGATGAATGTTTTAGGTAATAAATTTTTTGAATCAACTTACTGCGAAAATCACTCGCCTGATTTAAGTATTTGCAGTAATACTCCTGATTGTTCAATTAGATCATTTTGGAAAATCCTTCAAACATCGATTGACAAGGTAATGGATAGTCTTTCTCTTCAAGATTTAATGGTAAGTGAAAACTTTTTCTACGAAGAAGCGAATAAAAAATTTATATCAGAAGAAGTTAGTTAGCAATCTCGTTTGATTTTGGTTCGCTACATTCATCAACCAAATAAATTATTGAATTATATTCAATTCCTCCATGAAGAGATAAACCAATTTCGCAAGTTTTACTATTTGAATAGCCGCTTTTGCAATTATTACGTTTTAGAGAAATATCCAAATTTTCAAGTGCTGATTCATTTAGTTCAGGAAAAGAAAATCCTCTATCACCTGCAAATCCGCAGCAGTCAATATCATCAGGGACATATACATTTTCTGCACATGAATTTGCAATCTTCAATAGTTTATTAGTTATTTCCATTATTGTAGTACTGCAGGTAGAGTGAACAGCAACAGTTTCTTTCTTTTTGAATATTCTTAATTTATCCAATACATTGTCTGCAATAAATTCTACTGTATCATAAATCTTTAAATTCACCAAATTTTTCTTTGACAAATAATCTCTAAAAGTCTTAACACAAGGACTTGTATCAAATATAATTGGCAGTTCACCGTTATTACTTGCTTCATTAAGTGAATTATACAATTCTTCTGATTTTTTATCCCCCTGCTCGAAGAAACCTTTACTTGAAAAAGGCATTCCGCAGCATAAATTTGTGATCTTATTAGGATAAATTATTTCATAACCAGCTTTATGTAATAACCGCTGCATAGTAGAAGTTTGATCATCTTTATACTTACTGTCTGAATAATTTCCCATCGTTCTACTAATACAGCTTGGGAAATAGACAACAGTTCTTGAATTCTTTTCGACCTCATTAAAATTAAATTTGGATTTAGCCCCTTTGGGAAGGTACTCATTCCATAATGGAATTTTATTGAAAGATATTTTCCTTGCAAATCGTGTAATACTCTTGAAAAGTTTATCCCCGAACAATTTTCTAAAGAAAGCAACAAAATTTAAAGCTGTTTTTAATATGCTTGTGACAATACTAAAATTATTAGCGATGACGTTTGCTAATTTATTTTGGAAAGGAGTAATTGAACTGTTGCGAATCTCCTTAATTAGTTTCCCTGTATCTATATCAACAGGGCATGCTAGTTCACATAAACCATCGGTTGCACAAGTTTCTTCTCCGTAATAACCATATTCTTTTGCAAGCTCTTTAAATAGCTTTGTCTTATCACCTTTAGATTTCAACCTATTAATTTCACGCCAGACTGATATTCTTTGACGCGGTGTAAGGGTTAAATTTTTTGATGGACAATAATTTTCACAAAAGCCGCAATCAATACATTTATCAATTATTGGATTTACGATTGGAGTTGGCTTTAAATTCTTTAAATGAATCTTTTCATCATTATTTATCAATACCCCCGGATTGAGAATCCCTTTTGGATCAAAAGCATTCTTAGTTCTGACCATGAAATCGTAAATCTCTTTGCCCCATTCATACTTGACAAACGGAGCCATATTTCTTCCTGTTCCATGTTCAGCTTTTAAGGAACCATCATATTTTTCAATAACTAATAGAGCGACATCATTCATCAAATTTTTATAACGGTTAACTTCGTAAGGTTTACTAAAGTCTTGAGCAAAAACGAAATGAATATTCCCTGATAAAGCATGTCCCCAAATTATTGTATCATCATAACTATGCTGTTCAAAAAGATTCTGAAGATCAGTAACGGCATCTGCGAGTTTTGATGTTTCAAAATTTACATCTTCAATAATTACTGTAGTCCCTGAGGGTCTGGCTTTACTAACCGAAGGAAATAATCCTTTCCGAACATTCCAAAGCTTCATATACTCTTTGGGATCAGTAGTAAATTCTATTGGTCTTTCTGTCTCAATTTCTTTTAACGAGGTTTTTATAAGATCAATATTAACATTTAGATCTACTTGATTTTTAGCTGAGGTCTCAATAAGCAAAGCAGCAACATTTTTGTCAAGAGTTTTAAGGTAATCCGGTAATCCTTTTTTGTTTTCCACTGACCTCAGTGATGCTCTATCCATAATTTCTGCAGCATCCACCGGAAGTTTTTTGAGCAAAGGTATTGTTGAGCAAGCGGTTTTAACATTGGGAAATAATATTAATGCTGTAGCTTTATTCGGAAGTTCAAGAATTGTGTGATAGGTAATCTGAGAAATAAACCCTAATGTTCCTTCAGATCCTATCATTAAATGTTTGATAATTTTTATTGGGTCTCTAAAATCTACAAATGAATTTACGCTATAACCTGTAGTATTCTTAATGCTGTATTTGTGATTAATCCTTTTTACAATCTCAGGTTTAATGTTTACATCCCATGCTATACTTAGGAGCTCAACAACCAGTTCCCTATTCTCTTCAATGAATGAAGCTTTATTATCGTCATCTGCAGTATTTAATACTGAGCCGTTTGCAAAAACTATTCTCATATCCGCAACAGTGTTATAGCTGTTGTTAATAACTCCGCTAGTCATTCCACTTGCATTATTTGAGGCTATTCCTGTTACAGTAGCGGCATTTATTGAAGCAGGGTCCGGACCAATTTTTCGGTTATACTTCTTTAATGCCAAATTTGCCTTGCTACCCAATACAGCGGGCTGCATTGTAATTTTAAATTGGTCTTCAGATATTATGATTTGGTTCCAGGATCTATCCGCAACCATTAAAACTGAATCTGAAATTGATTGTCCGGATAGACTTGTACCCGAAGCACGGAATGTAATTGGGATATTTAGTTTGTTACATTTTTTAATTACAAATACCGCTTCATCTTCCGAAGCAACTTTAACAACTACTTTTGGGGTTAATCGGTAAAAGCTTCCGTCTGTACCATAAGCAAATGTACGAAGCTCATCTGTGAAAATTCTTTCCTTTGGAATAAGTTTTTTTAGTTCACTAACTAGCTTAGAATAATCCGGCATAACTATAATTAATATTTAAAATTTTATTATGAACAAGCCTTCTCAACTTCTTCCACTGTTTTTGGAATTGGCTTACCTAAAATTCTATTACCATTTTCTGTGACCAGAACATCATCTTCAATTCTTATACCTCCAAAATCACGATATTCTTCAAGTTTTTCATAGTTAATGAATTCAGCATGTATCTGTTCTTCTTTCCATTGATCGATAAGAGCGGGGATAAAATAACATCCGGGTTCAACCGTAACAACAAATCCTTCTTTTAATTCTTTACCTAAACGTAAATAAGCTAATCCAAATTGGTCACTTCTTTTGATCGCTTTACTATAGCCGACGTAATTCTCACCAAGATTTTCCATATCATGAACATCCAACCCCATCATATGGCCAAGTCCATGAGGAAAGAATAAAGCATGAGCTCCTTTTTGAACTGCTTTTTCAATATTGCCTTTTATAATTCCAACTTCTTTAAGTCCATTTGCAATAACTTTGGCTGCAGTTAGATGAACATCTTTAAACTTTACACCGGGTTTCATCATTTCAATAGACTTAAGTTGAGAATCTAATACAATATTGTAAATTGCTTTTTGTTTCTCAGTAAATTTTCCGTTTACTGGAATCGTACGAGTAATATCACTTGCATACCCCATCATGGTTTCAGCACCGGAATCTAAAACTGCAATTTGACCATCTTGCATAATATTTTCATGTGAATGATTGTGTAAAATCTGACCATTTACAGAAAAAATAATTGGGAAAGAGACTCCATTTCCTCTTGATAAAGCAATTCCTTCAATTTTACCATATACTTCTTGTTCAACAATACCGGGTTTCATTAACTTCATTGCGGTAGTGTTCATTTCGTAACTGGTTTCAATTGACTTTTCAATTTCTAGAATTTCTTCTTCAGTTTTAATTGATCTTTGTTTTACTACAGCTTTAATTAATTTTTTTGAGGCATTTTCGTTTACTTTTTTATGGTTTAGATCCAAAAGTTCATCGAGTAAGAAAATATTATCCTGACGATATTGAGGTAAGTAATGAATTTTAGTTCCCTTCTTCAAATACTTTTTGAGATAATTATCCAGCTTTGAAAATGACTTCACTTCAGAAACACCCACTTTTTCTGCCTTATTATTTACGCTTTCATCAAAACCCATCCATACAATATCGTCGACTGAGCGGTCATCGCCAAATATAATTTCTTTATCGTTTTCAATATTTATTAAAGCCGCAACAGTTGGTTGATTTAATCCCCAGTAATATAGGAAAGTACTGTCCTGCCTATAATGATAAGTATTTCCCGCATAATTCATTGGTGCTTCTTCATTACCTAAAAATAGAAGAATTCCCTTCTTAAATTTTTTCTTTAATTCTTTTCTTCTTTCAATGTAAGTTTGTGCATTAAACATAATATCTCCATCTTAATCTAAATGGTAAAATTTTTAATCAATTTACTTTAAGAACAATTTTTGAAATTCTCTCTTATCTCTATTTTTCCAAGCTCCTTTATGATAAGCAAAACCGGCAACTAAAGGCATCGCAATGGTTGCCTCGGAATAAACCATTTGTTCGTATGTTGTTTCAACTTTTCCCCAAGAGCTTGCTTCTTTTAATGTTGAACCCGATAAAGCACCGTCTCTATCATCAGCTACAGTTATTTGAATTGCATATTTATGCATTGGTGCATCTTCTTGAAGTATATCAGCAGCAACTACTATATCTTGAGTAAAGTTTTTTGGGACACCGCCGCCGATCATGAAAATTCCGGTTTCTTTGGTATTCATCTTAATTTGTGTTAACTCTAAAAAATCTTTCCCGTCTTTCCCGGAATCGAAAGATAAATGATTCTCCGGATTTTTATGCTGATGAACAACAATTCCAAATCCAGCCGAACAATCTGAGAAAGCAGGGACAAAAATAGGAACGTAATTTTTGTAAGCTGCAAAGATTACACTGTCATCCACTTTAGGGCCGCCGTTATTTTCTAAATATTTACCAAATTCCCAAAGCAATTCTCTCGATGAATAAGGTCGAGCCTCAAGACTATTAAAGATAACTTCGGTTGTATTGTCGCAGATTCTTAATTCTTCTTCATCAATGTAGGTATCATAAATTCTATCAATGTGTAAATCTCTGAGCTCATTATCATCACTGAACTGTGAACCAATGTAGTGCTTAAA
>RCND010000867.1_pt1 | contig 17209 bp, 14 predicted proteins | sample 2041351 | NCBI WGS metagenome assembly RCND01 (sample SAMN09708230, study PRJNA481090) | Marine sediment metagenome, whole genome shotgun sequencing project. | biome: marine sediment; feature: ocean; material: sediment; isolation source: Sewage treatment plant 12B marine sediment (STP12B) ... | reverse complement strand
CGCGTACAGAGATTTCTTCAGAGCAATGGTTTTTGGGCTGAAGCCCTTCATGGTGCTAACAACCAAAGCCAACGTATGCGTACCATTGACAAGTTTAAAGAAGCAAAAATTCAAGTGCTGGTCGCAACGGATGTTGCTGCGAGAGGCATTCATGTCGATGATCTATCATTGGTTGTTAACTATGATGTGCCGGATGAAAAAAATAGTTATGTCCACCGTGTTGGTCGTACAGGTCGTGCGGGTAACAGTGGTCTAGCAATTAATATTGTCACAAGTGATTCTCTGATGACCCTCTATGAAATTGAAGAGCACGTTGGTCTTCTGATTGAAGAAGAAGAGTTACCTACAGATGAAGCCATTGCAGCAGTGGTGGCAGAAGCCGATGGTAAATGGGTACACATGGACCTACCGCCCAAACCACAACCTCTAAAGGATCGTAATCATAAACCAATGCAACATAACAGAGACCGTTCCAAAGGTGGTCATAGCAGTTCAAGAAGCAATGATCATAAGCGGAGTGATAGAAATACTAAACCTAACAGTAGCACAAAGCCAAGCAATGCTTCAAAGCCAAACAGTGCTGCAAAGCCAAACAGCAGTACAAAGCCAAACATTGGTATAAAGCCAAACAGCAGTGTGAAGTCAAATAGTGGTGCGAAGCCTAACAGCAGTCAGAAGCGTACAGACAGTAAACCACAAACCGCAAAACAACATACTCAGAAGCCACATACAGATAGATCCGCTAAACCGGCAGTGAAACACAGTGCACCGGTTACCAACAAACCTCATCAACAAAAATCTTCTAAGCCCAAGGTACGTACAGAGAAGAAGATGACCAAAGGTTTAGGTGAGATTGAATTTGTGGTAAGAGAAGACCATAAGAAACAAGGATTCTTCGGCAAAGTTAAAAAGGTACTTGGCGGTAAATAGAGCTGAATTCAACAAAAGAATAAATATTAGAATCACCTCAGTGATGGGGTGATTCTTTTTATGGAGACAATGAAAAAATATAAAGATACCATTTATCTAGGTTGTGGACTAATACTGCTATCTGTAGCGTTACATTGCTTACATTACGCAATTTTTAACGATGCCCATCACATCGTTATCTTCTTGTTGGCGGACATTGCCTTTATACCATTGGAAGTTTTCTTTGTATCATTGATCTGGAACGTGTCATCAAAAGACAAGAAGAACAGAAAACCCTTAGTAAAACACATATGCTTGTGAAGTTATTTTATCTTGAAGCGGGCAATGATCTTCTTCAATTGTTTTCACAAGCCGACCCTCAAATGATTGAGTATAGAGAAGCTTTGCAGATTAACCAGCAATGGTTAGAAGAACGTTTCATGAAACTTCAAAATGTGATTAAGACCTACCAATCCAATGACTCTAGAACATGAAGGTTTCTCAGACGCATTAATGGCAACCTTCCATCTTTATGATGAATTTGAAAGAAGAGATCTAGAATGGCTAACAGAAGCTGATATGGACCATCTGCAATTTGACATTAAGCGCACGTATCAAGCATTATTGCTAGAATAGGCAAGCTACATGGAACATCTAAGCAAAGAATACCCATACATCTTCACCACAGCACTTGTCACAAATCCTTTCAAAGTGTAAGAAATACGGCCATTCATCCTTTCTTAGGTGCACAAATGTGCAAAAAAATGAATACTATGTACAAATGTACAGTTGTGAGGTATGATGTTTTTATGGGAAATGTTCATGGTTTTGAAAAGGAGAAGGAGAAGATATGGAACTTAATAAGACGGTTATTGATGGTATTTTTAAATGTTATTCTTGTAACGCAATAAAGGTAGATGGTAAAACACAATTAATCTTTGCAGGTGAGGGACCTGGTGTCCTAAATGTATACAGTGGCGATGACTTTACTGAGAAGAAGACTCTTTGGGACGCTGACAATAAATGCGGTGGTACAATGTCTATCGTTACAGTGCCTGGTCATGAAGATTATTTTTTTGTATCTAAAGGATTTTTCTCTATGGTGGATGGGCATACAAGTGCCATATACCTTGTACGATACCAAGACGGCGAATTTGTCGAAGAGAAAGTGACAGAAATACCATTCCTTCATAGATTTGATGTGATTACAGTAGAAGAGAAATATTTCTTAGTCGCAGCATCTCTTCATAGTGGCAAAGTAGATAAACCGGACTGGTCTAAGCCAGGTAAAGTCTATGTGACTGAACTACCATATGACCTTAGCCAACCTTTGAACGTTGAATTAACAGTGCTTGTTGAAGGGCTTACTAAAAACCACGGGTTTAACAAAGGTCAATGGAATGGCGAAGAAGTTGCATTTATAGCAAGTGAATCGGGTGTTCTTGCAGTAATGCCACCACAACAAGGCAGAAAAGCATGGAAAACAGAAGAGATCTTTGATTTCCCTGTCAGTGATGTAACAGCAATTGATCTTGACGGTGATGGAGAAGTTGAGTTTGCATTGTTAAGTCCATTCCATGGAAGTGAATTTGACATATACAAAAAAGTCGACGGCGTATACAAAAGCGTCTTCAAATATGAAAAAGCTCAAGACTTCTATCATGCCATCAATGCAGACACATTTAACGGTGTGCCAACCTTGATTATTGGCGCGAGAAAAGATCCGATGGAACTATTCATGGTTCAATACGACAAAGAAGCGGCTGAATTCAAGAGCACTTTAATAGACACACAAGTAGGTCCTGCCAACGCAAGAATCATCCACACAGAGCAAGGCGATATCTTAATGTCATCAAACAGACAGATTGATCAAGCGGCAATCTATAGATAAAGCGAGTAGCACGAGTCGTGCAAATAAAAAAATTAAGATAAAGACCGGCAGAAATCTGCAGGTCTTTCAGAGTTAAGGAAAAGGTACAAGTCACGAAATGGTGACTTGTACCTTTTTTGTCATCCTGAGCGCTTTTCGAAGGATCTCCTATTTTTATCATTGCGTCATTCACCGTAGGAGAATCCAGTGTCTTTGTAGTGGTTCCGACAGCTTTTTACCGATTTTATCTTGCAATTCTACTGATTCCATGTATAATAATAAAGCAACTCAAAAATCAAAGTCAGTTCGTCTACCATCCTGACTTAAAACAAAACTAGGAGGAAATATGAACAATGAATTATTATGGATAGGTTTTATGGCTCTAAACTTTGCTTTAATCCTACTAGGTTACAAACTCTTTGGCCAGAAAGGCCTCTTTGCATGGATTGTACTGTCAGCAATTATTGCTAATGTACAAGTACTTAAGACAGTGGAACTCTTTGGGCAAGTAGCAACCCTTGGTAATATTATCTATGGAACCAGTTTCCTTGCTACAGATATACTCAGTGAGAAATACGGAAAAACTGAAGCTAGAAAAGGCGTGTACCTTGGTATATTTACTTTAATCGTTACGGCGATATTAATGACAGTGAGCTTAGAATTTGTCCCACACGAAAGTGATTGGGTTCAGGATAGTTTGGTGAATGTTTTTGGGATTATTCCTAGAATAGCATTTGCCAGTGTACTAGCTTACTTCATTAGCCAAATGCATGATACATGGGCTTATGACTACTGGAAGAAAAAAAGCGAGCACATATGGGTGAGAAACAACCTATCAACAGCGGTATCGCAGTTGATTGACACCTTAGTCTTTACATTTATTGCCTTCTGGGGCATCTATGAGACACCTGTTTTTGTCAGTATCCTGATAACAACCTATGTCTTCAAATTCATCGTAGCAGCACTGGACACACCGTTTATCTATATGGCCAAACGAATCGATCAACATATTTTTTAACAAAACATATGAGTAGTGTGAACAATAATGCCCGATAGAAACGCAAAAAACGCAAAAGTGAGTTAATTCCAGATGAATTTATGGAATATTAATTTATTTTGCGCTTTTTGCGTTTCTAGTGGCCATACTATTTTCAGTTTTTCTGGCAATGTTTGATCCACGTTATGATATAATAACTATAATAGAGATTAAGGAGTCGCTTATGTTATCAAGAAATGAACCTTGCTGGTGTGGCAGTGGGCGTAAATATAAACAGTGTCATAGGGACTATGACGAGAAGCTAAATGCTTTTGTAAAAGAAGGTTATGTTATACCAGGTCCTGACCGCATTAAAAGTCCTGAAGACATCGAAGGTGTTAGAAAAAGTGCAGTCATCACCAAAGGGATTTTTGATTTTTTGGGGGAAAAGATTGTTCCAGGACTTTCGACAGAACAAATAGATCGATGGGTGTATAATTATACAGTTGAGCAGGGTGGGATACCTGCAACCTTAAATTATGGTGGATTCCCGAAAAGCTGTTGTACCTCAGTGAATGACATCATCTGTCACGGTATCCCAAGTGAGTATGTGCTAAAGGATGGAGATATTGTCAACATTGATATAACAACCATTTTGGATGGTTATTTCTCAGATTCCAGCCGGATGTATATGGTAGGCAACGTTAGTGACTCTGCAAGAATATTGGTTGAAGAGACTTATAATTGTATGATGAAAGGTATAGAAGCGGTTAAACCTTTCCAATCCATAGATGTGATTGGTGAAGTAATTGAAGCTTATGCCAACAATAAAGGCTATTCTGTAGTAAGAGATCTTGGCGGTCATGGTATTGGCTTAGAGTTCCATGAAGACCCACATATTAATCACTATAAGAATGATTATAAAGGCATGATTATGGTGCCAGGCATGATGTTCACCATCGAACCAATGATTAATGAAAAAAGTTACGAAACAGAAACCCTAGATGATGGATGGACTGTTGTAACAATCGATGACGGCCTATCTGCACAATGGGAGCATACTGTCGTTGTCACAGACGATGGGGTTGAAATTCTCACATAGTGGAATTCGTTGGTTGGTTTGTCAGTTGGAAGAGTAAGGCAATATTGATCAACAATCTAATAATAGTATAAAAGACAAAGCCTTTGACATGAATAAAATGTCTTGGGCTTTAAACTTGTCCGCCACCAGTCAGCTAACCAATCGGGCAATAATAGGTAATTAACCTTCGTGGTCTTTGTGTCTTCTTTGAGACCTTTGTGCTTAATCTTTAAAAGACTCACCACCAAGAACACTAAGAAGACTCAAAGGCCACAAAGGGGTTTAATCTCTCCCACCTCTCGTTGCCAACGAAGCCACTAGATTCCTGTATTGGAGAATGACCAAGCAAACTCCTTTATCTTGACAACCGCTATACCGAATGGTATAGTGGTATCGAATGAAGGAGGTACTATGACTGCAAAAGAAGAATTATTACAGATTGGATTACAATTATTTACTGAAGAAGGTTATGAGAGTACAGGTGTTGCAGCCATTGTTCAAGCAGCCGGTGTAACGAAACCTACTTTATACCATCATTTTGGCAATAAGGAAGGTCTTTTGGCCAGCTTAATTGAAAGCTATGGAAGGGGTTTAAAAGAAGTCTTTACTGAGACACTGAATTATGAAGGTGACATTATTGGTGCTCTAGATCAGATGGTTATTGCCTATATGCATTACATCAAAAAGAACCCAATGTTCTTTAAGTTATATAAACAGCTGTATCAAAGTCCAGAAGGCAGTGATTCCTATAGAATCGTGTCACCACTGAATGGTCAGATCGATGGTGAAGTGCGAAGGTTTTTTGAACAAGTTGCAATCCACCATACTGGGCTTAAAGGCAAAGAAGCATGGATGGCCTTTTCGTTGATTGGTTTGATGGACACTTACATGCTTCATCACATGAACAATGGCCAATGGGATAGCATCACCGACGATACATGCAGGCAGGTAGCAAAACAATTCCTATATGGCGTATTTTCTTAGAAAAGACTAAAAGACTCACCACGGAAGAAAGCTAAGAGACAAGAACGCTGAATAGGGTAATCAGAGAAGTGATTTCCGCGTCTACGCATTTTTCTGCGGTTAATTTTTGCACACACTATACCGAACGGTATGTATAAGGAGAGTTATTATGGAATCAGAAAGAATGTATCATTTGTACCCACTTGGGTTTACGGGAGCGAATCAATCAATCAATGATGGACGGGTGGTTCAGCCACTATCCACTGTTAAGGCATTGATTCCTCATATGCAATTGATGAACACAACCACTTTGTTGCTTGGACCGGTTTTTGAATCTGAATCACACGGATACGACACCGTGGACTATAGACAAGTAGACAGACGCTTAGGGACCAATGATGACTTGAAAGACTTGGTTGTTGCTTGTCACAATGCGGGAATTAAAGTTATGTTGGATTGTGTGTTTAACCACGTGGCAAGGGGCCACTGGATTTTCAAAGATGTGAAAGAGCATCAAGAGACTTCTAATCATCGAGATTGGATTAAGGATGTAGATTTCAATAGGAATTCAGGCAATGATGATGGTTTCTCTTATGGTAATTGGGATGGCCATGAGCATTTGGTGAAGTTAAACCTAGACAATTCGGAGGTGCAGAACTACTTGATAGAAACAGCAGATAGCTGGATCCATGACTATAATGTTGATGGGTTAAGAATGGACGCAGCAGATGTTATGTCCAAAAGCTTTTTAGCCAAATTAGGTCATCTTATGAGAAATGAAAAGCCAGATTTTATGATGTTGGGTGAGGTGGTTCATGGTGATTACACTCAATGGTTAAAAGAAGGTTGCCTGGATGCAGTGACCAATTATGAAGCCTACAAAGGCTTATATTCAAGTCTGAATGATGCTAATTATCATGAAATTGGATATGCTCTGAATCGACAGTTTGGTCAGGGAGGCCTCTACCCTGCAAAAGCCATGGTTAATTTTGTTGATAATCATGATGTGAACCGTGTGGCCTCTAACTTAAAGAATAAGAACCACCTTTACCCATTGTATATCATGCTTTACACAATGCCAGGAATACCAAGCATCTATTATGGTAGCGAGTACGGAGTGGAAGGTAAGAAGGCTGGTAACACGGATGCACCACTAAGACCAAGTTGGCAATGGGTCGAAGACAATACTGAAAAGTCTTTATTGAAAACCATACAGAAATTAAGTTCAATTAATAAAGAAAGTGTTGCTATCAGAGAAGGTGGTTATCAACAGGTACATATCGACCATAAAGTCATCGGGTATAAACGACAATGGTCAGGTCAGGATGTGTATGTATTCATCAATGCAGAAAAATCAGAAACAACCATCCCAACACCAATGGTTCATGGAGATTTCTACGATCTGCTAAACGAAGAAGATTATCACAGCGATGGCAACGTACAGATTTACGGCAATTGGGGACGGATCCTAGTAAGGAAATCCTAGCTAAATCGCCGTTGGAAGGTAAGTAGAGACATTGTCTTAAAAAGTAAAATTGATGATTATAAGATAGAAGGGACAGGCAACTGTCCCTTTTCTGTGTCCTCCGCGTTGCTCAGTGTCCTCCGTGTTCCGCCTTTCTGACCTACTACCAAGGACTTACAATCTTCCACCGACACTTTCAACCATGAAAGCCTTATGCTATAATTTATTCACTATAACATTTAGGGAGAAAACGATGAAAATGTTTAAAAGTGATAACACAGCAAGTGTCCACCCATTGATTATGGCGAAGTTGGCTGAGGTCAATATCGGACATGCAGACCCATATGGTTACGATCCAGTGTGTTTGGAGGGTGAGAAGAAGATTCAGGCACTTTTTGGGACAGATTGTTTTGTGAGTTATGTCCTTAACGGTACTGGAGCGAATGTAATCGGCCTTAGTACCATTGTAAAACCTTTTCAAGGGGTTATCTGTGCAGATACGTCTCATATTAATGAAGATGAATGTGGTGCTTTTGAACGTTACACAGGGGCGAAACTTCTTACAGTACCTCATAAGAACGGCAAAATCACCCCTGATATGATTAGGCACCATCTCCATGCCCTAGGTAATGAACATCACAGTCAACCTAAGGTGATTTCCATAAGTCAATTGACCGAGTGGGGGACGGCGTATACGTTGGAAGAGTTAAAAACATTGGCAGATTTTGCCCATGAGAATGGGCTACTCCTTCATGTGGATGGAGCAAGAATAGCCAATGCAGTGGAAAGTTTAAGGGTTACTTTTAAGGAAATGATCACTGATACAGGGGTAGATGTATTGTCTTTTGGTGGTGCAAAGAATGGTATGATGTATGGTGAAGCCATTGTTTCCTTTCATCAATCCTCGGCAGTGGACCTAAAATACAGTAGGAAACAAGGCATGCAGCTGATGTCCAAAATGCGTTATATTGCTGCTCAATATAGTGCAATGTTAGAAGATGATTTGTGGCAAACAAATGCAGCAAACGCTAATGCAAGAATGGCTCAACTCTATAGAGGTATTAAAGATATTTCAGCCATCAAGGTTGTTGAAATCCCTGAAGGGAATATGCTGTTTGTTAAATTGCCACTAAGTTGGATAAAGTCATTATTGAAAACCCATTATTTCTATCCAATGACGGAAGAAGGGTCTGTGGGTATGGTTAGATTGGTCACTTCATTTGATACAAAAGAAGGAGAAGTGGCTCAGCTGGTTGCAGATGTCTTGACGTTGTCGAAGCAATGAATCAACGCTCCATGTTTCATACGTTGATGCATCTAAAAGGAAATCCGAGGGTATGTATCTAACCAGAGCCTTGGTGTTACCCAGATTCAGATCGGGCCTATGGGCAAACCATCAGACATATTATGACCACAGGCAAGACACTTCTTGTTATCACTGCCAGTGAAGGGTATACTTTGATTATAGTCAGTGTGTTAGTTTGTCCTTAATGGGGTTTTGATTCTTTTTGGACTTATTATGATGGTGATCCGTGCTACCAGACATGAACAAATGACAGAATAGAGGTTTTTATGTTTAGCAGTCTTATTAGCCTTGAAACATCTAACTATAGTCGAATCAGTCAGCAGGTCATCGATGATCTTAACATGACGGAGATATTCGAACACCTCCTTGAGATGAATGAAGGTGAGGAAGCCATTGTCTATCAGATGTGCCAAGACCCTGAAACGGTTGGTTTTAGACAGTCCATTATGAAGGACTTTATTGAGATGCCCGGATTACTAGAAGAATTGGTCACACAACTGAAGGCTTTTGGAAAGTTCAGATTTAAATTTGAGAAAGAATTAGATAAATCATCTAGGCTCTATTATTTGATAGAGCTTCTTCTAGTGGTGGAGGCTTCTGTTGACTGTTTGGAATCATTGCATCAAACCTTATTGTATTATGACATTAAATCCGAAGGATTGCTGAACCTTAAAAAGTCTGTTGAAGAGATGATGGAAAAAGACTTATATAGCCAGATGAAAAAAGACCGCAAACAGATTCGTTATATCTTCAGCAGTATTAAAAGTGTGGAAGTGTCGGTAAACATGACTACCGGTATGCGACCCTATGAAGCACAAATAACAGAAGTCAACGAACACAGCTACCGATATCCCCAAGCTTTCCGTAAAGTCTCTGATGCCCTTGAGAGAACAGAGTTGTATCTAGGGAAGCAAACCCGTCATTACGCGCCTCTTTTTTCCGTTGAGCGGGTAGATCTGAATCTTCTAGAAGAGATTGAATACGCCCTCCGTGATCATAAAGACGCCATTCGAAAGTTCTTAAATACTTATAACAAAATTGATGCACTACCATTTATTCACCTCCATGAGGAAGTGACTTTTTATCATGCAGGTATGGCCCTCTATGAAACTTTAACCGCAGGTGGGCTTTGGATGAAGTTCCCAAAGATTACCACTGAATCAGAGACTTATATGTCTTTTGAAGGTGCTTATAACATTCACTTGGGACAGGTGTTGATCAATGAGGGGTTGGTAAAAAGTCTTGTCACAAACGATTTTGTTCTAAAACGTGGTGAGACTGTTCTACTGACAGGGGCTAACCGTGGCGGGAAAACGACCTTTACCCAGTTGCTTGGTCAAGTTCAGGTATTGGCACAGCTAGGTTTCCCAGTACCTGCAAAGGTTGCTGAAATAGCCTTATGTGATGGTATTGCCAGTCATTTTCCAATGATTGAACAGGAAGCGTTAGATTTCGGAAGGTTTGGTAGAGCTTGCTTTGAATTCAAAACAGCCTTTGAGTGTATGACGGCGGGAAGTCTTTTGTTGATGAACGAATCATTTTCTGGAACAAGTCATTTAGAAAGTATTGAGATAGCCTCTGAAGTTGTCAAAGCCCTCATAGAGAAAAAGGTTACAACCATCTACAACACCCATCTACATGAACTTTATGATGAAACGAAGATCCTAGGTAATGTTCGGAGCTGTACCGTTGGTGATGTGGGTAGCGAGGATGTATATATCATATCTGAAGGCCATCCAAAAGGCTTCAGTCAGGCCCTTGATATTGCCAAGACCTATGGTGTGACCTACGAGCTGTTAGTGGCTCAACTAGAAGGTGGTGGCGTTGATGAAACATAAAGTTTATATCAGCCTTTTGTGGCCGGAAGAAGGACAAGATTTTTTTGAATTAGATGCCAAAACTATGGAAGACTTAGATTTAACCAACGTATTTGAACGTCATGAAGATTTGCTGAGTGCATGGTTGAAGGAAGAAATCTGTCATTTACCAAAAGGTGATGAGGTGGTAAAGTTTCGTCAAGCCATTCTGAGAGATTTTGATAAGAACAGTTGGCTTCTAGAGTCCTTTGTAAAAGTTGCATCAGAATTTTATGACACCAGGAATCTGATTAAGTTTGCCTTTGAGAGAGACCATACCCTTTACAATGTTCTAAAACGAATAGAGGATACAGAGCTTATAGTAAAGGGATTATATGCTATGAGGTTGGCTTTGAAAGAAGCAACATTAACGTCTGAAGGGTTAATTGGCTTTAAGGCAATGCTGGATGAACTCATGCATTCTGATTTATTTATGGCTTATGAAAAAGATCTAAAAAGTATTCGAAGCAAAAGCACCATCCAAAGTATGAAGATAGGGTTGAATCTTGATCAAGATATGAAGCCGAAAGAAGCCATTGTCTTAACACTAGAGGAAGAACCTTTTAGGTACACAAGACCTATGAAACGGATAGCCCGAGTTGTAAGTTATGGTATTGGTGAGATTAAGAAGATTCCAAGAAGAATATTTGCTCCTGAGACCGTGATTCCAAAAGAGGATTTGAACGCACTTGAGAAAGTGATTACTCCTGCTATGGGTCAGCTGTTGAAATTTATCAACACGTTTAATGATGCACTTTTAGAAGTGTTTGAACCGATGAAAGATGAATTGTCCTACTATACTTTCGGGTGTCATATGAAGAACAGTTTGGTGTCTATGGGCTATCAGGTCAGCCAATTATCTTTTCATGAAGACAGAGGGTATTACATCAATGACATTTACAATGTGAACTTAGCGTATCATCTGAATACCAATGAAGAAACCATGGTTTACAATAATCTGGTCTGGAAAGATAAGAATATGTATATCCTCACAGGGGCCAATAGAGGTGGAAAAACTACCTTTGCTCAATCGGTTGGGCAGGTATACTGGTTAGGACTTTTAGGGTATTACCTTCCGGCGACCTCAGCCCATTTACCTATGATTGATGGAATGTTTGTTCACTTCCCTACTGAGGAGAAGGAAACCGTACTTTTTGGACGTTTAGGTGAAGAGTGTCAAAGATTCTCTGAGTTCTATGGACATATGACCGAGAACAGTCTTTTATTAATGAACGAATCCTTCTCCGGTACCAGCCACAGTGAAAGTCTTCAAATTGCCAACGAGGCTTTAAGGGCAATTGCAAAAATAGGTGTTTCTGGTTTGTTTAATACTCACTTACATGAATTAGCCAGCAATATTGACCTATTAAGAAATGCAACAAAAGAAGATCACTATGGTTTTAAGAATTTGGTATCAGGCTCAAAAGAGTCACCACAGTCCTTCATCATAAAAGAAGGGGAGCCTTTAGGAAAGAGCTATGCCCATGACATTGCGGTGAAATATGGTATTAGCTATGAGCAGTTGATGGGTGAGAGAAATAGCCACAAAGAGTCGAACTAATGAAAAAGAATTTAGTGCATCTGAGTGACGTTATGTTTGACCTACTTTAGAAGGCTGAATTGTGGTATAATCAAAATGAGAATAGTTATCAATACGGAAAATGACCTAAAGGAGGTCTTTGAATTGATGAAAATGGGTAAGGTGATGATATGAGTGAATCTATGAGAATGACGGCTGAGATTGGTTTTAATATTCTTTATTTGATAGGCATCTGGTGGCTGGTAGCTAAAATGATTCAGAAGAAAAATCAAGTATCAGCAGATGATCAACAGATTGCAAGTTATTTTAGATGGGCTTTTCTATTATTGGCTGCCGGCGATACTGGCCATGTAGGTTTCAGGGTGTTGGCGTATGCTTTAGGAGGTCTTGAGACTAGGTTGTCTCTATTTGGTATTTCACTACCATTAGTTGGTATTGGTGCACTATCAACGGCCTATACAGTCACGGTGTTCTACATGTTTATTGTGGCTATATGGAAAGTTCGATTTAATAAAAAACCAATGAGTGCTTATATTGGTTTTCAAGTTGTTGGTGTTGCAAGACTGATTATTATGCTATGGCCTCAGAATGAATGGGCCAATGTAGTACCACCTTCGACTTGGTCTCTATACAGAAACATTCCTTTGATCGTGGTTGGACTTGGCTTAGCAACACATATGTTAATGGATAACGCTAAGGTGAGGGATAAATTCTACACATGGTTGGCTGTTCTTATTTATATTTCCTTCGCCTTTTACCTACCGGTAATCCTATGGGTTCAGGAAGTACCACTGTTAGGCATGTTAATGATTCCAAAGACACTGGCCTATATAGTTATGGCAGTCATGGTGTACAAGAGATTCTATTCAGAAAAGTAATTGTTTCCAGAACAAGAAAAAGCAGGTCCTATATGAACCTGCTTTTGTTTTGCACCAATTTAATTAATGTCAGTAATGTTGCTGAGATAGGCATCAATGATGTTCTGAATGTTTGAATCTTTCAAAATGATACTGATTTCAATCCTTCGGTTTTGTGCTCTTGAATCTCGGTCATCGCCTTCAACCAATGGTCTGTACTCGGAGAAACCCGAGGAGACGAAGTATGAGGCGTATTTGCTTTCAAGATCATTGTTAAAACTGAACATATAGTTAACCACACTGTTTGCACGATCTGTTGAAAGACCACGGTTATAAACAGCTGTGTTGACGGTGTCTGTATGTCCTTCAATCTGTATTGCATCAATATAATCCCTAATGGTTTGATCGTCGAGAATGTTCTCGAATACTTGAGAAAGTTCGCCAACAAGTACTTTACCATCACCACCGATTGTGGAGGAATTAGACTCGAATAGCAAGGTGTTGTTGAGGATAATGTTACCATTCTCTCCAATAAATACCTGATCGCCACCTTCGATGTCTGCTTTTTTCAGTTCTGCCTCAATGGTGTCTTTGACTCTTTCAAGGATAGATAATCGAATGACAGCCACTGCTTGAATCTGAGTGCGCATATCGCCTAATTCTTTGTTACTACTTGCAATAATCTTTTGTTGAGATAGAATTTGTTGTTCTGACAGTGTCAGTGCAACTTCTCCCAGTTCAACTTCAAGTTTTAGTTCATCTGCTTCGTCTTGAAGCATCATTAAGTTTGATTCTTTTTCACTGATTTCAGCGTTGAGGACAGCCATTGCTTCCTCACGTTCAATGAGTGCTTGCTCAGTTGAGAGTAAGGCTTGTCTTTCAGCGGATAGATCTTCAGCAATGATAATGTTCTCAACAAATATAATGAGTATTAGAAAGAACAATATCAAAGCAATGGTTGAAATCATATCGGTAAATGAGGGCCAAAAATTCTCTTCAGGCTCAACAGATCTTAATCGTGTTCTCCTATTCATAAGGCACCTCCTTAGTTGTCTTTATTGACTTTTGTAATAACTTTTGTCTCAGGCTCAAGTGAGGATGAGAAGTCAGAGAAGGTGAGACTCATACGTTGGATGTTTTCTCTGAGGTGATAATTAAACTCACCAAAGTCACGGGTATTTTCACCAAAGGTTGCCAGTGATTTCTCAAATATGTCAACAGATTCTTTAAGACCACCGGTAAGCATTGTAATGGCTTCGGCTGAGTTGTCTATCTGGTCTGTGGAGGCTTTCACCACGTCAGTAAATGTAAGGGATATCTGTGTGCCAAATTCCTTGAATACATTTTCCATAGCGTGAACTAGTTTATCATATTCGTTAAATTTCTCTTCAGCAAAAGCTTTTGCAATAACGTTATCTAAGTAATCTTCAATGTAGACGGAGATGTCTTCTCTTTTCTTCTCAACATTGAATATTAGACGTACAACGGTAAGAATAACAGAACCACCGATACCAAATAATGATGTGTTAAAGGCGATAGCCATACCGTTAACAGATTGGGCCATAGTTGCAAGAACATCGCTTAAATCATCAAGGTTAGTAAGAACTTCTACTAGACGATCCACTGAGATGGTTAATCCGAAGAAAGTACCCATAAGACCCAGGATGATCATTAATGACACAGCGCTTCTTTGGAATCTTTCACCAAATAAGATGTAGCCCCAATGTTTAGAGATGTTACTTTCCACAATTGCGAATGTATTCACTGCAACTTTAGATTTGTTAGCGGTTTTGAAGTCTTTTACTGCGTTGTCGAGGAAAGGATCGTTAAATTCACCGGTTTCTCTAAATTCAGGTGTCATAAGTTTCTTTTTCGTCACAGCGTAATTGACCCACAGCATCATGATGGCTAAAAGGGACAGAGCAAGGATCACGGTGATGATGACTATAATAATATTACCTACACTATCTATGTTCATATTTTACCTCCTTAGAGCGCGTATGTTGCGCATTGAGTCTATTATAACAGAAGTTTAAAAACAGAAGTTCGTTGTAACAGGCATTTAATTCATATTTAACTTTTTGAGTTTTTTGTAATAAATTGATAATATGTTGGGGGATGTGCTTTTGTTTCTTTTTTTGGTGGACTGCCGTCCTCAAGGCGATAGATACTTATCGGAAGCCTGAGCATAGGAATCCCCCAAACTTCATCCAACGTACAGTCTCCTTTCCAGTGATACGTCGTCATTCAGACTCAACGTAGAACCACTGTGTCTACGTCTGACTTCCTTGCCTAACAGAAAAGTAGCCATGTGAATTAAATGAAGTTAGAGGAATTTCTAAGCTAGACAATTTCCTATACGCTACACAAAATTATCATCCACACGGCTACTGGAAAGAACTCGTTTCTGATATAAGCATCCATAGCCTTTCGGACTAGATAGCTGGTTGGATGTGTTAGAAACAAAGGACAACCTTATACACCATTCAAACCAAAACCCGTCATTCTGATTGGAAGGGAAGCTGGCTGTCCTACTACTGAATAGCGTACACTTCGTTTTGCTTTCCGATCCTAATGCAGTCACTAGTATTGAAGAATCTTCTTTTGGATGTGCTTTACGAACAAATACGGAAGGGAGGGGTCGCCTTTTCCCCATGATGGCAATTGGGACCCGTCCCCAAATGCCATTCAAAGCAAAACCCGTCATTTTGATTGTAATGGAAGCGTTAGCTATAATGGATTGAAGAATCTTCTTTAGAATGAGCCTACGGAACAAATGCGGAATGGGGACGGAGCCTTTTCGCCATAATGGCAATCGGGACCCGTCCCCAAATGCCATTTATGCACCACAGCGGCTAAACTCGCAAAACATATGGTGCTATAACAGAGAAGACAAGAGGGTATAAATCCTCTCGTCTTCTTTGTTATTGTGTAACATAGTTCATCTAGCGTTTTTGGCATTTTTGTGGCCATTATTCTTTCAATTCTCCAACCACAGGCAAATTATTAAGTTTCCTAACGCCATGTGGGGATGAGCTTTTTATGGGATCTGTTAGGTCTTTGCCTGCTTCAAAACCGTTGTGATCGCCATTTTTCCATAAACTAGAGCCTGATGCATCATAGATGATGCCGTCAACAGCGACATAGGCGGGGTTGCCATCTTTACCATTGTATACAGCCAATTCTGCAAGGGTCAAAGACATGGTCTCCTGGGCGGCTTCCTCTGTTGTCACTGAATCCGTTGTTCCGGCAGGCTCTGGTGATGTGTCGTTAGAGCCACAACCTGATAAGACCAATAGGGATATGGTTAATAGTAATATTATTTTTTTAAACATATAAATACCTCCTTATACCACTATTGTAACTGATAAGTACTATCAATACAATGGTGGGTAAGAGAAACCACAAAAGTCACAACGGACACAAGGATGTAGTGGCTTCAAAAGACTAAATGTCATTTTTTAAGCTTATAAGGGTTTCGTTGCGCTCGTTGTGTCATCGCAATGTCCGTTGTAGTTGCTTCTTATATAGTTTTATCGCATAACCAGACTTTCCAACTACCGGACTTTCCGCTATAATAAAAGTAGTATGAAGGATTGAAGGGATGGTGCGTAATGGGTTATACATTTACTTACAATGATAAGTCATTTGAATTGAATGGGAGCAGTTGCAGCTTTTTTATGAATGATGAGGATAAACCATTAGAGGGAATTGAGCTGATTGGTATTCTTGAAGAGATGACTAAATCTGATATGGTTGATTTTCAGAAAGAATATTATGACCAAGCGTGTGAAGGTTGTCATAAAAACCGTCAAGAAGGATCAAAATATTTTGAATTTCTTGAGTTCCATTTCTATCTTTTTTCAAAAGGTCAGCAGTTTGTGATGAGCAATCTGTCGGTTGACTATGAGCATAAGACCTTGCCGGACCTACTAAATGAAGGCATTGTTGATAGCAGTTATATAGTTATCATTAATGTCTGTGAGAACTGTGGGGATTATACAGTGGACCTAGAATATGGACTTTGGTAAAAATACCCAAGTAACTGTAGGAATATGAAGCATGACATCTAAGAAATATGAAGGTGATTGTCACCCTGAAAGCAAGAATCACTTAGTACTTTCTGGGAGGCAATCATAAATAGCTAGAAGTGAATTGTGGGGGAGATATGACTCAAATTATTATTATCTTGATTCTGACGTTGATTAACGCTTTTTTTGCAGCGGCAGAGATGGCGATGGTATCAATCAATAAGAATCGACTGGCAGTCCTTGTAGATGAAGGCGATAAAAGAGCGGTTCTGCTAAATAAATTATTAGATGAACCAAGCAAACTTCTTGCAACCATACAAGTAGGTATTACTTTTGCAGGATTTTTCTCAAGTGC
>RCND010000866.1_pt1 | contig 17222 bp, 16 predicted proteins | sample 2041351 | NCBI WGS metagenome assembly RCND01 (sample SAMN09708230, study PRJNA481090) | Marine sediment metagenome, whole genome shotgun sequencing project. | biome: marine sediment; feature: ocean; material: sediment; isolation source: Sewage treatment plant 12B marine sediment (STP12B) ... | reverse complement strand
CATCAATAAGTTGTCCAAGACCCGTACCCAGTATAATGCCGATTTCTGGATTGTCGAATCCTTTGTCCTTCAAGTATTCGGTGGTTGTTTTTATGTATTTAATCATTTAATTGCTTTATTCTTTGCTTCAAGGCATCATTTGATCGATAGAAATTGGACGCTATTAGGTCCTCATAGGTATCAATATCGTTTAAGGGCTCAAGTAAGGTGTAAGATAAATTATTCTTGTTTAACTCTTCTAGCGTTAATGCTAATAAATTGGAGTGACTCCATGGTTTATCGGCGAAAACAATATTGTGCAAGCTTGACATGCCAATCAAATAATAGCCTCCATCATTCGCAGGTCCGAAAACGACATCGCTATTGTTTAGGGCGTGAAGCCCAGCATTTATATGTTCAGTGCTAATGTCAGGAAGATCGGAACCAATTAAGACAATGTTCTTATAGCCATCATTCAAACCATCAAGAAAGGCGTTCTCCATGCGCTCACCAAGGTTATTTCCATCTTGTACGGCTTTATGTTCGCCTGGCCATAACGTATCGACAACAGCATCTGAAAAATATATTCGTATATCTGCAAGCAAGTTTGTAGTTGCTTTTTCCGTGACATGGACCAAATTGTTATAAACCTCTGAAGCAGCTTGATCGCCAATGGTTTTGGCGAGTCGTGTCTTAACTTTGCCTAATCGGATGTTTTTTACGAAAACAATGACTAATTCCTTACTCATATACCTTAATACCGTTCGTTAGCCATTTGCTCCATTCTTTAGAGAAAGCATGCACCGATTCTGTTTCTTTTTCGTTTTCATCTACAACGTCAAAGCCATGATTCTTCCATTCAAAAATTCCTCCATATAAATTAAACACATTTTGGTAGCCAGCTTTTTTAAGACGTTCAGCAATGTCTTCAGAACGCACACCTAAGGAACAATACACCACAATTTTTTGTTGCTTGTCCTTTATTTTATTGGAAACTGTATTTAAGTTGAAGTCGTCATAACCGACAAAAAAAGAATTTTTAATATGACTTACATCATATTCAATTTTTTCTCGCGCATCAAGAATGACTGCTTGGGTCTTTGGCATTGCCAATTCTTGGACGGATATATATGGAATTGCTTTATTGTTGAGCCTATTCAAAAGATCATTTAGCGATTCTTGCGAGAAAACCGAAATCGAAAATAAAAGGACTATATAGTATATCGCTTTTTTCATCTTAGGCAACAACTCCTTGACAGCTACTTCCTGCACCTGCAGTACAGCCATAACAATGTTGTGAGGTCACTATGTTCCTGCCTTCTAGCAATTCTTCATTATAATCGGAGATATGTTTCACTTTACTGTTAACAGGCAACTCGAGCATTTGGTTAAAATCACAATCGTAGAGATACCCGTCCCAGCTTATGGAAAGTGTATTGGTGCACATTACATTTTCTACTGCAGCAGGGTTATAAGCATCAACCAATGAAAACATATAATCTTCATAATTCTCAGAGGCAATTAAATAATCCAAAAATCTACTTATAGGCAGGTTGGTAATTGCAAAGAGATTATGAAACTGAATATTAAAATCTTCTAATAACCCTTTTTTGAATTCTTTTTCCATCGATGCTTGGTCGCCTGGTAAAAATGCTCCTGAGGGGTTATAGACCAGATCCAAACGAAGATCACTGTTAGGCATGCCATAACCTATAGCATTCAGCTCTTGAAGGGCCTTTATGGATTTGTCGAAAACTCCGTCACCACGTTGTTTGTCAGTTTTTCCACGCGTCCAATGTGGCATGGAAGAAACAACATGTACATTGTGATTCTTGAAGAATTCAGGTAAGTCATAATATTTTTTGTTGGCTCTAATGATCGTTAAGTTAGATCGAACAATGAAATCCTTAACACCAGCTTTTGAAGCTTCATCCACAAACCACCTAAAGTCGGGATTCATTTCTGGCGCACCACCGGTAAGATCCAATGTATGTGCGCTAGTATTCTTAATGATCTCCAAACATTGCTGCATGGTCTCTCGTGTCATGATTTCCTTGCGGTCTGGACCAGCATCTACATGGCAATGCTCGCAAACCTGATTACACATGTATCCTACATTGATCTGGAGAACTTCCAGTTTCTTTGCTTTTAAGGGAAATTGATTCGTTTCCGCTATTTTAGTCTTAAAAGTGGGTAAGTCACCATTTTGGAAGATTCCATTTGATAGAATTTCCAATTGACGATTGGAGTTTGCCAGTTCGTTATTGCGTTTATGAAGGGATTTAGTCGCCATTAATTACATTTCAAGCTTATTTACTTTATTCATCATTTGCACACCGTGTACTAATGAAGCACCTCCGCGTATTGCCGCAGCAACATGAAGGGATTCCATCATTTCTTCTTTGGTAATACCACGCTCCAGACCATCTCCAGTATAGGCGTCAATGCAATAAGGGCATTGTATGGTGTGTGCAACTGCAAGTGCAATTAATGACTTTTCGCGAGCCGTTAATTTTCCTTCTTGAAATACAGAGTTGTAATAATCAAAGAACTTAGTGCCCAGTTCTTCATTCCACTCAGATATTTTTCCAAATTTCCTGAGGTCAGCAGGGTCATAATATGTTTTTTGCATGGGATTTATTTTGGCCTAAAGATAATAGTATTTGCCGTATGGCATTTACATAAAAAGCATATAAGGCATATTGGTCGAAAAGATTGATTTTTGATTACAAAAAAACTTTTCAAAATAAATGCAAATATACTTGGAATTTATGTTTTCAAGGGCGTTCATTTTTTTAGTAACTTTATACGGATACAATGTTTCAATAATTAGGAATATCAGTTTAATGTTTAATTAATCATAATAACAATCATATTATGCCAACTTATAATTTAAAGATCAATGGGCAAACACAGACTGTTGATGCATCTGAAGACACACCACTACTTTGGGTCCTAAGGGATCATTTGGATCTCGTTGGAACCAAATATGGCTGCGGAATAGGGCAATGCGGTACTTGTACGGTTCATATAGACGGCGTTGCTATAAGAAGTTGTTTGATCCAGGTATCACGACTTGATGGTAAATCAGTGACAACTATCGAAGGCCTTTCTGAAGATGGAACACACCATGTTCAAGAAGCATGGAAAGAAGTGGATGTACCGCAATGTGGTTACTGTCAGGCAGGGCAGATCATGACGGCATCCGCATTCTTGGAGTCTAATTCCAATCCAAGTGCCGAAGAAATCAAGGATGCCATGCATGGCAATATCTGTAGATGTGCGGCTTATAATCGCATACACAAGGCAGTTACTATAGCAGCCAAAAAAATGAGTTAACACTAATCAAGAATCAAAACAAATGGCAACTTTATTACCAAATAAATTCAGTAGGAGGTCTTTTCTAAAGACATCGACCTTAGCCAGTGGCGGTATGCTCATTGGATTCAATTTGTTTACTGCGTGCAAGGAAGAGGCATCAATGCCAAAGGATATAGTTGATATATCCAGTCTTAATTTCAATGACTTCAATGCCTTCATTAAAATAGCTGATAATGGTGTAGTCACTATATTTTCACCAAACCCGGAAATCGGACAAGGGGTCAAAACCTCTATGCCTATGCTTATAGCAGAAGAGTTGGATGTGGCATGGGAGAATGTTCATGTGGTACAAGGGAAACTGGATACTGCTAATTACACCAGACAAGTGGCAGGAGGCAGCCAATCCATTAGATTTGGCTGGGAACCACTTCGTCAGACTGGCGCAACGGCAAGACAAATGTTAGTGAATGCAGCAGCTGCGAAATGGGGAATTGACCCTTCAGATTGTACGACGAGTAAGGGTGTTATTTCAAATTCAAAAGGAGAAACGTTAGGATATGGCGATGTTGTTAAAGAGGCAGCCGCTCTTGAAGTACCAGAGGATGTCGAACTGAAAAGCCCAAGTGAATTTTCGATAATTGGAACTGATAGGAAAAATGTAGATATTGATAAGATCATTACAGGAAAACCCTTATATGGTCTTGATTATAAAGAGGATGGGATGTTAATTGCCTCTGTTCTGAGGCCACCTGCATTTGGTAAGAAGCTAGAATCGTTTGATGATTCTGCAGCGAAGGCCATGCCTGAAGTGGATCAAGTGATTCGATTTGGCGATAAGGTTGCAGTACTTGCAAAAACCACTTGGAGCGCTATGAAGGCAAAAGAAGCACTAAAGGCCCAATGGTCCGATGCTGATAAATTAGAGAGTACAGAAGATCATGATAAATTGTTGATTGGCCTTTTGGATGGCAAGAAATTTGAAACCTTAAGGTCTGACGGAAATGTATCTATAGCGTTCAAGAATGCCGACAAGATCGTTGAACGCACTTATGAATCACCATTTTTACCCCACAATTGCATGGAGCCCATGAATTTCTATGCGAATGTGACTGATGAGAAGATTCATTTGGTAGGACCGATTCAAACACCTGCGGGAACTGCAAGACGAATTGCAGATATGTTGAAGCGTGACCCTTCAGAAATCGAGTTGGAGATGACACGCATGGGTGGTGGCTTTGGGAGACGACTTTATGGCGATTTCGCCATGGAAGCCGCGGAGATTTCAAGCCTTGCTAAAAAGCCGGTTAAAGTTGTTTTTTCAAGGGAAGATGATATGGCCGCAGGAATTTATAGACCAGCAATTAAATATCGTATTAAGGCATCGATCAAGGATGGTAAATTAACTGGGTACCACTTAAAGGAAGCAAGCATAAATAGTAACATGTATGGTTTGATTCCTAATTTCTTTCCAGCAGGAGCCATAGAGAATTATCAGGTAGATGTCGCCAATTATAAAAGTAACATCACTATTGGAGCTTGGAGAGCGCCTTACACGAATTTTTTGGCATTCGCCGAACAGAATTTCTTTGATGAACTCGCCGATATTATGGATGTTGATCCGGTTCACATGCGATTGGATTTGTTGCAAAAAGTAAAAGGTACTGATGACGAACGGATACAATATTCACCAGAACGTATGGAAGATGTCATCAATTTAGTTGTTGAAAAATCCGGGTATCGCGATAAGAAAGAGGGGGTGTATCAAGGATTTTGTGCATACTATTGTCATAATACTCATGTTGCCGAAGTTGCAGATGTTGTTATGGTAAACAATAGACCTGTCGTTAAGAAAGTGACCTGTGCTATTGACTGTGGTATCGTTGTAAATCCTTTAGGAGCCTTGAATCAAATTGAAGGTGGCGTGATTGATGGTATTGGCCACTCGATGTATGGCGATTTTAGTTTTAAGGACGGTCAACCCAATGACACTAATTTTGGCACGTATCGATTAATAAGAATGAAAGAAGCGCCTATCGTTGAAACTCATTTCGTAAAAAACACCTTGTCCCCAACAGGCCTGGGAGAACCGACCTTGCCGCCAGCAGGAGCGGCGATTGCCATTGCAATGAAAGCAGCCACAGGGGAACGACTTTATAGTCAACCTTTTGTCAAAAGTATGGAGAACCAGAAGGTTATTGGTTAGTAGTACCCAGAATTGGTAATGAAACATAAATAGTAACTGAAATTAGCTAAAGTTTCAATAGCACTTTAGCTAATTTCAGTTTTAAAGAATTCAATTAATTCATGACTCACGAGCTAAAAGATATTGTCCGACAGGTTCTTTTAAATCAAAAAAACGATTTAAAAAGTGTGCTCGCCACTGTAGTGGATCTTGATGGGTCATCTTACAGAGGTCCAGGTGTGAGAATGCTCATAACTGAGACAGGCGACATGACTGGTGCTGTTAGCGGAGGATGTGTTGAAAAGGAAGTCAGAAGACAAGCGAAATCGGTATTTGAGACTGGTAAAGCCTTAATAATGACCTATGATGGTCGTTACAGATTAGGGTGTGAGGGAGTGCTTTACATTCTTCTTGAGTCTATTCAAGTAACAGACCCTTTTCTTGACGCATTTTCTGATTGCTTGAAACATCGAAATAGGTTTAGTATTAGGTCATATTATCAAAAAAAGGAAGGTGCACAAGGAAATTTTGGGTCCACTGTTCATTTTAAAGAAAACAGCAGTCATTCGTTATCAGATATATCCGAGTCAACGAAGATCAAGGACTTGAACATGTTTGAACAGGTCTTAGACCCTTGCTTTAGATTATGGCTTATAGGAGGAGAGCATGATGCTGTTAAATTATGTGCAATGGCAGCACAATTGGGCTGGGAAGTGAATGTCGTTACCTCTTTAAAAGACCCCAAGGAATTGTCTAATTTTCCAGGAGCCAGGAATGTGTTTTCAGAATCACCTGAGACCATCCAGTTTGACAAGATCGACAATCAAACAGCCGTGGTTCTCATGACGCATAATTATTCTTTGGATCTTCAGTATCTGTTGACCTTGAAAGAATATAAACCAGTTTATTTAGGGATGCTTGGTTCCAAGAAGCGACGAAATGGCATAGTAAACGATTTGATTGAGTACGCACCTGATTTGAATGACTCTTTTCTGGAACAAATACATAGTCCAGCGGGCCTGAATATTGGCGCCGAAACACCGGAAGAAATTGCACTGTCCATTTTGTCCGAGATACTTGCCATTACAAGGGATAAGGAACCATATTCATTGAAACGGATTAGTGGTAAAATACATTCATAATATGGGTGCTCGAGTCGCAATACTCATATTAGCAGCTGGAGAAGGATTGCGAATGGGGTCTATTAAACAGCTATTATCTGTTGGAAACACAAATCTTCTTGGCGCTGTAATACATAATAGTCTAAACTCCAATGCTAATACGGTATATTGTGTATTAGGCGCTTGTGCTGATAAGATTGGTAAGTCCATTCAAGAATTCGATGTTGAAGTGTTGGTGAATGACCATTGGGAGGAAGGCCTAGGCTCAAGCATTGCTGCTGGTGTTTCTTATATTCAAGAAAAAGAGCCTCAGATCGATGCCATCCTGATTATGCTTGGTGATCAACCTTTGGTGAACCCCAGTTACATCAATCAATTGATTTCTTCATTTCAAAATAATTCAAAATATATAACAGCTTCAATCTATAATGGAAACTTTGGTGTACCAGCTATTTTTCCTAGAAAATGGTTTGTTCGACTTTTAAGATTGAAAGGCGATATGGGTGCGAAATTATTATTGAATGATAAAGAGCAAAATATCATATCAATATCTTCAGAAGATCAATTGAAAGATATAGATACTCCAGATGATTATCAGCAATTATTAAATAATGGTTAGGAACATTTATTTTGAACGCTTTACCTATCCTATCTACAAATAGTTATTTTCTAAAAATGTTTCAACGTTGTTGTATAATAGACGGTCAATTATTTCCTCAGCAGAAATTCTATTGATAGCAATCAATGTATTTGAATGATCTTTTAAAAAGTTGTTAGCGTGAAAAATTAGATATTCACGCACATCTTTCATGTTTTCCGACGTCCATAAGCCTTTCATGGGGTTGATAATACCATCAAAATCAGAACCGATTACAAGGGTATTCCAACAGGAAATATTTGCTCCATTCATCAATAATGCACAGTGTTCGAGCTGCCTCCAAATAAGTAAGGATTTACGTTTAAGACGTCTTTTTTTACTAGGAAAATAAACCTTGGATCTCGCAATCGCACCTCTACTAGCAATACGTCGTTCGTCTAACTGTATTCCAAAAATCCCCTTCGACTTGGCAATTTTCACTATTTCTGAGTCGTAAAAATTGATATCTGCATCCATGAAGTTCTTAGTGTTTTCAGAATCAGATGTTGTCGGCTCATGCATTGAACGTTTTCCATTAACAGCCCCATGACTCACAATAATTGGAATCTGTTCATTGGCATATTCAGAATTCAGAAGATGGTAATACGATTTTCTTGAGGCGGTACTCATGTGCTTAATGTCAATGAGTATTCGCTTGCTTTGACTATTGTCCAATAATTTCCGGATTACCTTGTGACCTAGAGGTGTAATATCTGTATTTAGCCCTCTGTCTTGAGTTTTCTTAATGGCCCCAATTGAAATGCTTCTCGCATGTCCGCAGATCTCATTATAATAATGATGAGCGAGTGTTATGAAAACGGGACGATGTTGCCATTGTTTAACATTTTCTATATGGCTTAAGACGTTGGACTCTATGGCAGTGTCTTTATCCTTGTCAAGACCTGTTTCAAACGCATGAGCGCCTTCGATTGAATTGACTATGCTTATGATCTTCCGTTTATCTGATGACTGAAGTCTATTGTTCTTAATGTCTTGGTAATTGGAAACCAATCTGTACGTGTAATCAATACCATCGATTTTCTGGGCGAAATTATTTAGTTGTAAAAGGTAGTTGTATTCATCATTCAAGTCTTGATAATAACTAGTATGATTCCTAACATAGTCTATTCTCTTTTGGCTTACTCCTGCGGCTAAGTTAACGAGTAGGTCGGCCACGAACTTAAAGCCTAGCATCCTTTTTTTTAAGAAATGTTTTTCGAAAGGATATAGAGAAATCACAACCACATCACAATTGGCTTTGGCAAGGGTTGTAATATCTGTTTGAGTGAATTTAGTAAGAGTCAATAGTTTACTTACCTGTCGTTCTAGGAAATTGGGTGGACTATAATGCCATATGGAGTTTTTCCTTCCACTGTTTAAGTTATTTTGTTTTGTAGGTATGTATTTAAAGCTCTTTCCATAAGGCTTTAACGATGGATGGCAATGTAAATCGATATAAGAAGGCATGTTCAGTAATCTTTAATGGATAATAAGATACTGAATTTTGTTTGATCAACACGACTAGTAATTATGTTAAACAAAAAATCCCAAACCAAAGTTCAGGATTTTAATGTGGTGCCTCCAGGAATCGAACCAGGGACACATGGATTTTCAGTCCATTGCTCTACCAACTGAGCTAAGGCACCAAGCAATAATTGCGGATGCAAATATAGGCGCATTTTTATTATTCCCAAAAAGAATATTATAAAAAAATGCTTTTGTAAATTTACGACTTTTAGTACTTGTATGAACCTAATTATTGATGTTGGCAATACCTATGTGAAACTTGCTGTTTTTGCATGTAATGACCTTTTAATGAATCAATCAGTGACTCATGAAAATGCTCCAAAAATCACTAAAAAAATTATTAAAGATTACCCTAAATTAAAAAAAGCGATCATATCTTCTGTAGGAAAAGAGGACAAAGAACTTTTAAAGATACTTGGTAAAACTCTTGAATTGCTTAAACTTACTTCGAGGACGAAATTGCCTTTTAAGAATAAATATCAGACGCCTAAAACCCTAGGTGTCGATAGAATTGCACTGGTAAGTGCTTCTGTGGAGAAACTCCCTAAAAGCAACGTATTGATAATTGATGCCGGTACATGTATTACCTATGATTTCATTAATGATAAAAACCACTATTTAGGAGGAGCCATTTCACCTGGTATTAGATTAAGATATCACACACTTAATAATTTGACTGCTAATTTACCGTTATTAAAAGCGGAGTATCCAGATGATTTAATAGGAAAATCTACCGACCAATCCATCCATTCTGGAGTGGTCAATGGTGTTTTGAAGGAGATGGATGGTGTTATAGACGAATATCTTAAAAAATATCAAGATTTAACAGTTATTTTAACAGGAGGGGATGCAGATTTCTTGTCAAAGCGATTAAAAAATAGCATATTTGCGAACTCAAATTTCCTTTTGAAAGGCTTAAACTTTATTTTAGAATATAATACGCACTAATGATAAAAAAACTAGCAGTAGTTTTAATTGCCATATTTACTTATAGCTCCTATGCACAGCAAGGAACATCGTCTCCATATTCTTTTTATGGTATAGGAAGTTTGAAGTTCAAAGGAACTGTTGAGAATCGCAGTATGGGTGGTCTTAGTATCTATTCGGATAGTATTCATATTAATTTAAGGAACCCGGCTTCATATGGCGGATTAAATTTAGCTAGCTATGGTAATGAAAGCCGACCTATCAAATTCACTGTAGCTGGTGGGTATTCCGGGTTGAATTTTCAAAGTGCCGATTTTCAAGAGAAAAGCTCATCGACAACATTTGATTATTTTGGACTAAGTATCCCAGTAGGGAAATTTGGTTTTGGCATTGGTTCACTGCCTTCTACATCCGTTGGTTATAAAATAGAATCTGGTGACCCAGAAATGGTTGACAATAGATATAATGGAGAAGGTGGTTTGAATAAGGCATTTTTTGCCGCAGGGTATCAATTCAATAAAAATTTGAGTTTTGGAATCGATGCAAATTATAATTTTGGGAATATCCAGAATAACGTTATTGAATTTGTTTATGATGCTGACGGTAACTTAGTGCAATATCAATCTAAAGAAGAAAATCGATCGGATCTTAGTGGGCTTAATTTTAATTTTGGTTTGTCTTATAGAGGAATGATCAATGAAAGAATTGAAATGATTTCAGGATTGACCTATTCACCAAAAAGCAATTTGAACTCAATTAATGAAAGAACAATTTCTACTATAATAATAAATAATCTCACCGGAAGAGAAGCTATCGTTAATTCAATTGAGTTTGATCTTGAAGCCGATGGATTGGATGTGACTGATCAAGTATTGCCTTCTAAATTTTCATTTGGACTAGGATTTGGTCGACCTAAAAAATGGTTTTTAGGAACAGAATATACCTTTCAAAAGACAAGTGACTTCTCCAATAGGATTTTTAACATAGAAAATACTACCTTTGAAGATGCTAATACATTTGCATTTGGGGGATTTTATATCCCCAACTATAAATCTATTGCAAGTTATTGGAAAAGAGCAGTGTTTAGGGCTGGTGTGCGGTTCGAAAACACTGGTTTGAATATTAATACCGAATCTATTAATGAGTTTGGCATATCTTTTGGAGTAGGTTTCCCAGTTGGACGAGCATTCTCTAATGCTAACCTAGGTTTTGAACTCGGAAGAAGAGGAACTACAAAACGGGATTTAATACAAGAGAACTTTGTCAACTTTAACTTCAGTCTGTCATTGAACGATAGATGGTTTGTTAAGAGAAAATATGACTAACAAGATTAAATTAAACATTATGAAGATGAAATTTACATTATTAATAGCTGTGCTTTTTTTAAGCTTTAATTATGTTGCAGCGCAACCAAATGAAGAGGATCTTAATACGCTTTCCATATTCAGTGAATATGCCAAAGCAAAGAATTATGATGCTGCTTATTCACCTTGGATGGAGTTGAGACAGAGAAATCCTAAGTTCAATAGAGCTACTTATACGTATGGAGAGAGAATTTTAAAGCATAAAATAGAAAACTCATCTGGCGCTGAGAAAATGGCATTTGAACAAGATCTTTTAAAGCTTTGGGAGGAAAGAATAAAATATTTCCCTAGCAAAACTAAATTAGGAGACACCTACTCGAAAGAAGCACAATTAATGTATGACTATAAGTCGGATTTAGGTGTAAGTGATAAAGATATTTATGATATGTTTGATAAAGCATATTCTGAGGATGTGAAAACATTTACAAACCCGAAAGCACTATATACTTATTTCTCGGTACTAGTTGAACTGCATAATGCAGGAGTAGTTCCTGTGCAGGATGTATTTAATAAATATGATGATTTAACAGAGAAAATTGATAATGAGACCAATAATTATTCAAAAATATTAAGCGATCTTCTAGCCAAAGAAGAAGCGGGAACGGCTTTAACTAGAAAAGAAGAGCAAATCAAGAAATCTGCAGAAAGTTTTTTAGGAGCTTATGATAAGATTTCTGGTAGTATAGATTCAAAATTAGGAATTCTCGCAAATTGCGAAAATTTGATTCCTCTATACAATCGAGATTTTGAACAAATGAAGACAGATCCTATTTGGTTGCAGAGAGCAGCAGGTAGAATGTCTGCTAAAGACTGTACAAGTGATCCATTGTTCTTTAAATTGGTAAATGCATATCACAATATCAGTCCATCTGCTAATTCAGCATATTACTTAGGGTTGTTAAAAGATAAAGAAGGCAATGCCACTGAGGCCATTAACTACTATAATCAAGCAATCGATCTTGAAACTGATAGTTTTGAGAAAGCAAAGATATTGAAGAAAATCGCTAGTAAATTTAGAAAGAGTGGAAGCTATGGTAAAGCAAGAAACTATTATATGAGGGCATTAGACGCTAATCCATCAGACGTTAGGCCTTATTTGTCTATAGCGCAAATGTATGCCTCTAGCGCAAATAATTGTGGATCTGATAACTTCAACAAGAGAGCTGTTTTCTGGTTGGCTGCACAAATGGCAAGAAAAGGTGGTTCATCAAGTACCGCTGCAAACTATATGGCTAAGGCACCGCAAAAAAGTGAGATCTTTTCAAAAGGCAATGCCGGAGAAAAAATCAATGTAGGATGTTGGATAGGCCGAAGTGTTACAGTGCCAAGCCTATAATGCTTTATAAAAACATACACTATATATTGAACATAGTCATCGTAATTTCGATGACTATGTTTTTTTCATGCAAAAACAACTTCAAGGAAGTTCAGAAGATTGGGATCTCTGAAAACGAACCTATTGGAATTGCTAAAGACATTAGTTTAAAATATACCGACTCGGCCAAATTAAAAGCGCATCTTATCAGTCCGAAAATGTTGGATTATTCTAATCGAGATTTTGCATTCAATGAGTTTCCCGATGGAGTGAATCTCACATTATACGATGATTTAGATAGAGAAAGCACTGTGATATCGGATTATGCAATAGTCTATGCACAAACCAACCTAATTGATCTAAAAGGCAATGTTGTTTTAACAACCCACGATGGTAATGTGCTTAATGCCCAGCAACTATATTTTGACCAAGTAAAAAATTGGTTATTTACCAATCAACCTGTAAAATTCTATACAAAAGATCAAATAATCAATGGTAATGGCTTCGATTCTAATATGGATTTTTCGCAGGCGAGAGTCCTCGAAATTACAGGAATTGTGTATCTTGATGAATAAAAATTGACCAAATGAAACTCCTTAAATTATTTCAATACGCTTATATCGTATTTGCAGTCTTGTTTCTTTATGATGCCATTAGTAAGTGGTCTTTAGAAAGGAATCGGGCATATATGTCACTATTGTTTTTTGCACTCGCCATATTCATGTTTTTCTTTCGGAAGAAATTCAGGAAGAAATTCGAAGACAGAAATAATCAACAATAATTATGACTTTAGAGTTTGTAATCATCATTCTCTCTCTTATTCTCTCGGCGTTTTTCTCGGGGATGGAAATCGCCTATGTGTCTTCCAATAAGATTCATATCGAGATCGAAAAAAAGCAAGAGACTTTTTTAGCGAGAATCCTTACGAAATTGACCAAGAAGCCATCTAAGTTCATTGCTACCATGCTTATAGGTAATAATATCGCATTGGTAATCTATGGATTCTTCATGGGAGACGTATTGATGAATTGGTTTCAGTCGCTATTACCATCTTCATATAGGGTCATCGATTATTTATTTACAGACCTTAGCTTGTTAATGCAGACTATTATTTCTACGATGATAATCTTGATTACGGCCGAGTTCTTACCTAAAGTTTTTTTCCAGATCTATTCAAATACCTTGATAAAAGTCTTGGCCTTCCCCGCCTATATATCTTATGTGTTATTCTCCTTCATTTCAGATTTTGTTATTTGGATATCAGACATGGTTCTTAAAAAGTTTTTTGGGACAGATGGGGATGAGGTGCAATTGGCATTTAGTAAAGTGGAACTAGGTAATTATATATCTGAGCAAATGGAAACTGTTGAAGAACATGATGAAATTGATGCAGAAATCCAAATTTTCCAAAATGCCCTTGAGTTCTCTGAGGTTAAAGCCCGCGAAGTCATGGTGCCGCGCACTGAGATCATCGGTGTTGAAATAGGCGAGTCTGTTAGCATGTTGAATGATCTTTTTACGTCAACGGGTCTTTCTAAAATATTGGTTTACAAAGAAAATATGGACGATGTGATAGGGTATGTGCATTCGTTTGAACTTTTTAAAAAACCTAAATCGATCAAGACTATAATCCTGCCCGTAGAATTCGTTCCTGAAACCATGTTGGCCAATGATGTACTTAATGTCTTGATAAAGAAAAGAAAAAGTATTGCTGTGGTATTGGATGAGTATGGAGGAACATCTGGACTGATGACCGTAGAAGATATTGTTGAAGAACTTTTTGGCGAAATTGAAGATGAGCACGATTCAGTAGAACTCATTGAAGAAAAAATAAGTGACAATCACTATAAATTATCAGCAAGACTCGAAGTCGATTACTTAAACGATACTTTTAAACTTGACCTTCCTGATGGTGAAAATTACGAAACGCTAGGTGGTTTTATTGTCGATTTTACGGAGGAAATTCCTGAACAGAATGAAGAATTGACCATTGACAAATTCCAGTTCAAGATTCTAGAAGTATCCAGCACAAAGATCGACCTGGTTGAACTTTTTGTCAAGAACGATGAATAAAAGAATGATTTTTGAATAAAGTCGTTAAAACTCTTGCCTAAGAATACATAATTAACTTTTATAATTGAACGGAAAATGGTATTTTCGCGCACTTAAATAGATTAAATTCTACTACAAATGGCAGTATTAAATAAAATTAGACAAAGAGGGTTATTCTTGATCATAGTTATCGCATTAGCATTATTCTCTTTTGTTCTTGCAGATCTTTTTAGAAATAGTGATGCCCTGACAAGTAAAGGCCAGAGTGTCGTTGCTACTATCAACGGAAAAGATATCTCTAGACAGGATTTCATGGAAAAAGTAGAGTTAGCCCAAAGACAATTGGGACCTAACGGGAGCAGTATTCAGGCTATGAATCGAGTATGGGATCAAGAAACCAAAAAAGCCATTATGGAATCTGAATTCCAGCAACTTGGTATAACTGTTGAAACTGAGGAAATGAAGGACCTGTTAAGAATTGGTTTGGCTAATACTCCAGATTTTCAGAATGAATCAGGACTGTTCGATGAAAATAAAATGAACGAATATATTGCTAACCTTAAAGCAACTACACCACAAGGATACGCTCAATGGGTACAGTACGAAAACAATCTTGCCGATAATGCGTTGCAGCAAAACTATTTTAATATGGTGAGAGCTGGTATTAGTGCAACAGTGGCAGAAGGTGAGTTAGAGCATGTAATGGAAAGCGAATTGGTTGATATTAAATTCATTCAAATCCCATTCTCCTCTATTCAAGATAGCAGTATTGCCGTAAGTAAATCTGATATCAGTAAATACATCAATGAAAACAAGAGTCGTTACGAAATAGAAGAGTCAAGAGACATTGCTTATGTGCAGTTTACAGAACAAGCATCATTGGAAGATGAAACTGCCTTAAAGACAAAATTGAGTAATATGCTTGATGACAAAGAAGAATATAATGAAGTGTCAAAAGCGAACGAAACCGTGGTTGGATTGAAAAATATTCCAGCTGATAGAATTACAGCCTATGTCAATGCCAATTCGGCAATAAAATATAATGATCAATATCTATTTAAGTCTGGTTTGTCTGCCACTACGGTAGACAGTATTTACAATCTTAATGCTGGTCAGATCTATGGCCCATACAAGGAAGCTGGTTTCATAAAGTTGACCAAGGTGGTTGCTGAGACTCAATTGCCAGACTCTGTTAAAGTAAGACATATCTTGATTCCTTTTGCTGGAGCAACAAGAGTTGATCCAAGTATTACAATAACAGAAGAAGCGGCGGAGAAAACTGCGGATAGTATTCTTGCCATCGTAAAACGCAATAGATCTAAATTTGTAGACCTTTTAGACCTTTCTTCAGATAAGGTGAGCAATGAAAAAGGAGGCGAAATCGAGTTTGCCTACGGTGCAGGAATGGCTCCAGAATTCAAGAGTTTCTCCTTTGAGAATAAGAAAGGTGATGTTGATGTGGTAAGGACTTCATTTGGCTATCACATTATCGAAATTCTAAGTCAAGGCGATAAACAAAGAGCCATCAAAGTTGCGACAATTGCCGAACTAATTGAACCATCTCAAAAAACCATTGATAATACATTCAATGAGGCCTCAAAATTCGAGATTGCAGTTTCTAAAGGTGTTTTTGATGATGTTGCTAAAGAGAACATTTACTCTTTAAGACCAGTTAATGGCATAAAGGAGCTTGATGAAAATATTCCAGGCATTGGTAATCAGCGAGCAATCGTAAGATGGGCATTTGAAGAAGGTAATAACGTTGGTGCCATAAAACGTTTTAATTTCAATGGTGGTTACGCCGTTGTTCAATTACGAGCAAAGAATAAGGCAGGTCTTATGAGTACTGAAGATGCATCTGTTACGGCCACACCTGCAATTAGGAAAGAGAAAAAAGCAGCAATCATTAGAGGGCGTATTACAGGCAAGGCATTTGATGATATTAGCACTTCGGAGAATCAAACGATCAAAGTAGCATCAGCGCTTAATATGAAGAATCCTACAATTACTGGTGCAGGAAGAGAACCTAAGGTTGTTGGTACGGCTTTCGGACTAAAAGAAGGGGAGGCCTCTGGGCCAGTCGATGGCACTAATGGCGTGTATTTAGTTCAAGTCACAAAAAAGACAGCTGCCGTTAAATTAGACAGCTATCAAGCAAAGATCAGTCAAATCACTACACAGAGAAATAATGCAATCACGACCAAGCTATTTAATGCCTTGAAAAAAGTGGCAGACATAGAAGACAATAGAGCTGCAGTGTATTAATGTGATAATTTATAAGATAAATTGAAAAGCTTCACTTTATAGTGGAGCTTTTTTATTATAACACCATATCGTTAAATGGAATTATTGTTTTGTAACCTTTGTTGATGAAATATTTCCTAGGATCGTCTTTAGCTGTAGCCAGAATGAAATCACCTCCCCATGCACCTAAACTCTTTATACTGCCTTTGTAATCCTTAAAACTTTGCTCTTTAATGGTAGGTGTATCTATCAACCTTGAAATAATATTTTCGTGTTGCGAGATAAGGCCTTCGAAATTCACAAGAGATTGACAATTGATCAAGAGTTTTGTAATCGCAGTAATCTTAGAAACGGCTTTTTCAATATTCCTGCCATTCTTCCTGAATTTAGCTATGCCTTCTCGGCTATCTTGTTTTTTATTCAGGTGAATGAAATATAAATGCTTTGCAAAATTTGGTTTGAACTCAACCGGTTGAATGACACGACCATCTTTTATTAATTGATACGAAATGGGGCCTTCATATTGTGCGCAGGCGATATCGTAGCCACTACC
>RCND010000865.1_pt1 | contig 17225 bp, 14 predicted proteins | sample 2041351 | NCBI WGS metagenome assembly RCND01 (sample SAMN09708230, study PRJNA481090) | Marine sediment metagenome, whole genome shotgun sequencing project. | biome: marine sediment; feature: ocean; material: sediment; isolation source: Sewage treatment plant 12B marine sediment (STP12B) ... | reverse complement strand
CCGAAATGAAGGGCAGCTAAAAAGTTGTTGCTTTTAGATTGCAGAACTTCGTCATTTAATGAAACTCCCGGAGTGACAAGTTCAGTAACGCCTCTTTTGACAATAGTTTTGGTGAGCTTCGGATTTTCGAGTTGGTCACAAATTGCAACACGCTTTCCGGCTTTTACCAATTTAGGTAAATAAGTATTCAGAGAATGATGAGGAAATCCTGCCAGTGCAGTTTCGCTTTCCGACCCTGCGCCCCTTTTTGTAAGAACAATGCCGAGTATTTTCGCAGCGATCTTAGCATCCTCACCAAAAGTTTCATAAAAGTCACCAACACGGAAAAGTAATAAAGCGTCAGGATACTTGGTTTTGATATTGTTATACTGCAACATCAAGGGGGTAACTTTTTTCGCTTTTGCCTTCGCCAACTGTAATTTTTTTTTAGTAAATATTCTTTATCCACATTTGAAATTGCGGACAGGAAGGCAAAGATATAATTTTAATAAGAATAAGGAAATTGCATAAGGTCAAATACAAGATGAAATCATAAAAGTTCTTTTTTTGGTAACTCATTAAAGATGCAAACCGCATTCAGTTTTAGGAGAATTGTTCCATCTCCCATGTCGATCGTCTCCAGGAACAGTACAATGAAAACATCCTATTGAAGAATAGCCCTTAGACTTTAAGGGATGAAAAGGGAGGTGGTGGTCTTTAATAAACTGATCTCTTTCTAAATAATCAATATCAAGCAGAGGATAAAATTTCAAGAGGGTCTCTTTTTCTTCAAAAATTTGTAAACTATTTCGATGATCACTTTGCCATTTCATCAATCCAGACACCCATATTTTATAATCTTTTTTAATATGATCTAAAGGTTTGACTTTATTGATATGACAGCAGCGATTAGGATTTTTCGCCCAAAGTTGATTCTCTTTTGAAAATTCATACTCCTTCGGGTCGGCTTTAATGCTAATCACATTAAGGTCATATAATTTGGTAAGATATTCTTTATAGATAAGCGTTTCTTTAAAATGATAGCCAGTGTCAATAAAGTAAATTACCTGGTCTTTATTTACGTCAGAAAAAACCTTTAGTAAAAAAGCTGAAGTCGCAGCAAAAGCTGAAGTTATCATAATATCTTTTGCGTCAAAATCTAGATATAATTGTTCAACTCTTTTATAGACGCTTAAAGTGTCATACTGTTGATTTAATTTTTCAATGCCAGAATGATTTAAGGTGCTGATCATAATAATTATTCAAATTAAGAAGCGCTAAAATACTAATATCAACGGGTATTAACATGAAAAAAATGTTAAAAAACAATTAACCCTATCGGAATACTATGATAAAAGTCATGTTTTAGCTAATTTAAATCTATTTTAAATATAAACCAGTAGTAAGGAGCCTTCCTTAAATTGATTTTTTAATTTCGCAATAAGTAAGAAGATCAAAATATGCGGAAATTAAAGAACAGTGAATTAAATAGATTGAATGTTGAACAATTTAAAGCATCAGAGAAAATACCTTTGGTTGTCATTCTAGATAATATCAGAAGTTTAAATAATATTGGATCTGTTTTTAGAACTGCAGACGCTTTTCTGATAAAAAAAATCTATTTGTGCGGTATTACTGCTAAGCCTCCTCATAAGGAAATTCACAAAACGGCCCTTGGAGCAACCGATTCAGTTGATTGGGAGTATTTTGAAAGTACCGATAATTTGATCAAAGAACTTCATGACAGGAATGTCAAAGTTGTTGCGATTGAACAAGCTGAAAAGAGTACTTCATTAGAGCAATTTATGCCGATTTCTGGAGAAACATATGCGGTTATTTTTGGTAACGAGGTTAAAGGAGTAGCTCAAAATGTGGTTGATCATTCAGATCATTGCATAGAGATTCCTCAATTTGGAACTAAGCATTCTTTGAATATTTCAGTTAGTTGCGGAATAGTTCTTTGGGATCTTTTTTCTAAAATTAGGTTTAAAATCTAGATCAATATTCGCTTCTTGTGATTATGGCACTGATTTTGAATACAATAGTATGCCAGACTTAATTGCATGAATACTTTTAGCACGTTTAAATTTTGATAGTTTTTTAACACCTTTCATTTGAAAGTTTTATATTTTCGCTATCAAGGATTCATATACGATAGATAAGACGAATGACGGATAAAAAACAGAGAAGGTATGACCAGGCTTATTTGAAAATGGCCAAAGAATGGTCGAAACTATCCCACTGTAAAAGAAAACAAGTAGGAGCTCTGATCGTTAAGGGAAAAATGATCATCTCTGATGGATATAATGGAACACCAACAGGTTTCGATAATTGCTGTGAAGATGATGATGGGAGCACAAAATGGCATGTTTTGCACGCTGAGGCAAATGCCATATTAAAAGTTGCTTCTTCCACCCAGGCATGTCAAGGAGCAACCCTTTACATTACCCTGTCTCCCTGTAAAGACTGTAGTAAACTGATTCATCAATCGGGCATAAAAAGAGTAGTTTATGCAAATGCTTATAAGGATGAATCGGGAATTGACTTTTTGAGAAAAGCCAATATTGAAATTTTATATTTACCAATAAATGAATAGAAAAACCAGAATATTTCTCCCTTTGATCATTGCAGTTTCAATTGCTTTGGGGATCTTTTTAGGGACATCTCTCAACTATCAAAAAAAGAGGATTACCTTTTTCGGCGGTACGCCACAGGAAAGAAAAATCAAGAGACTGATAGATTATATTCAGTATGAATATGTAGATGAAGTGGATACTGATAGCCTGTTAGACGGTACTATTAAAAACATGCTGGATAAATTAGATCCACATTCGGTATATATTTCAGCCAAGGAATTGGAGCAGGTATCTGAGTCGATGAACGGTAAATTTGTTGGGATCGGAATACAGTTTAAAATGCATAAAGATTCCTTAACGGTTGTAAAAGTGCTTGAAAACGGACCGAGTAAAAAGGCGGGAATTAAAGCTGGTGATCGCATATTAATTGCTAATAACGATACCCTTTATGGGAAAGAGATTAACAATGAATATATACTCAAAACACTGAAAGGAAAACCTGACACCTCAGTCGACCTCATCGTGTATAGAAAATCAGAAAAAAAGAACCTTCCTTTTACAATTACTAGGGGAGAAGTTCCTATAAAAAGTGTAGATGCTTTTTACATGTTAAATGAGGACCTTGGCTATATCAAGATCAATAAATTTGCCGCTACCACTTATGACGAATTTAAGGCGGCCTTGGATGATTTATTGGATAAAGGAATGAAGAAACTGGTTTTGGACCTTCGTCATAATCCTGGTGGCTATTTACAGGTAGCTACTAAAATCATTGATGAATTTTTAGAAGAAGGTAAGCTGATTGTTTTTACTAAAAACAAAAGAGATAAGATAGATGAAACTTTTGCGACAAGCAAAGGAGTTTTTGAGGATGGTCATGTATTTGTCTTGATTAACGGAGCCTCTGCATCAGCAAGTGAAATTGTTGCTGGCGCGTTACAGGATAATGACAAAGGAACGATAGTAGGAAGAAGGTCATTTGGCAAAGGTTTGGTTCAGCAGGAAATGCAACTAGGTGACGGATCTGCAGTTAGATTAACGGTTTCAAGATACTATACTCCTACCGGTAGATCAATTCAGAAACCTTATGAAAATAAGGGAAAAGGTGAATATTTCAGTGATTTTGAAAAAAGATATCACAATGGAGAATTAATGAATGCCGATAGTATAAAAGTCAATGATTCCTTAAAGTTTGAAACACCAAAGGGAAAAATAGTTTATGGTGGTGGAGGAATTATTCCAGACGTATTTGTTTCAATTGACACTACGATGTTCTTTCCTGATTTTCACTATCGCAGATCCAGAGATTTTGTTTTTCAATATTTCGACCAGCACGTTGATGAATTTGATGGATGGAGTTTAGAAAAATTTATTGATGATTTTGATAGAGATAGTCATATATACGATGAATATATGGAGTCAATTCCTTCCGAATATGCCGTTTTTAATCTAGAAGAAGAGGAGAATTTTAAACTGTACTTAAAAGCGCTTTTTGCACAACAGATTTTTGATATTAATGCCTATTTTAAAATAGTTAACACCCAAGATAATATGCTAGAAAGGGTAGTTAAATTAAATGAAGAAGGTTATCCTTTAGAACCTTAAGAAAGATTATTTAGGTTCAGAATCATGAACCATTGAGGTTTGTCCATCATTCCAGAGTGTTAGAATTTCAGTGGCTACATGAGCCCCGCTTCCGGCAGCCGTGGCATACTGACTTCTCCAACCCGCCAAAACGCCAGCGACATATAGGTTTTCAACCACCTTATGATCTATGTTTTTTAGCTGGATTCTATTTTTCTTGATTGGAAGGTTTTGATGTGGCTCAACATATTTTTTTAATCCTTCAATGTTGAATAAGTTTGAAGGGCCGACCGCAACAACAACAATTGCACTTGAATACGAATTTTTATTGGTCTTAATTAGAAATCCAGAATCAAAAGGAGTTACTTCTGTGACCTTTTCATTATTGATTTGAACAACATGCGGATAGGTTTCGATTAATTGTGCACGACCAGATTCCAATATTTCATTGCCAGTTGTTCCTGGGGCTATTCCTAATACGTTATTGAATAATGCACCGTCCAGAGAACAAGCTTTTTGATGCATAACGATACCAACTTTTTTACCTTGCGCATAAGGTTTGAATTCGGCCGAACCTAATACAAGAGCACACGACATGCCAGCTACACCTCCACCTATTATTAATACGTCGAAATCCATAAAATCTAATTAAAAAGTCCTTGAATATTTGAAGTAAAAAGTTTTACTGCTATAGCCATCACGATAACACCAAATATTTTCCTTACCACACTGATTCCTGCTTTGCCAATGAACCTTTCTATTTTTGTGGAGGATTTCAATACTGCATAAACAAATATTGTGTTAATCACTATGGCGATAATAATGTTAACCGTATGAAATTCAGCTTTTAATGACAATATAGTAGTCATGGTTCCCGCTCCAGCGATAAGAGGGAAAGCCAAAGGGACAACACTCGCAGTGTCTGGTGAATCTTCCTTATATAATTGAACTCCGAGAATCATTTCAAGGGCAAGAAAGAACATGACGAAGGAACCAGCCACAGCAAATGAATATACATCAATGCCAATCAAATTCAGTATTTGCACCCCGACAAATAAGAACAAGATCATAATTATCATGGCCACTATCGATGCTTTTTCCGATTGGATATGCCCTACTTTTTGTCTAAGATCAATAATGATTGGAATGCTACCTATGATATCTATTACGGCGAATAATACCATGCTTGCAGTGACGATTTCTTTAAAATTAAGATCCATTGAAATGATTTTAAATGTGCGCAAAGTTAGAAAAATACATTCAATGCCAGAGCAATTTTTTTTATGCAGATTAATAATTTCAAAACCTTTGTCTGATTCATCTTTTAAAATGGGATCAAAAGATTTATATAGATGTTCGATTGTTAAAAAGAATGTACTTTTGCCAAAGATTTAATTAAAGGACCATGTTTCAACTTGACAAAACAATTATTTCAGAGGAAATACTTGAAAAGGAATTTGTTTGCAATTTAAGTGCTTGTAAAGGTGCTTGTTGTGTGGATGGAGATGCAGGAGCTCCTTTGGAAAAAGAAGAGTTAAAAGAATTGGAAGAAATTCTTCCAATTCTAAAAAAATACCTAAGAAAGGAAGGACTTGAAGCCATTGATAATCAGGGGACTTATACGACAAATGACCTAGGTGAACATGAAACGCCCCTTATAAATGGAGCGGATTGCGCCTATGTAATTTATGATGAAAAAAAGGTGGCACTATGCGGAATTGAGGAAGCCTATAATCAAGGAGAAATTAAATTTAAGAAACCTGTTTCATGTCATTTGTATCCCATAAGGATTAAACAATATAGTGAGTTTGCCGCAGTCAATTATGACAAATGGGAGATTTGCGATGATGCCTGTAGTTTAGGTAAAGAATTGGGCGTTCCGGTTTACAAATTCGTAAAGCAAGCCTTGGAAAGGAAATTTGGTAAAGTATGGTTTGCAAAACTTGATAAAATAGCCAAGGAAAGGGAGAATTCTTAATGTCTAAAAATGAATACTTCAGATATAGATAACTTAACATATATTTACTTCGTCTAATACAGAGATATTTAACTGTGGTGAAACGAATAGCATACCTTTTTTTACTATTTCTATTTCCAACTATGGGTTGGTCCCAATTAATTGACAAGGAATACGTATTACTTGAAAATAAGAAAGCTGCTGAACTCAATCGTCAGGGGAATTTTGAAGAGGCTAATAACATCCTCAATCATCTATTAACGAGATTAGAAAAAGAACAAACAGAGGAAAGCTTTTTTGCGACAACTTACCAAACTAAGGCGAAAATTGTTCAAAATCTCGGTGATTATGAAGCGTCTTCAAATCTTGCCAGACAATCTTTATTGATTAGTTTAAAATTAAAGGATAGTTTCAACATAGCTGATAGTTACAATACTTTAGGAATCAATCATTATTTTGAAGCTGACTATGATAGTACCACCTATTATTATGAGAAATCTTTTGAAATAAAAAAGAGAATAAAAACAGATCCACATGCTCTTGCTGTTTCTGCTTATAATATCGCTCTGGTTTATGATGATTTGGGCCAGTCGGATAAAGCAATGGAGCTATACAAGCAAGCGGAATCTCATCTTTTAAATAGTGATAGAAAAGAAAATTTTCTATCTGATGTCTATGTTGGGATGGCACTCATTTATTTTTATTCAGGGGAAGTTGTAAAATCTGAGATTTATGCTGAAAAGGCTCTGGAAAAGGGCTTGATATATTATGGTGAGTTTAATCCTAATATGACTTTTGTTTATACCACCTATGCCAATATTTTAGAAACTGAAGAAAAATATGAAGAAGCAATAGACTTATTAGAGAAAAACCTTAAAATTAGAAAATCAACCTATGGCGAGTTTCACAGATGGACTTGCGAGACCTACTACGATTTGGCAAATTCATATATACTCGTAAAAAAGTACGATCAGGCTGAGGAATATTATAAAAAGGCAATTGAAATAGGAAAAAAGATAAATAGCAGGCAATATTTGGCAAATGCACGAAATTTTTTAGCTCAATTGTATCTGAATAGAAGAATGCATTTAGATGAGGCAGAAGAACTACTATTGTTATCTCTTCAAACCAACAATACTATTTACGGAGGAACGAGTGATTTAGTGGCAGAAAATTATCTTCAACTTGCTAAATTATATGAGAAAAAGGAGGACAAGTCTCTCATGTTAAGTTATGTAGAGAAAAGTTTAAAAGCGGCAGATTATGACGCTGATGACCTGGGAAAAATAATTGGCCCTATACAGGCAATTGGTTCCCTGGTTTTGATGAGTGATTCGTATTTCGAAACTTTTGAAAAGGATCGTGATATGAAGCATTTGCTTGAAAGTTATACGTTGATAGATCAGAAGACAGCCTTGATCAGACATACACAGAGTAATTTTTCCTCAGATCGTTCAAGAATTGATTTTGCAAACAAATACAGAGAAATTTTTGAAAAGGATCTTGGACTTTGTTGGTTACTTTATCATGAAACGAAGGATAAGAAATACCTGCAAAAAGCATTTGAGTTATCTGAGACCAACAGAAATACGACTTTGTTAAAAGGTTTACAAGGAATTAAGTTTAGAGCCTATGGTGATATCCCGGAGGATAAACTCGATTTGGAGCAAAGGACTAAAAAGGAGCTGGAACGAGTTAAGATGGACATCTTTTTTGAAAAGAGCGCGAGAAAGCCAGATAAGGCTTTTTATAGATATCTTCTTGATGAAAGAATTACATTAAGTAATAGGCTCGACAGCTTATACCATGATTTCAATAAAAATTATCCAAAGTTTAAGAATTTCAGAGTTGACAAGGATCTTGCTACAATTGAGGAGGTTCAGGCCGAGTTAGATAATGATACACAATTGATTACGTATTTCTTGGGAGATAAGAGTTTATTTACTTTTAATATTACTAATGACAGTATAAGTCTCTTACGAGCTGATATTGCGGACGAATTAGTTAAAATTACAAATGATTTCAAGAATCATTTGTCGAAGAGGGACGATATAAATGAGCTTAGTCATGAATTATATATGTACTTAATGGGGCAGCAACTAGACAGAGATAAAAAAAATATAGTTATTGTTGCTGATAATGTATTGAATTATATTCCATTTGAAGTATTACGATTTTCAGATGACACCTTTCTTGTTGAGAGCTATAACATAAGTTATACAGGTTCTGTTGGGTTATTTCTCGAGCTAAATAATAAATTTTTTAAATACGATTCAAAAAATAATTGGGCTGGATTTGCCCCTATATATGATTCTGAGAATGAAATAATGTCTGCCAGGAATGAGATCGATGATATTGCTTCTTTAACAAATGGGACGAAGTTTGTTGGATCAAGTGCTAAAAAGGATAGTTTTCTTCTTCATAATCAAGACTACTCAGTACTACACTTGGCGATGCATGCAAAAATTGACAATGAAAATCCACTTTATAACAGGTTGCTTTTTGAAGATGGTGAACTTACAGCATCGGAGATTTATAATTCTAAATCAAAGGCAAATATGGCTGTTTTAAGCGCTTGTAATACGGGATTTGGTAAAATTGAAAAAGGAGAAGGAGTCATGAGTATGGCAAGGGCATTTCATTTTTCAGGTATTCCATCTATTGTCATGAGTTTATGGAAGGTTCCAGACAAGGAGACAAAAACAATTATGATCGATTTCTATCGTTTCCTTCAAAAGGGTAAGAGCAAAAGTGAGGCCTTAAGACTCGCCAAACTTTCGTTTCTTAAAAAGAATAAGAATACAGTTTTAACACATCCTTATTATTGGTCTGGTTTTGTGATAAATGGAAATGTAGATCCAATACATATTGAAAGCTCCTCACGACTTGTATGGTGGGCTCTAATTGTAATTTTGCTTGTTGTAATGGTTAGCGTTTTTTATAAGAAAAGGAAAAAATCAATTTAGAAAATCTAGTATTTCATTTGCAGCAACTTTCTTATAATCTGAAGATGCATCATTCATAATTAAGGTTAATTCCATAATGGCATTTTCCTCATCATCCATATTGACATAGGCCAGAGCTAAATACCATCGTGCTTTTTTATCGAAACCTTCAGATTTTCCAGCTAAAGAATTTTTATATGAAAGAGGTTTTAACAACTCAATTGCTTCTTCCGACTTATTAAGTGCCAAATAACTTAGCGCTTTATAAAAATCAATGTAAGCTACGTCTGGATTTTTAACTGAATTGAAGAGATTGATGGCTTTATGGTAATTTTGAGCTTCATAAGCTACAAAGGCTCTATATTCAATAGTATTCAAATTTTCACCTCTTACAACCGGTTGAACCGTGTTTCTTGAAGGTTCGAAGTAGTCGGCATAAATAGCTTCATTTGATGGGAAATAAACACTTTTAACCCCCCATGTACCAATACTGGCAAGAATCAATAGAGAGGCTGCAATCATCCATTTTTTTGGCAATATCATTAATCTTGAACTCTTTTGGGCCCTACTTTCTATTTCAATTAAAGTGGATTTCAAATCTTCCTGTTGCTTGGAAGCAATTACTTTTTTAAGATCTTTTTGAAATTGGAATTCTTCTTTAAATTCCGAATTATCTTGTAAAAGATCATTAAACAATTTTTGTTCTCTTGGACTGAGAGAATTCTCAAAATAGCGATCGATTAAATCATGATTTTTCATAATGCTTCTCTACTAAATCTTTTAGCTGTTTAATACAGCGTGATTTTTGACTTTTTAAAACTTTCTTGTTGCTATAATTGAGAATGGTTCTTATCTCATCGAGATTATAACCTTGGTAATAGAACAAATTTAAGATACTTTTACATCTATCACCTAATCGATCATAGTATTTTTTCAACAACTTCTGTTCTTTAGTTAAAACAGGCCCATAAAGGTCAACATCAAAATCTAAGTTTTCTTCTACAAGATTAAAATCATTCTTTAAAATTGTTTTCGACTTCACTCTAAAATTATAGTATATCTTATATTTTCCTATTGCAAAAAGATAAGTTGACACATTGCTTTTCAGGTCATCAATCCTACCATTTATGGCATTCTCTCTTAGAACCATTATAGAATCTTGGTAAATATCAATGGCATCATATTCGCAGACATTGTATTTTTTGGCAAAATTAATAAAGCCTTCCCTATTTTCAACATATATCTTCTCTAAGGTTTTTTTATCACCTTGTTTTAACAATTCAATAATAGTTTTTGGGTCTTGAGAATTCATGATTAACAAAGAAAGTAAAAAGAATTAGAATAATATGTACGATTCAAAAGGAAGCTATACGTCGAAATAATAAATCAAAATTAGATAAGATTGCTTTAAAGTAATGGGGTTTCTCCATTCTAAATTGTAAGGATAATCCTTTAAATTAAGTTTTTCATTATTACTAACACCTAAAATTTTTCAAAACACAATTAGTTCTTGATAGAATCTTCAGTAGTTAGAAGACAAAATAGGATGGTTCTTTTTGTGAGCCCGATAGAATTAGTTTCGACCTTATTATTTATATTTGGTTTTTTAAAATTTATAGAATGCATAGTATATTTCCTTTAAAAGGTACAGTTCAGAATTACGCATGGGGGGGGAATGATTTTATTCCGAATTTACTCGGATTGAAATTAGATTCAAAACCTTGCGCAGAGTATTGGTTAGGTGCTCATATCAATGCACCATCAATTGTAGAATTTCCAGAAACTGAAATGACTCTGATTGAATTTTTAAGCAACGATGCAGAAGTTAAATTAGGAGCGGCTGCTTTTAAAAAATTTGGAAGACTTCCATTTCTTTTTAAAGTTCTAGATGTAGAAGATATGCTTTCTATTCAGGTGCATCCATCTAAACTAGAAGCGGAGAAGGGTTATCATCGAGAGGATCAATTAGGTATTGAGCTAAATGCTTCTAATAGAAATTACAAAGATGACAATCACAAACCTGAAATTATGGTAGCTCTTAGTGAGTTTTGGTTGCTACATGGTTTTTCTCCTAAAGAAGACTTAATTGAAACTCTTCAAGAAAGAGAGGAGTTGAGGCACTTGATTACGATATTTGAAGATGGAGGATACCAGGGCCTATACAAGCACGTAATGAATCTTCCTGTAGAAGAGAGTAATTCCATATTAAAACCGTTGATTGAAAGAATAATGCCTTTTTTTGAAAGAGGGGAACTTGATAAGGCAAATCCTGATTATTGGGCTGCTAAGGCAGTTTCGATGAATAATAACAGAGATTTTGACAAGGGAATTTATTCTATTTATTTCTTCAATTTAGTTAAAGTCACTAGCGGGGAAGGCGTTTTTCAAGACGCTGGTATTCCACACGCATATTTACAAGGTCAAAATATGGAGTTAATGGCAAATTCTGATAATGTCTTACGAGGAGGCTTAACGCCTAAACATGTTGATATACCTGAATTATTAAAGCATATTATTTTTGAAGAAACACATCCTGAAATTTTGAATGGAGAAATTTTGAATGATGGAATAGAAAGAGTATACAAAAGTAAAGCGCCTGATTTTCAACTAAGTCAGATTCAATTGGGAAAGGGTCAAATTTATAATCATTCTGCAGAAACAGTCGAAGTGTATATCCTTATGGAAGGAGAAGCTGAGGTCAAGGAAAATGGCCATGCTCTGAAGCTATTAAAAGGGGATGCTTTTTTGACAGTTGCCGGAAGTAGTTATGAGATCTCTACGAAATCAGGAGCAATTTTTTATAAAGCTACGACACCGTTAGACCTTTAAAAGGAAGAAGACTAAAGGTTACGATAAGCTTCTGGAGAAGCTTATCGTCTTCCTGAAAAAATACAACAATTAAAAAATGCACAAATATGTTTGGGCTTACTTCACAAAGAAAAAATTGCTGCCTATTCTTGGATAGAATATAAGGCTCTTAAATTTAGCAGCCTATTTATACTATTGCGTTTATGGAGTTTTGGAAGAAAATGGAAGGGATACGATATAAAGTATAAGTGATTTTTTTAATGCACCAGCGTTAAGGTTCAAAGAAAAATTGAATTTGAAGCACCTTAAGCTCCATTTATACGTTAACCTTTTCGGTAAGTATCAAAAGCAGATAATCTTAAGAAAATATTCAGAATAACTAGTTTTTATCGCAAAAAAAATTAGTAGAATATCTTTTTAGTTAATACTTGTCCATTTTCAAAATAGGTGGATATAAGTAAAACCCTACCTTTCATGTTCTTATTTAATTTAATTCTTTCTGAATAATCGTTACAGAATTCATCGCTAATTAATGTTCCAAGAATATCATGAATCTTAACTCTTTTTATTGAATGTGAAGCCTCAAGAATCAAGAATTCTTGATTGACGTTTAATTTTAAATCAATTTCTTGTTTCAAATTAGTGTTCAATATATCCGAGTTAAAGTGTATAGTGAATCGATTCATATTCTCACCTTCTTCAATTACATTAAATACATAATCTGAATCCTTTAGGTCGTGCAATATTTGCAGCTCATGATCCTGAAGGATGGTAGGAGCATATCTCAGACCTCCTTCTATTTTATTTATTCCGATGCTGAATACTCTAGGTGACACATTTGTCGTAAATCCCAAAGAAATGGGTTTGTGAAAATCAAGCTTAGGTAAGCTTTGAATCGTAAATTTGTGCTCCTTTTGTATCGAATAGAAAGAAATAGGATTTGAATTGGCAATTTTGAAGGCGTCATACCCTGTGTCATATCCAGTTGTAGATTCATCATTAAAACTTAATAAGATTTGATTAAAACCGCCGAACTCAGTTTTTAAATCTAACCATATTCGATTTTTTTGATGTATTGAATTCTTTTTAATATGCCCACCTGGTCTGAAAAATACAGTATTTTGGTCTGCTCTTCTCATCGAGTTTTTAAAAGTTAAAAACCCCGGAGAAGTGGCTCTTAAAAAAAATCCTTGTCCTGAGCCTAAAGTGTCGGAAGGAATTAGGCCACCAGTTGAACTCGCCGTTCCACCTGATCTATTGTATGTTGCATAATCCGAAGAAACGAAGTCTCCTTTATCGACCTCAGAGATAGGCGTAGAATGAGTCCATAAATAGATGGTTTCATCAATTACATCCTTATTCTCATCAAAAAAATCAGTGATATTAATCGCAGATGGATAAGGATTCCCAACTAAGTTGAAATTATTGTCTTTGTCACCATCTTCATCATCATCGTCAAAATGACCCTTTAGCAGGTATGAAATATCGCCATTATTTGGCTCGCCATAAAAATTAATATCTTGAATCCCAGTTGCTCCGGTTGGCCCTTCAGCGGCATAACCCTGACCTGCAATCATTTGGTTAGAAGCTAGTTGCCAAATAGTCCAATAATTTGGATCATCTGAATCATTCGAGGCTGAAGACTGGTCTTGATCAAAATAAAAGATCCTATTTTTAGTTACATTTAGAAATACATTTTCAATAGTTTCATTTTTAACTGATGAGGACCAATAGGTAATGTCATATGGGCTTATCCGATTAGTGGAACGTTCTTTCTTAAGAATGTTTCCAAAAATTGAGGCACCATCGTCATACATAACCAATGATTCTTCATCTCCTAAAACAAAAGACCCTTTAATAGTTAAGTCACCGTGGATGATAACACTATTGTAAGATCCTGTATCAAAATTTAAATCTGCGCCAGTCGCAATAGTAAGGTCTAAAGCTTCGATTGAACCAGTACTTCCTTGGTAGTTGTTCTTTATTGTTACGTATTTTGACGCCGAAGGAAGCCCATTTGACCATGAAAATCCATCCCACATTGTGTAAATTGAGGTGTTTATAGAATATTGGTGAAAGCTGATAATTTCAAGACCATTCAAATTAGTCACATAATTTTTGCTTATTCCATCCACAGGACCTATAAAAGATAATTTTGGTGAATCTCCAGGTTCATTAGACAAAGAAAGTTTAATATTTGCTCCATTTACTTCGATGTCTTCGATAATTGCTCCGTTCGCATCATCCAAAAGAAAATTGTTGGGGTCACAATTATTCAAAAGCAACTCATTTGCATCAGTTTCGATTATCAAAGTGCTACTGTCTGAAAGATAAGCGTCAATTATGTTTGGAGCATCGATCTCTCCCAACAAATTATTTCCATACAATTTCGAACTGATTAAATTGTATAGCCTGTCACCAAAAACACTGTAACCATTTTGAAAAGTAAAGTGGCAGTCATCGCTTGACTTCATCAAGGAAGAGGTAGGTATTATATCAATTAAATCATCACTCTCGGCTATTTTCCTTTGAGCTTCTTTAATGACCATTATTGAATTTAAATTCACCGCACATCCATTATTGGTTTGAAAAATAAATGTTTGCTCTAGGTTAGGATAATCCTCAAGCCAAGCAGCATGCAGAGAATTAAACCTCGACATATAATTATTTTCGCTAGTACCAATACTGCCATCTTCTTCACCTTGGGACCAAATTATTGCCCGAACATTTGACTGTAAACCTGTTTGATGAAGTCTATAGTACATGCGACCATAATTGGAGTCTAATGAATACTTATCGCCTATATTTCTTAAAAAAAATAAAATGTTTTTTGGCCCGTGGCCACCGTTAAAAATGGCAATAGGAATATTAGAGTTATCAATAATCAATGATGCTATTTTTAATCCATATTGACCTGTGTTCCCGTTCGTATTTCTGCCACCATCTCCCTGACCAATATACCATTTATCAATAGATTACTTCCGGTTTCCGACCCATTAGCATAGACTCGAATGAACTCTGAATCATATTCATAGCTGGAATCAGAATTTCTGATTCTAGATTCGGCATTTGATTGACCCTGGATGATAAAAACATCTCCGGCAACAATTGATTCTATAGAATGTTCGAGAGTCAAATTGCTTGATTTTACCCCATAAACTTCAATATAATAATTAGATTTTTCTGCAACAATATTAAATTTGAAATCAAATGTGGCAATATCATTTACATAATTAAGCGTTTCATTTTTTGAATCATAAAATGAGCCGTCTCTTTTTAAAATAACCTGTAACTCATCATAATCTACCCCCGATTTATTCACACTACCTCTAATTACAATCTGACCAAGATTTGTGACTAAATCTCGTGGAATTAATTGTTTGTTCATAGGAATAGAATCAAAACTGATTTGACTGATAATCAATCCTGGAAAAAGTAACAATATATAAATAAGGTGTTTCAAAGCAATATGATTCTTGTGTTTTTACTATTCTAATTAACGAAAAATTCGAATTTAAAGTATTTAAAGAAATTAAAAATAAGGAGGCATAAAATCACTAAAAATTCGAATTCCATATATATGTATATAGACATAATTAAACAGGGTAAAATAGTTTGTTCAAGTGCCTTGCAAATAATTTTGTATTTTCCCCGAAATTTTAAATAAGAAACAATTTTTTTTGAAAAAATTGTCTTAATAAGACGGATTGAAAATTAGACCCATGATATTAAAATTCACTCAAAATTTTCTATTAATATTTTTATGTGTAAGCTCTGTTCATGCACAAGACAGCTATAAAAGAAATGATAACGCAGATGTTCAACACTATAGATTCGATTTGGCACTTAATGACGATTCAAACGAGATATCTGGTCAAACCTACATTACTGTAAACTTTGAAAAAGTTACCGACACTTTTGCCATAGACCTAACTGGGAAATCGGAAGGCTTTGGTATGGAGTTGTTAGAAGTTCTTGAGAATGATGAAAAGGCGAGCTATTCCTATAAGAATAATAAAGTCTTAATCAAACCCTCCACAAATGGAGGTCAAATAAGAACATATAGTTTAAAATATAAAGGTATTCCTGAAAAGGGGCTGGTTATAGATGCCACGAAATACGGACAAAGATCATTTTTTGGTGATAATTGGCCAAATTTAGCAAGGCATTGGCTGGCTTGTGTTGACCATCCTTATGATAAGGCTTCTGTAGAATTTAATATTACTGCACCAGAGCACTACGATGTAGTGGCTACCGGGAAAAAAATTGAAGAAAGCAGCATAGGTAATGGTTTTAAATTGACTCGTTATAATGAACCTGCTCCTGTGGCTACTAAAGTGATGACTATAGGGGTAACAAAATTTGCTTCAAGATATTTAGGCTCATTTGGTGACATTGAAGTAAGTGCATGGGTGTATCCTGAGAATAGATTAGAAGGGTTTGCTGATTTTGAGGAAGCAACCAAGATTCTTGAGTATTTTACCACTAAAATTGGACCTTACTCGTATGCCAAACTTGCGAATATGCAGGCGAAGACCAAATGGGGAGGTTTAGAAAATGCTGGTACTATTTCATATAAGGAAACTTCAATTACGGGGAATAAAGAAATACAAGGATTGATGGCTCACGAGATAGCACATCAATGGTTTGGTAATTCTGCTACTGAGAATAGTTGGAATCATGTTTGGTTGAGTGAGGGATTTGCCACTTACTTTACCATACTTTATTTGGAGGAGGTGCACGGAAATGAAAGGCGTAAGAAGGAATTGGCTATTGATAAGGAAGAGATTTTTGAATACTATTTGGAAAACCCATCTCCCATTGTTGATTTGACGATTAAAGATCCTAAAAAAGTCCTTAGTAGAAACACATACCAAAAAGGAGGATGGGTACTGAACATGCTTAGACATAAACTTGGAGATGAGATTTTTTGGAAAGGGATCCGATCTTACTATGCTGCCTATCAAAATTCAAATGTTATGAGTGTTGATTTTCAAAACGAAATGGAGAAAGTTTCTGGTGAAGATCTTCAAGAATTTTTTGACCAATGGCTATATGTCAAAGGTTATCCAGAATTAAAATGGGACTGGAAATATGTTAAAGGTAAATTGACTATTTCTGTTAAGCAGTTACAAAAGCATCATACTTTTAAATTTCTGATTGAATTTGGCATTGTAAACGGAGACAAGATTCGAATTGAAGCAGTTCAGGTGACTGAAAAAACCACAAAATTTGAAATCGAATTAGAAGATAGTCCTGATAAAGTTGAAATTGATCCTGAAGTTTGGTTGTTGTACCAAGAAAAATAGCAATTGCATTAATATCTAACGTCCATCGTAAATCCAAGCCCCATACCTTTGAGTCTTTTTCTCATTT
>RCND010000864.1_pt1 | contig 17226 bp, 18 predicted proteins | sample 2041351 | NCBI WGS metagenome assembly RCND01 (sample SAMN09708230, study PRJNA481090) | Marine sediment metagenome, whole genome shotgun sequencing project. | biome: marine sediment; feature: ocean; material: sediment; isolation source: Sewage treatment plant 12B marine sediment (STP12B) ... | reverse complement strand
GGTTATATTTGAAAACTTGAAGAAGTCAACCAAACACCGGGCAATAAAATGTCCTAAAATATAGTTACTTTTGGTAGATGTTTCTTTAACATTTGTTTAGTAGTGTTTATAATTGAAAAAAAGGAAGCCATGAAAATGATGATGAGACTGTTCCCTGTGTTGCTTATTGCACTGATGCTTTGGGGATGTGGAGGAAAGGATGTAACCTCATCTGGCAATACCTCAACAACCACTGGATGGGCCTACAATGACCCTGAAAACGGAGGATTTGAGGTAAAAACTGCCGCCGAGCAGGAGACCGGACCGGGCCTGATCTTGATTGAAGGAGGAACCTTCACTATGGGTAAGACCCAGGATGATGTACTGTATGATTGGAACAACATACCCCGCAGGGTAACCATCAGTTCCTTTTATATGGATGAAACGGAGGTTCGCAATGTTGACTACAGGGAGTATATCAACTGGTTGGGACGTGTATTTGGGATGAATAATCCCCAGGTGGTTCGTGCTGCTCAGCCGGATACACTGGTCTGGCGCGATCCCATGGCTTATAATGAGCCTTATGTGGAGTACTACTACCGCCATCCTTCCTTTAATGAGTATCCTGTAGTGGGTGTCAACTGGCTTCAGGCACAGGATTATTGCATCTGGAGGACCGACAGGGTTAACGAGATGCTCCTGGTGGATATGGGCCATATAGAGCTATCCACAGATCAGCAGGATGAAAGAAATTTCAATACGGAGGCCTATATTTATGGACTCTATACACCCAATATTATTAATCCCCAGCCCAGCCTTAATCCCAATGTAGAATCAAGGCTGATCAATATGGAAGATGGCATCCTTCTACCCAAGTACAGACTTCCTACCGAAGCAGAATGGGAATATGCTGCTCTTGGCCTGGTTGGAAACTCGGTTGATGAACTGTTGTGGGAGCGCAGAACCTATCCCTGGAACGGACACAATGTCAGAAATGATAATGCCCGGGATATGGGTAAAATGCGCGCCAACTTTGTCAGGGGTAAAGGTGATATGATGGGTTTGGCCGGAAGCCTGAATGATGGAGGTTCTATTACTGTTCCTGTGAAGTCATACTGGCCAAATGATTATGGTCTTTACTGCATGGCTGGAAATGTAAATGAGTGGGTTCAGGATGTTTACCGTCCTCTCTCCTCACAGGATGTATCCGATTTCAGACCTTTCAGGGGAAATCAGTTTGATCAGATGTCCCTGGATGCAAACAACACGCCCATGATCGACAGTCTTGGACGACTGGAGCGTGAGCCTGTTTCAGAGGCAGATCTGGAAGGTCGTTTTAACTATCGTAAATCTGACTACCGGAACTACAGGGATGGAGATAAAGAATCGGTATATGAATCTGGTGAAAAGAGTCAGGATAATTATGAAGGATCCGGTAGCATGTACATCAATACCGAATCGGAGCGTATGTCTCTTATGAGTGATGAGTCCAGGGTTTATAAAGGTGGATCGTGGAAGGACCGCGCCTACTGGCTGAGTCCGGGTGAGCGTCGTTTTCTGATTGAAACTGAAGCCAGGGATGACCTTGGGTTCCGCTGTGCCATGATTCGTGTGGGAACACCGACTGGATTCTAAAGATACATTATCAAGGTATATCAGGAGGCTGTTTCTTTCGAGAAACAGCCTCTGTTATTAGTAGCAAATCAGGATGTCCACGGAACAGATTTACAAGGAGTTTCTTCAATCCAGCGGCGTATGTACCGATACACGCCAGGTGGTAGAAGATTCCCTTTTTTTTGCTCTCAGAGGAGATCAGTTTGACGGAAACAGATTTGTGGAAGATGCCTTGAACAAGGGGTGCAGACTGGCCATTACGGAGAGAAAGGATCTGGCGGGAAAGGGAAGGGTGGTGGTCGTGTCGTCGACCCTTGAGGTCCTGCAGCAGCTTGCCCACTATCATCGCATGCAGGTGGCACCCCGGCTAATTGCCATTACAGGCAGCAATGGAAAAACAACCACCAAAGAACTCCTGGCTGCTGTCTTATCAAAGGAATACACAGTGCTTGCAACCAGGGGCAATCTGAACAACCATATCGGTGTGCCGCTTACCTTGCTTAAGCTGAACAGAGAGGAGCTTGCCCTTGTTGAGATGGGTGCAAACCATCCGGGTGAGATCGCTGAACTGGCCAGAATTGCAGCCCCGGAGGTAGGTTTGATAACCAATGTGGGCAAGGCTCACCTGGAGGGCTTTGGTTCCCTGCAGGGCGTGCTGGATGCCAAGAGTGAACTCTACGCCTACCTGGCTAAGCATGGAGGGACAGCCATCATAGACGGGCGGGATCAGAAGCTGATGAGAAAGGCGGATGAGCTTGGCGTTGCCTGCAAGGTGGTTGCTCCGAAGGGAGATCTGCCGGTGGCAATAAACTTAATAAGTCAGACGCCCTTTCTTGATGTGGAGTTGGTCCTGGGTGAAGAGGTTTATCCCTTCTCTACCAAGCTGGTGGGTGCCTATAATCTTCAAAACATCCTGCTTGCAGCTGCAACAGGAGTCCATTTTGGAGTCTCAGGGAATGCCATTGCAGGAGCTGTTTCGGGATATCTTCCCGATAACCAGAGATCCCAGATGCTTGAAGGCGGGCGAAACAAACTGGTAATGGATTCCTACAATGCCAATCCCAGTAGTATGAGGGAGGCCATTGAGGGATTGCTGAGCTATGCCACATCTCCCACCATGCTGATACTTGGGGATATGGCAGAATTGGGCGATTCTTCTGAAAAGGAACACAGGGAACTGTTTCATTGGATTAGCTCCCTGGATGTGGACCAGGTCTTGCTGCTTGGGCCAAACTTTTCCCAGATATATCAACCTTCCAATCGAATAACTGTTTTCAGTGGGAGGAAGGAACTGGAAGCCTACCTTGGAGAAGTAAAACCCGAAGGATATCATATCCTGCTCAAAGGGAGCCGGGTAATGGAATTAGAGAGGCTGGCGCCTCTGTTATAGGTCAATGGTTAAAAGCGAGAATATTATGGCAAACAAATTGATGGATCCTATTGGAAAGCTCATGGGATTGAGATACAAGAGTCATCCCTGGCACGGGGTTGAAATCGGTCCGGATGCACCCGAGGTGGTAATTAGCTTTATTGAGATGGTACCCACCGATACGGTGAAGTATGAAGTGGACAAGGTGACGGGATACCTGAAAATTGATCGTCCCCAGAAATACTCCAACGCAGTTCCGGCATTATACGGATTTATTCCGCAGACCTTTAGCGGTGAGAGCGTGGCAGCGCTGGCCAGGGAGAAGACCGGCAATGAAAAGATTGTAGGTGATGCGGATCCGGTTGATATTTGTGTGCTGACCGAAAAGCAGATTTCCCATGGGGATATTCTGGTCAGGGCCCGGCCCATTGGTGGTTTTCGCATGATTGATAATAATCAGGCCGATGATAAGTTAATTGCCGTGATGAACAACGATGCCCTCTATGAAGATTACCGGGATGTGTCGGACTTGCCCCCAAAGGTGGTGAATCGCCTGCGCCATTATTTCCTTACTTACAAGGATCTGCCAGGGAATCCAGCCGATGTGGAGATTACTCATGTATATGGACGCGAAGAGGCCATGGACCTTATCGCCCGCTCCATCGATGACTACCAAACCAGGTTTGAGAACCTGGATAATCTGCTTTCAAATGTTTAAAAGGGGTTCCTTCTACTGGTAAAGGAATCGTTTGATCTTATGAGTAGCCGTCTTTTCGAAGGGTGCTAACTGCAGAATCATCAACTGTAGCTTGGAGTTGCGGGCCACATGTTGGTTCACATGGATCATCAGCTCTTCCAGTGCCTCGTCTGCTTTCACCTGCATCTGCTTCTTATACTCGGCTGCATTTTCCTTCAGGTGCTGGAGTTGTTCCTCCATCACTTCCATCTTCAGGTGTACCCTGGCAGTAAGTTTTCCTTTGTATTCCATCACCAGCGATTCGCTCACAATCTCTCTGCTATTGAGGACCGCTTCGATTTCTTCGGGATAGATATTTTCACCATTGGCACCCAGGATCATGTTTTTGGAGCGTCCCTTTATAAAGATAATGCCCTTTGCATCCATGATGCCCAGGTCGCCCGTACGAAAATATCCATCTTCTGTGAACACTTCGGCGGTCTTCTCTTCATCCTTGTAATAGCCCTTCATCACATTGGAGCCTCTGACCACAATTTCACCTTCTTTGGTTACAGGATCGGGATTGTCAATTCGGACGCTTACCCCTTCCATTACAGTACCCACAGAGTGGAAGACTGCATTGTCAGGATTGAAACCTGCCACCATGGGGGAAGTTTCAGTAAGTCCGTAGCCAATGGCATAGGGAAATCCGCCCTCGAGGAGAAACTTCTCCACATCGGGTGCCAGGGGGGCACCACCTACGCCAAAGAAGCGTATTTGCCCACCAAAGAAACTCATAAGCTTTTTGACAGCAGCTTTTGAGAGCAGCTTTCGCGTGGGTCCCAGTTTCATCAGAAAGCGCATGGGCGCCGATTTGGTCAGCTTGGGTCTGATTGTGGACCTGTATATTTTCTCAATGATCAGCGGAACTGTCAGCATGGTAGTAGGCTGCAATTTTTTCAGAACGGGGCCGAGATAAGCCGCGGTGGGTGCCCGGTCAATGTACTGAACCATGGCGCCGTTGAGCAGTGTAACCATCATTCCGATGGTACATTCATAGGTGTGTGCAAGGGGTAATACAGATAACCAGCGGTCCTCGGGAACCACCTTGTGTACGGTGCCCGACTGAACTGCATTACTCAGAAGATTGGTATGAGTCAGCATCACTCCTTTGGAGCGGCCTGTGGTTCCTGAGGTATAGATGATGGAGGCCAGCTCTTCGCCCTCTGCTTCATAAAAGCCCTTGTCACCCACAGAAATGTTAGTTTCCTCATTGAGCCTGGTGAGCTCACCCGGGGTTCCTTTAGGTTCTGAAACCACTCCTTTTTTGATCTCCAGGAGCTGGAAGTCATCCGTGTTGATTACCATCTCTACTGTGGGGGGCAGTCCCTCGTTTAGTCTGGAAATCAGTTTACCGGAGATAAATACAGTTTTAACCGCAGCGTGCTCCAGGATGCTTCGAACCTCAAGGTCTCGAAAGTCTGGAAGGATCGGTACGGTAGTGGCCCCGCAGATCAGGGTGCCAAAGTAGGCGATGCCCCAGTGGGGACTATTCTCGGCCAGGATGGCCACATTGTTGCCTTTACCCACGCCGGCGCTCTTAAGCATAACTGCCACATGCTGGCTGGCCCTGTCAAGCTCCTCATAGGTGTATACGGTCCCATCCACGCTGGTAAGCGAGGGTCTTTCCTTATAGAGTTTGGCACTATTTTTTAACATCAGCGGAAGGTTGCTTACTTCTTCCGGTATATACTTTTTATAACTGTTCATCATCTATGTTCTTAAAATCCAGATCACTAAATTTTTGCTTTCTTTTCAGGAAAAAATCAACCACAATGCTACCTGGATATATTCCTGCTACAATAACGTCATTTTCGGGGTATTTGTTCTTGTTCTTTATCCCCCTATAAGAAGATTTCATCCCATAAAAGGCCCAATGTGCTCTGACTACTGCCCAAAAATCTTTGAAAGCGCCCTGGAATAGAAACCTGAAGGCCGAAATTCCATCCAGAATCATCCTGTAACACAGGGTTCTGGCACGTCCCTTGGACGGAAGGTTTTTATATAGTAGGAGCAGGTTGTTTCTGAAATTCAGGAAGGTCTTAAAGGGATTTCCTCTCTGCAAGGTAGCTCCCCCTACATGGTAGACTGTTGAGGAGGGGACAAGTCGGATCCTGTACCCCATTCGCTGCAGCCTCCAGCAGAGATCAATCTCCTCCATATGGGCAAAAAACTTTTCATCCAGTCCCCCCGACTCCCTGTATAGATCCGCCCGGATCATCAGGCATGCTCCGGTGCCCCAGAACAGATCGGTGGCCTGGTCAAACTGGCCCTGATCCACTTCCAGATGGTCAAAGATACGGCCCTGGCAGAAGGGGTAACCCAGGTGATCCATATATCCCCCTGCGGCCCCGGCATATTCAAAATGTGTTTTCCGTTTGAAATCCAGTATTTTAGGGGTGCAGGCTGCCACCGTAAGATCCTCTTCCATTTGCTCAATCATGGGTTCCAGCCAGCCTTCAGTAACCTCAATATCGGAGTTCAGTAAGAGTATGTACCTGGCATCGACCTCTTCGATTGCCCGGTTATATCCCCCGCTGAATCCATGGTTCAGCTCCAGTTCAATGATCCGGATGAGGGGATACTCGTTTTTAAGAAACTCCAGGGAGTCATCCACGGATCCGTTATCTGCAACAACAATCTCAGCATCAGGATGGGTGGTGTGACGTAGCAAAGCTGGCAAGAAGAGCTCCAGGTGTTGCTTTCCGTTCCAGTTCAGGATGACAATGGATACCAGTTTCATCAGCTTAGCATGATTTTCTGGATGACTGACTGAAACTCTTTGAAAATCTTTTGGTTGGAACAGACTATATGTTCGCCAAACAAAGGATCGGCTTGGCCCGCAAAGTCGGAGACCTCGCCGCCAGCTTCCCTTACCAGAAGTATGCCTGCTGCCACATCCCAGGGATGGAGCCCGTACTCATAGAAGCCATCATATCGGCCACATGCCACATAAGCGATATCTGTGGCGGCAGAACCCAGTCGACGGAGTCCATGGGAGTTATGCATAAAGTGGTCCATACTACGCATAAACTGCTCCAGGTATTTAAAATTTGTATAGGGGAATCCAGTGGCAATCAGGGCATGGTCTACCCGGGGAGCATCGCTGACCTTGATTGCTGAACCGTTAAGCCAGGCACCTCCGTCTTTCCAGGCATAAAAAAACTCATTGAGACCAAATTCATAGATAATTCCGGTCACCACCTCGTTGTTGGAGGTGAGTGCCACGCTGATGGCAAAGGGAAAAACTCCGTGAATAAAGTTGGTGGTGCCGTCTACCGGATCGATCACCCAGTTGTATTGCTCTCCACGACTGTTGTTTGTTCCTTCTTCGGCGATGAAACCCGCTTCGGGCAGCAGCTCTGAAAGTCCAGACACCAGGATCCGTTCGGCCTCTTTATCGACTTCTGTAACAAAGTTTTGCCGCCCCTTCTCCTCTATGATCAGTCCCTGCCTGTTCTCGTGCCGCTCCCTCACATAGGATGCTGCTATTTTCACCACTTCCATGGCACTGAAACATATTTCTTTGTACTGCATGCGGCTCACTATATATTAAAGAAACAAAGAAAGTTAAAATTTCATTACCAGCAGGTCGGCCACAACGAATGTACTCCCCCCCGTGAAGATCATATCATCAACACCAGCCTCCTTTTGAGCAGCACGGTAGGCCTCATCCACATTGGGAAAAGGGAAGCCTTTTAATCCAAATTCCCTGGAACGTTTAGCCAGTACTTTAGAATCCATGGACCTGGGGACGGATGAGCGCGTAAAGTAGTAGCTCGCTTCCTCGGGGAGCAGGGGAAGAACCATATCAAGGTCCTTGTCCTCTACCATGCCCCATACCATATGGAGCTTCTGCCAGGGAATCTCTTTAATCTGCCTGATTACGGCAGCGATTCCGTCTACATTATGAGCCGTATCACAGATACTTCGCGGATTATGACCGATGGTCTGCCATCTGCCCATGATTCCAGTGGATGCTATGACTGTGGCGAATCCCTCCCGGATATGAGACTCGTTGATCTTCCAGTCTAGCTTCTGCAGATGTTCCAAAGCGGTAAGTGCAGTGATAATATTCTCCTGTTGGTACTCCCCGATCAGATCACATGTAATGGTTTTTAAGGAAGGATTGATGGATTTACCGATCCTTAATAGCATAGAGCCATCGCTGTTCAGGGTCCTGAATCGAGGTTCGTAGATCTGGCTGGCACAAATGACCGGTGCATTTCGCTCCCTGGCTATGGAGCGAAGTACTGCCTCTGTGGGAGCTTCGGCTCGCCCGATAATAAGCGGCACTCCTTCTTTGATGATCCCACCCTTCTCCCTGGCGATGGAAGTGGGATCGGATCCCAGGAATTCGGTATGATCCAGTGAGATATTGGTAATTACAGATAGAATCGGTGAAATAATATTGGTGGAATCCAGTCTGCCTCCCATGCCGGTTTCAATTATGGCCACATCCACCTGCTCCCTGGCAAAATAATCAAAAGCCATGGCCACGGTCATCTCAAAGAAAGAAGGCTGAATTTCCCCGATTATCTCCTTGCTCCCGCTCACGAACCGGGTGACCTCATCTTCAGGGATGGAGGTCCCATTGACTCTGATCCGTTCCCTGAAATCAAGCAGGTGGGGGGAGGTGTAAAGCCCTGTCTTCATTCCAGATGCCTGCAGAACCGAGGCGATCATATGGCTCACCGATCCTTTGCCATTGGTTCCGGCCACATGGATGGTGGGATAGCTTTGATGGGGGTGTCCGAATGCGTGGTCCAGCCTGTGTGTGTTATCCAGGTTACTCTTATAGGCTGCTTTCCCCTGTCGCTGGTACATGGGCAGGGAGGTAAAGAGAAAATCAAGGGCTTCTTTGTAGCTCATTTCTGGAAATATGGATTGTTCCATCCGTTGTATCTTATTTTTTCACTATGAAAGCGGTCCGGTCTGGGTTTTTGCTCCTCGGGATAGCCCAGGGCTGCATATTTACGGCCGAAGGAGCGTACATGGCAACTGTAAGTATGGCTTTAATCTGCTTGCTATCAATCTTTTGGTCGCTAAACCTGCGGATGCTTCTCCTGTCGAGTATGAAGTCAAGTTTTCCCATGTTCATAACGGTTCATAAATGTGTGTAAAACTTGGGTCAATGTGAATAATTTGCTGACTCATGGGGGACAAAAAAACCTATTTTAGGAGCCAGATAGTTTAACAACTTTACACGATTCATTGCTGAAGTAAAGTTAGCGTAATGGGAGGGGAAATATGGCAACTGATGTGAAAAAAAATCGCAAGATCTTCGTTCTGGATACCAATGTCTTGCTTCACGACTATAAAAGCATTCACAACTTTGATGAGCACGACATCGTAGTGCCCATCACGGTGTTGGAGGAGCTGGACAGGTTTAAGAAAGGAAATGACATAATCAATTTTCATGCCCGGGAGTTCACCAGGGAGCTGGATAAACTAAGTGGGGATAAGCTCTTTAACGGAGGATTGTCGCTGGGCAGGGGAAAAGGAAAACTGAGTATATGTACCGGACAGCTAGCTTCTGCACAGCTCTCCACTTCCTTCCCTGAGAATACTGCGGACCACCGGATCCTGGCTATTGCAGAGCATCTGCATCTTAAGAATGGGGACAGCAGGCCGGTGATCCTTATCACCAAGGATATCAATCTGAGGATGAAGGCTAAGTCGCTGGGTATCATGGCCCAGGACTACCATAATGACATGGTCCAGAACATCGATGATATCTATGAAAATGTAAAATCCAGCGATGTAACGGACGATATGGTTATCTCCGACATGTACGAATCCATGGAGGGTGTCCCGGTGGAGCGCTTCGGACTTCCAAAGCCCCCGCTGGCCCACCAGTATTTCATTTTCAGAAACAACTCCAAGAGCGGATTGGGTCATTATGATCCTTTTAATAAGATGGTGAACAGGGTGGAAAAAACTCGCACCTATGGCATCGATCCACGCAATGCCGAGCAGACCTTTGCACTGGATGCACTGCTCCGGCCGGAAGTTCAATTGGTGGCGCTAACAGGTAAGGCAGGGACGGGAAAAACGCTGCTTGCCCTTGCTGCAGCCATACACCAGCGGAAAATGTATACCCAGATTTTCCTGGCCAGACCCATTGTTCCCCTCGGCAACCGCGATCTCGGTTACCTGCCTGGCGATGTGGATGAAAAAATTGGGCCCTATATGCAGCCACTGTTTGATAATCTCTCGGTAATCAAACAGAAATTCAAAATACAGAGTAAGGAGCACAGTCGCATTGAGGAGATGCAACAGGCTGAGAAACTGATGATCACTCCGCTGGCCTATATTCGGGGACGAAGCCTTTCCAGAGTTTTCTTTATTGTGGATGAAGCACAGAACCTGACTCCCCACGAGGTAAAAACCATTATTACCAGGGCAGGGGAGGGAACCAAAATGATTTTTACTGGAGATATTCAGCAGATAGATTCTCCTTATCTGGATACCAAATCCAACGGTTTGACCTACCTGGCCGACAGAATGAAGGGACAGGATATTTTTGCCCATGTGCACCTGGTCAAAGGGGAGCGCAGCTACCTGGCCGATCTGGCCAGTAATTTGCTTTAAGTCTGACTATTAAATAAAAAAATGGAACGAAAACTATTTATAGTACGACACGCTAAATCCAGCTGGGATCATGATGGTCTGGCAGATATCGACCGGCCATTGGCCAATCGCGGATTACGTAATGCAGGGGAGATGGCAGAACGCTTACTGGCCAAAAAGATGGTCCCTCAACTGCTACTTTCGAGTCCTGCCAACAGGGCCCTGAATACGGCCCTTATCATGTCAAAGATCTGGGGTACCAGAGCTGAAAACTTTCAAATCCACGAAACTCTATATGATGCCAGTATATCAGATATAGAGCAGGTGATAGCTGGCATCCCTTCAGATATCAAAAGCCTGGCCATTTTTGGCCATAATCCCTCTTCTACAGCATATGCCAACACGTTTTTGAAGCATCGCCTGGACAATCTTCCAACAGCCGGGGTGGTGATTGTGACACTGGAATCGAAAAATTGGGGAGTGATCGGGCGCAAACATGTAAAAGAGACCTATGTGGATTACCCAAAAAGAAAGTAGGAGCATGAATTTGCCGCTGATCGAGGTGAGCTGTGCGGTAATTATGGATGGTGATCTGGTATTGGTTACCCAGCGAAGCGAGCTAATGCCTCATCCCCTGAAATGGGAGTTCCCCGGCGGAAAGCTATTACCTGGAGAGACTCCCGAAGCCACTATCATCAGGGAGATCAGGGAGGAAATAGGTGTGGAGATTTCCGTCATACAGCTGCTCCCCTCAGTAAAGCATATATACAGTGATGCTGCTATCAAACTGATCCCTTTTGTATGTTCGATCAGGCTTGGTAAGATCCACCTATCGGAACACAGGGCCTACCGCTGGGTGCATCGATCTGAACTTGAAGAATTAGACTGGCTGGAAGCAGATGTGGAGGTTCTGGCCCTTCTGAAAAAATATTCTTAGTTGAGCAGGGTCCCGATCCAGTTGGCCACGCTCTTTAGAAATTCACCGATGGGCTCCCCAATGCCGCCAAAACCCTCTCTTACCTGGGTGATTACAAAGAACAGGAAGAGCAGGTAGATTCCCAACAACATAAGTGCTTTTGACCGGGTGAGTTTCTTTCCAATCAGCATAATGGCCAGGGCCACGAAGGTAGCGAGAAGCAGAAATACCCAGACCTCCTTAGTAAACGCCAGGAGGTTCTGATCAAGTGCCACACTCTCTCCGTGGATCAGGTTGTAGAGCAGGATTGGAAAACCCAATGCAAAAGCGATATCAAAAATATTGCTGCCCAGCGCATTGCTCACTGCATCATCGTAATTTCCTTTCCGGGCATCTTTAATGGAAATAATGGTGTCGGGTACCGATGTGGCCGCAGCTGATAGCACCACTGCTACAAAGATCAGGGGGATGTTGGTAAGCTCACCGAAGAGATCTGTTCCATAGACCAGTAGCCAGGTCCCAAAGCTCATGACCAGCGTGCTAAATCCCAGGAGAACCCATGCCCGCACAGTGGTGATCTTTCTGCCACTTAATACGACTGCGGTCATATCCAGGGTAAGCAGGGCACCCAGGATTTTTCTTTTCGGAAGTGCTGCGGGGCGCACATATTCTCGTTTGGACTTTTTTCGCTTTCTGGTAATAAGGAAGAGGATTACCAGGTAAATTATATAGACCAGCACCATGACCAGTCCGTGTTTGGCCAGGAGCTTCCCACTGAAGAGGAAGCTTAAAAAGATGAGTTGTGAGATCAATAGCACACTTCCTTCACGAAGCAGCACCTTTTTATTTAATTCAACGCATCGGCCCCTTTCGCATTTGAATAGCATCAGCACCACCAGGGCCGGGATAATCAGCAGGTTGAACAGGGCACTTCCCGAGGTCACACCCAGTCCGCCCGAAAATCCGTCCGCATCACGCAGGTAGAAAAGGAAAAACAGGGTGGTCAGAAATTCAGGCATGGAGCTGGCGATGGCATTGATTGTGGCTCCCTTGATCCCCAGGGGCATTTTTCTACCCAGGAAGTCGGATGCGATTTCGAAACCATGGGAGGAACGCCATATGATGATGCAGCTGATGCTAATCCAAATGATTGAAATCAGCATCTTTCCTATTTTTTATTGAATCTGACCACGTGCATGATCTGGTCGTCCAGGAAGTTCCCCTCGTACTCCATCAGGAAACGTTGAAAGAAGCGGCTGATTTTTTTCTCGGACAGGAGTGCCATATATCCCAGCCATGATTCCCCAAGCCAGATGGGCAGGATGTAGAGCTGATAATCTCGTTCCGGCAGGGAAATTTTTCCTGCCAGGGTAAGATCTTCAAAGTCCTTACTTTTGTCAAGCATTTTGTACTCCTTCAAGACTTTATTAAGCTGCGTGTTGGATTCAAACCCAATTATTCCACTCTCCTCGATTTCGACATATGCATGGGTGATATCGAGAAATGAGAAGTTGTAAAACTGCACCGTAAAGCTTGTAATTCGCTCTCCCAGCTGTTCTATGGTAGAGATCTTACCAGAAGCTATGTCATTTTTTATGGGATCGAAAGCGGTGGCCAGGTTAAAAGGGATGTAGCTAATCACATGGATCATTGCACCCAGGATTACTACTACTACCATATAGATAAGCAGGGTAATGACCAGGGGATAGAGTTGATTGGGTGAAAGCTTCATAACCAGCATTGCCAGGGGAATAGAAAGGGCAATGGAGGTAGTAGTAAAGAAAACCAGCAGGATAATACGTTGCAGGTTATAGATAAAACTGTAAGAACTTCGCCTGGCCATGGTTTAAAGTTACAAAAAACGAACTGGATTACTCAAAGTATATTCGACGCGGACTCTCAGGTATTACCTCCCCGATCTCCACCGCCGAAACTTCCGGATCAATGCTGTTTAACTCCTCAATCAAAATTCCTGCATGATCCGGATTCACCGCCATCAGGAGTCCGCCCGAGGTCTGTGCATCATGTACCAGCATCTTCATGTTATAATCCACGCTTCTGGAGCAATGGATATGCTGACCTGTAAATTCCAGGTTCCTGAAAGTAGCCCCTGGAATACTCCCTTTTTCATAGACCAGGTAGGCACCCGGGAGAAGTGGGATCTGCGGGGTGTGGATGCGAAAGCTCACCCCACTTGCTTCTGCCATCTTCATGGCATGTCCGGCCAATCCAAAACCGGTAATATCAGTCATACTTCTCACTCCATACTTAAGAGCCATGCTTGCGCCATGCTTGTTCAGGTGTTTCATCTGCCCCAAGGCCCTCCTGTAATCTTCATGCTTGCAAAGTCCGTTCTTTTCTCCCGATACCAGGGCACCGGTTCCTATGGATTTGGTGAGCACGAGAATGTCATTGGGCCTGGCATCGGCATTGGTGATCAGCTGGTCGGGATGTACCGTGCCTACCACAGCCATTCCGTATTTGGGCGGATGGTCATCAATGGTATGACCGCCTACAATGAGGGCTCCCGCTTCAGTCACTTTGTCCTGTCCCCCTTTAAGAATCTCCCCGAAAACATCCAGGGGAATAAGCTCATGTGAGAACATCATCAGGTTCAGAGCCAACAGGGGAGTTCCCCCCATGGCATAAACATCCGAAAGCGCGTTGGCTGCTGCTATCTCCCCGAATTCATATCCATCGGAACAGATGGGAGGAAAAAAATCGGTGGTGAAAATCAGGGCCGTTTCCTCATTGATCTTGTAAACTCCGGCATCATCATGGGTATCCACATCTACCAGGAGTTTGGGATCTTTAGCCAGGGGCAGTTTGCTCAGGACCTCAGAAAGCAGTCCGGCCGGTAATTTTGCAGAGCAACCGCCATACTCAACGGTAGACAACAGGTCGAATTTCTTATCCATGGGAGCGGACTCAGGGAGTGACTACATGTCCGGCCGCGGCCAGTGTTTCGGTAATGACTACCATATTGGAGATCATGCCTACCCCGATATCGAATTGTAGTCCGTAATGGTCTATACAGGTACCGCACAACATGATGCGTGTCCCCAGTTCCTCAAGTTCCGTTAGAGAGTTACATACGGGCGAATCTTTCATGGCCAGTTTCACACCCCCGTTATAGAGAACTACATGGGTGGGCAGCTGCTCCTGCAATTTCAGGTTATCCATAAAGGTCTCCATCAATAACTTTCCCAGTTCGGGATCACCATCGCCCATCAGTTCTCCTTTGATGCATACCACATAGGAGATTGGGAGATCTGTGGTGCAGTAAATGGCTGCATTGCTGCTTGCAATATCCTGATCCGGCTTTGGGGCCACCAGGGTATGAACGGTACCAGCAGAACTTACTTCGGGTTCTACACCCTGGTCCTTCAGATAGCTAAGCAGGTTCTTCAGGGAGGTGTCGTTATCGGTCTCCACACGTATTTCTTCCCCCGATTTCAAATCCAACAAGGCTTCCTTTAGCATAATAAGAGGTTGCGGACACTTCAGCCCTTTGGTATCTAATGTTTTCATCTCGCAAAAGTAAACAAATCCGGATGAAACAGTTAAGATTTTTCTATCTTGTAGTGGTTCATCCTGATGAACGAAACATGTCTGACACAAACGAACATAAGCTGGACCCACAGAAGTGGGTAGAAAGATATGGGGATTATCTGTATTCTTATGCTATTGGGAGGGTCAATGACAGTGGCAAAGCGGAGGACCTGGTCCAGGAGACCTTTCTCGCAGCATTGAAAGCCCGGGACAGGTTCAGGGGAGCAAGTACGGAGCGAACCTGGCTAATCTCCATACTGAAACGAAAGATTATTGATACCTACCGGAAAAAATACAGCTCCAAAGAGTCCTCTTTTGGGGAGCATGATGGTACCGTCTTTGATGGGGATTTCTACCGCAGTGAGGAGCCGTTCAAAGGGCACTGGCTGGAGGGTAGTGGCCCCAACTCGCACTCCCTGCTACCTGATGGGGAGTTGGAGCAGGAGGAGTTAATGAGATTTATAAATCTCTGTATTGAGAATCTGCCAGCACCACTGGCTGCTGCCTTTATCATGAGAATGATTGATGAGGACGATTCTGATACCATTTGTAAGGAACTTGATATTACCCCGTCTAACCTATGGGTCATGTTACACAGGGCCCGGTTGAGAATGCGAGAATGTTTAGAAAAAAAATGGTTGAGTTGATATGGCACAAGGACCAGGATACAGAATGATGGTGTTTATGAGCAAGCGGATGATCGCCTGCGATGAGGCAAGTTTTTTAATCTCCTTACGTGAAGATCGCAAGCTGAACTTCAGGAGGTGGTGGCAGTTGAAAATGCACCTCCTTACCTGCCATCTCTGTAGAAAATATGAACGGCAGATAGTTGAGCTTGATCACTCCATGGTGGTGTACCGCGACGGATGCAGCCACGAGTCATGTAGCCATCAACTCTCTTCAGACGCCAGCTCCCAGATCGCACAAGCGGTTAAGGGCGAGTTAAATGCTAATTAGTTGTTAAAATTCCACTTCCCTGCAGATTTCTTGTAAGAATAATCACCTTACCCCGACTTAGAGCTCAAAATCATTAATAATCAAAATAGAAATATCATGAAAACAGACAAGAAGATCTTAAAATCCGCTTCTATGGTTGCCGGAGCATTGCTAACCACAACATTGGCCACAACACCTTCATTTGGTGCAGATATCCTGGCCTATAATCACCTTGGTACTGGTGCACAGGTTCGTAGTCACCTGATCGATATGAACAGCAACCAGGTTAATCCCGTAGAAGCCAATGCTGCAAAGTTTGCTGAGCTGAAGTGTGGAGAAGGAAAATGTGGTGAAGGTAAATGTGGTGAAGGAGACAAAAAGGAGGATGCTAAGAAAAGCGAGTCCGCCGATGCCAAAGTTACCGAGGCTACTGCCGAATCCAAAAGTGCTGAGGCCAAATGTGGTGAAGGCAAATGCGGTGAAGGAGAGAAGAAAGAGTCTACTGAGAAGAAAGCTGAGAAGGCTGAGAAGAAGTAAAATTATTCAGGAACCCGGACCTATGGGGTTAGTTAGGTTAGACCAGAAATGGTAAATGTTGATGTGGTTTACAGGTCCGGTAGGAACCTCGGATTTATCCGGGGTTCCATTTAAAAATTAGAAAACATGGAAGGCAAGGCAGGCATGGTAGGATTGGGGCTCAGAAGAGATATTGCAGAGGAGATTCTGGATAACAGGATACTCACTCCCGATTTCCTGGAATTTGCACCTGAGAACTGGATGGGAATGGGTGGCGCATGGAATCGGGTTATGAAACGTGCCGTTGACTCATATCCAATTACCTGTCACGGCCTCTCTCTATCGCTGGGCAGCCCTGAGGAGCTCGACTGGGACTTCATCGGGGAGCTAAAAGCATTTCTTGATATCAACCAGGTGAGCATTTATTCGGAGCATCTGAGCTATACCAAAAGCAAGAATGCCCATCTCTATGACCTCTTGCCCATCCCTTTTCGTCAGGATGCCATCGACCATGTGGTTGACAGGATCAGGCGGGTACAGGATAAGCTTGAGCGGCCCCTGGCCATCGAGAATGTATCTTATTATACACCCGTGGCAGCAGAGATGAGCGAAATTGAATTTGTAAGTGAAATTGTTGACCGGGCAGACTGCTCTTTGTTGCTGGATGTAAACAATGTGTATGTGAATGCATTCAACCACAAGTACGATGCAAAGGAATTTATCGGCAAACTTCCCCTTGAGCGGGTGGCCTATATACATATGGCTGGCCATGAGCAGGTGGAACCCGATCTGATCATCGATACCCATGGTCAGCCCATCATAGACCCGGTTTATGAGCTCTTTGAGTGGACCATCCAGAAGATGGACCCTGTACCGGTCCTGCTGGAACGGGATTACAATTTTGAGGACCTGGAGCAGATCCAGGGGGAGCTTACCAAGATAAAGAGCATTTTAAAAAGACATTGGGAGGTAAATCATGCATCTGCGTAAAGAGACCATAGCGATTCAGGAAGAGCTGGGCGAATACTGCAGGAC
>RCND010000862.1_pt1 | contig 17232 bp, 13 predicted proteins | sample 2041351 | NCBI WGS metagenome assembly RCND01 (sample SAMN09708230, study PRJNA481090) | Marine sediment metagenome, whole genome shotgun sequencing project. | biome: marine sediment; feature: ocean; material: sediment; isolation source: Sewage treatment plant 12B marine sediment (STP12B) ... | reverse complement strand
TAGCCTGCATCAATTTTATGAACCTGACCACCGCCAGTTCTTCCATAAGAGCCAAGGAAGTGGGGATTAGAAAAACAAACGGGGCCAGCCAAAAAAGGCTGAGGCAGCAGTTTTTTAGCGAAGCCATTATCATCAGTATCCTGGCCCTGATCCTGGCCATGGGGCTGGTAGAATCGATCATGGGGCCCTACAGGAATTTCACGGGCAGGGAAATTGAGGTCCATTATCTTGATAATTTCCTTGTGATCCCAGGATTGTTAGCGCTTTCGGTCAGCGTAGGATTGTTGTCGGGCATCTATCCGGCACTTTATATGAGCAACTTTTCAGCCATCGATTCCCTGGGATTTAAAGGCGTAAAACAATCCAGGAGCTGGTTCCGCAACATCCTGGTTTTGTTCCAGTTCTCCGTGGCCATCTTTCTGATTGCGGCCACCATTCTGGTTCAAAAGCAGATGGATTTAGTCATGAATGGTTCCCTGGGATTCAACAAGGAACAGGTGATCCTGGTGGAAAATATAGCTTATATGGAGAACCTGGATGCCTATAAGGATGAGTTGCGGGCTTTGCCTGAGGTAATCCAGGTTTCCGCCTCTGCCTGGGTGCCGGGCGATAAAATAACAAACTGGGGTTTTGGTGCTGAGGGGGTGGAGAAAGCTTTTAGTCTCAATGCAAATCTCACCGATGAAGCTTATGTGGAAACCATGGGCATGGAGATGGTCAGCGGAAGATACTTCTCAAAGGAATTTATCGCCGATACAGGAAAGATTGTGCTGAATGAAACGGCTGTCAATTTACTGGAAATGGAGGATCCCATCGGGAAAATCACTTATTTGTATAACGACCGCAATAGTCCATACGAAGTGATCGGCGTGGTAAAGGATTACCATTGGGAATCGAAACAAATGGAAGTCAGGCCGCATGCCTTAATGCTCCTGGCTGAAAGATTCAGGACTCCCTATTACCTCAGCGTCCGGATTGCCGGTTCCGACTATCAAAAAATTATTAAGACCCTGCAGCAGGACTGGGAAAAATATGTGCCGGCCATACCTTTTGAATACGAAATATTGGATAAGCACTATGAGGGGATCTATAAGAATGAGCAACAGACCCGCACCCTGCTCACTATTTTCTCGGTGATCGCCATTATCATCTCCTGCCTGGGACTGTTCGGACTGGCCTCTTTTATGGCCGAGCGTAGAACCAAGGAGGTCGGGATCCGGAAAACCAATGGAGCGACCACAGGGCATATCCTCAGATTACTCTCCCTTGATTTCACCAAGTGGGTGCTGCTGGCCAATATCATTGCCTGGCCATTGACCTGGTTTGCCATGAAGAAATGGCTGGAGAGCTTCGCTTACCGGGTGGAGATTCCCATTTGGATCTTTATCGTTGCCGGAATCCTGGCCTTTGTCATTGCAATGGCTACCGTAAGTTTTCATGCCATCAGGGCAAGCAGACAGAATCCGGGGATGTCGCTCCGCTATGAATAATCAAAGAAGAAGAGATAAGGATTACATGGAAGGCTGAAGGCCCTGGTCTAAGGACTTCTCAGCAGACCTGAACCATGAAGTGGCATGCCGGTTCAGATAGAACAGGATCTTATTGCGGACCCCGGGGATAATCAGTCGGTCACCACGCAGCATCCCTTTTATTGCTTTAATGGCAATCAGGCTTGTGGCCAAGGTCCGTATCTCCTCTTCGAAAAGCCTGCCAGTGAACTCTGTTTGTCCCATCAGGTTTTTAATGGGGGCCGGATGGACCTTACTTACTAATACACCTGTGTGCTTCAATTCCTCTTCAAGCTCCTTGGTAAATGCATACATTTTTGCAACCGATTGTTGTAATTCGGAACTGAACTGCTCCTTTCTAAAGGGGAAAGGAATGAAGTGCTGAATATAGGAGGTGGGATGGGCCTTCATCTGCGGAAGGAGGCTCCAGGTAATCAGGGCCGCTCCCCTTAAACGGGTTTGAAAATCCTCTTTGGTCAGTTCTGAAATACACTTGTTTTCGGACAGGGACCAGTCGCAGGTAATATTATTGATCAGGGCCCTTATCTCGTATCGATCCTGAATAGAACTTGAAAAGGACTGAATCTCTTCCTGGTTAGAGAGGTCAAGTTTAACGGCAATTGCCTGTATTTCATGCTTTAGCTGCAGGCCGATAGCAAAGCGTTGAAGATCGATTGATGTTGTTGATACAAGGATCAGGTTACATTCTTTGCGTGCAACTTCGCGGGCCATGGCCCTGCCCAATTCGCCTTCTGCTCCTAATATGATTGTGTACTGTGAGTTCAATTTTCCTGAGGTGTTATGCGTTTTCTATATTTAAAAGACAATTATTTTCTAAAATGGATGCGTAGCGTAGCTTAAAATTTCATTAAAAATGGATTTCAACAGGCCATCTTCAACAATAGGATGCAAGAACCACGCCAAACCCTTATTACCTTTTTGGGTTTTGCAACATAAAGTTCAGAATTTTAGATAGTCATTCCTAGTACCGAAGGCCTGCTAAAGAGGTGTTTCAGGGATGAGAATTAAACAATTGCCCTGGAGTTATTAACAATAAAATCCAGGTGGGGCTTTTTCCACTTCCGGAGTATTTTACCAGGCACTTTTCAGGCGGTAAATTGCACCTTCTTTTAGCTTGACGGAATTGTTTGAACGGTACCAATGAATGCTTTCAAAGCCCGATTCGGGGAAGACCAGTTCGGTCATCACCACGGCCCCATCGTTTACGAAAAGTTCAATGGATGAGAGGTCCACAAAGGCATGAAAACGTATTTCTGTCTTATCAGAAGGATCATAGGGAGCCAGGTGGACTCCGGGGAAGTGCTCTGAGAAATCTGTTTTACCCGAGTTTTGTTGCCGGCTGAAATGAATTTTCTGAGTGCTGGCATTAAATCCGGCGACCACCTGCTCATGCCGGGCGCTTTCCAGGACAATCCCAAATTCTAGATCCTCCTCGTTTAAGCTGGTATCAAACTCAAAGAGCAGATCGATCTCGTATAAAGGGTAAGCCTCCCCAATGATTGGCCCGATGTTTTGTCCGCTTTGATCAGGACCGGTTTCAAGCTTGATCATCTCTTCTCTCAGCTTTTGTGTCTCCACCAGCGGCACAGAACGAAGTAAATAACCTTTATTGTCCCGATCAAGTTTGAGTTCCCTGGGCAGGGTCATGGCACTTCTCCATCGTTCGGAAGGGGCCTTTTGTGCATATTGCCAGTTACTCATCCAGCCCATAAAGATCCTTCTTCCATCCTGTTCCGGGATATCCGACCAGGTGACGCCGGCATAGTTATCTTTTCCGAAATCAATCCAACGCATGGGGCAGGAAGGATCCTCACAGGTAAATGTATTCCCGTCAAAATCACCCACGTAGTATTTGGTACCCGATCCTCCATTGGGGCCACCATCACCGATGCTTACAATAAGCACCCACTTCTCTTCTCCATTGTACTTCAGGGGAAAAAAGTCCGGACATTCCCAGACACCTTCGCCGGGGGTTTTCTCAGCCAGGAATTCACTTTCCTTTTCCCAGTCAATCAGGTTGGGTGATGTGTAAAACATAATTCGGTCCTGGGCGGCAAATACCATGATCCATTTTTGCTCCGCTTCATACCAACTCACATTGGGATCTCTGAAATCCCTGATCCCGGGATTACTAAGTACAGGATTTCCGGAATATTTGGTCCAGCTTCTACCTTTGTCAAGGCTGTAAGCAATACTCTGGTACTGGTAGAGATCGCTTCCGGTTTTTTCCAGCTCATGGTTGTGGTGAGTAAAGATGGCCACCATGGGGGGCTTATTGCCCTTGCCAAAGCCTGAGCTGTTGTTCCAGTCGATAACCGCGCTACCCGAAAAGATGGTTCCCAGGCTGTCGGGATAGAGGGCAATGGGCATATGTTCCCAATGAACCAGGTCCTTGCTTATGGCATGTCCCCAATGCATGGGTCCCCAAACGTTGCTATGGGGGTGGTGCTGATAGAATAGGTGGTATTCCCCTTCATAATAGACCATCCCGTTGGGATCGTTCATCCACATGGAATCGGGAGTGAAGTGAAGCTGCGGCCGGTACTGTTCGGAATAGTATGGTTTTTCTTCAACAGCTTTAATACCCTCTCTGGTGGCGCATGATGAAAATGATATTAACAATGCAATTGAAGCTGTGAAAAAGATTCCTCCTGTTTTCATATTCGAATGCTTGGGTATTAGTCTATTCTCTGCCTGAGATCTTATCCATGGCCCTGCTGGCTACCGCGGAAGTTAAGCCTGTAGCCGGACAGTTTCCTCTACCGTTCAATTCTGCGACGATCGATTGTATATGTGGCATCTGGATATGTTCCGGCTGAATGGTCGCAATGGTCTCTTTGTGATCGCCTGTCAGCAGTGTAATGGGCTGAAAGCTGAAGATGGAGAATTTCAGCTTCCCCTTCTCTGCGAAAACCTCTACCAGATCCTTATTGAAGGGTTCGGGTGTTATAAAGCTCCAGCTCCCTGTTACCAAAAGGTCATTTGGCAGTTGAAGGGTGGCCGACAGCGTATCCTCTGCTTCATATAGCCCGCCCATATTGGATACCTTTCCCGAAACCTCCAGCGGATCACCAAAAATATGAAAGAGAATGTCCAGGGCGTGGCACCCCAAATCATGAAAATAACCACCTCCGGCATCTTCCGGGATCACCCGCCAGGGTAGGTTCATGGCATCGTAATCTTCATTACGGGCCGGGTAGTACTGCTGCATATTGATATGGAGTATCTTTCCCAGGCTCCCCCCATCGATAATAGATTTAACCTTTTTAAAGTATTCCAGTGAGCGTCGGTAATAGGCCACAAAGACTGGCAGACCCATCTTCTCAGCCGCCTCATTGATGATATTGCACTCCGCCCAGGTGCGGGCCATGGGTTTTTCGATATAGAGTGGTTTCCCCGCTTTGATGCATTCCAGTGCATAGTCCATATGCGATCCCGGAGGGGTGGCGATATAGACAATATCCACCTCAGGATCATGTATTACATCAAGTGGATTTTTATGGACCGTGGGAACATTATGCCTTGCTGCATATGCTTCCGCCTTCTCCGGGTTGCGGTTCCCTACGGCTACCAGCCGCGAATTCTCAATTTTATTGAAAGAAGGGGCACTCTTGAGCTCGGTAACATTACCGGTCCCAATCATGCCCCATCTGATGATTTTCTCAGCCATAGTGGCTAAGATAGCGAAATAATCACTTAATAGATACTGGAGTTATTGCAATATTTGCTTGCAAAACTCTCTGCAGATAGCAACCTCTTTTACCGGATCGGATTCTTTAGGGATCTTGTATTCCAGCTCGATGTCGCAAAAGATGGGCCAATCGTTCTTCTGGATCAGCAGGAGCACCTCTTTAATGGGTGTTTCACCCTGTCCCCAGACCTTGTTGGCATTGCCTTTCACCTTATTATCCTTGGCGGTCTTATCCTTTAAATGGATGCTGCCTATCTGCGCATGGTACTTCTCAATAAATGCTACCGGATCTTTCCCTGTGGAACCAAAGTAGTGCCCAATATCAAAGTTGAGCCGGTTAGCAGGGTTCATGGCCAGAAGCTTATCCACATCGAAGTCCTCATCGGCATACTGGTAATGGTTATGGAAGAGGGCAACCATTCCGGCGCGCTCGGCTGCGGCACCCACTTTGGTGCAGTTCTCTTCACCGATCTCGGTCGTGATCCCGATGGCTCCCAGGGTTTTGGCAACCTTAAAGGAATAATCCAGCTCTTCATCACTCATCCCGGCGGTCCATTTGTAAATATGAATGTCCACTTCGGCATCATTAAACTTCTTCCGCAGGGCCACATATTTCCCCATGGTTTCGTCTGAATACCGCCATGCATGAATCTCCTTCTGGTAGTTTTCCACGCTTGCTTTCTCCTCATCTGTCAGATTTCCGGATCTTATCTTTCTCCTTGAAACTGTTAACTCAGGGGCACCGAGATAGGCTTCGATACCCGTTCCCATTAATTCCACCGAGCTGAGTCCTGCATCCATGCAGGCCTGAAGTACTGCATCTACTTCGCGAATACTTCTGAAACTATAGGTAATGGCGCCGATTTGAACGCCACCATACTTTGAGTTTACAGGCTCCTGTCCCTCGGCGGTCAAGGAAGTCATAAACATAAGTACAGCCATTGCCAGTACTGACAATGCTGATTTGATTGTTTTATTTTTCATCTTTTATACTGTTTAGTTTGTTATTAAAGTTTCCATCCCTTACGATACTCATAATGGAAGTACTCGTTGGCCCCTTCACAATTGGTGATCCGCATATTCTCTGCATCATACTCCAGGGTCCGGTTCATCTGTTGCGAAGCCACTGCAATATTAGTAAGTAACATGATCTCGGTCAGACGTGATGAGATCTCGAAATCGTTGGCTGCCTTCCGGCCCTCTTTGATGGCTTCGATAAAGTCAACATAGACAGAACTGGGACGCTTCAACCACTTTTCAGGAGCTACATAACCGGGATTCTCGGGAATCAGTTCGGGCATGGCACCGTGGGTTCCATGCTGAAGCATGCCCTTATCTCCAATATAGAGTGCTTCTCTGAGTTGACGATCTGCTTCCAGTTCGGCCGGACGGAAAGGTTTGATTCCACCATCACTCCAGGTAACTTTCACGGGAGGTCTGTTTCCTTTGGCTGGGAATTCATACATGACATTTTCAGCCTGGGGCAGGTATTCGGTATTGTAGGGAGAGGTCGTAGCCTGGATTTTTGTGGGCATACCCAGGTCGAGGGCCCAGATGGGGGCGTCGAATGTGTGTGCGCCCATATCTCCCATGGCTCCGGTTCCATAATCCCAAAGACCCCGCCATGCAAAATGGGTGGTTTCGGGTGAATAAGGCTTTTCTGGTGCTGGTCCCAACCACAGGTCATAATTCAGATTGGAGGGAACATCCACTCCGGCCGGACGTGTCAGGGGGCCCTGTGCCCAGACCGGACGGTTCGACCACATATGAACCTCGCTGACATTTCCTATGGCGCCCGACTGGATCCACTCCACGGTCTGCATGGTTCCTTCAATATTATGTCCCTGGTTCCCCATCTGGGTCACCACGCCGGTTTTTTTAGCCAGTTCAGTCAGGAAGCGCGCCTCATGAATAGTTTTGGTCATGGGCTTCTCCACAAAAACGTGTTTGCCCGCATTCATGGCATAGGCGGCAATCACGGCATGCAGATGGTCGGGGGTTCCGATCACTATGGCATCCAAATCTTTCTCTTTGTCGATCATTTTCCGGAAATCGTCATACACCTTTGCTTTGGGGTATCCGGCAAAGATATGGCCGGAATATTTCTGATCCACATCACATAGGGCATAGATATTGGCATGCTTGAAGGTCTTCTTACCTCCTGCATCTCCCATCTGGTTGGCAGCCATCTGCCTGGCGGGCCTGGGAGGCTTTACTCCGGGATAACGGTAAAACTTCAATCCGGGTAGTCCCCCGCTGCGTTTAATGGGCACATCGGGAGTAGCAATGTTCTGGATATCGCTGCCACCCTGGTTCCCCAGTCCGATTCCGGCAACGTTTACCATATCACTTGGTGCAGTGAAACCCGGTCCCCCGAGTACATGGCGAGGTACAATGGTAAAGGCAGCTGTTGCTACTGCAGTTTTTCCGATAAAGTCTCTTCGTGAGAGTCCTTTTCCGCTCTTTTGATCTGTTTTTTTCTTTTTCATTGTATGTTGATTAAAGGTTAAACCAGTAATTCAGTTTGATGACCAGGGCCCGGTGCTTGGGTCCCCAGAACTCTACCGCATAGTTGTCGGTGTAGACGATATATAGATCCGACATGGGCTGGAAGCGCCACTGGATCCGGCTGTTTATATTGAAGTTATCCTCCTGTGTATTGTACTGTAGAAAGGTGGTCCAGAAAAGGCTCCTGGAGAAGTTGATTTCGATGCGGGGGTTGATCAGGAAGAGCTTGTCCGATCCATATGGATCAGGAAAGTCAAGGGTATTCTGTTCAAAATTTATGGAGAAATTTCCCCATGGTTGGGCCCGGTATTTAATTCCAAAGGTATATTGAACACGTGTTCCGTTGTAAAAGGAGCCATAGGCCATTCCTCCCAGAAGGCTGAAGAGCCTGCGCTGGTCGGACTGGAATCCAATCTCGGCCTGTTTGTAGCGGTATATTCCAGCAGGAAGGGGTTCATCATTAATGAAGGTGAACGGAAAGAGCAGGTCGACCACCGTGTGGTTAACGGAGGCTTTTATCTGCGCTGTGGATTTAAACTTAAGGGAATATCCCACCTCTCCGTTGCTGTTTAACAGGGAGAATGCGGTATCGCCATCGTAACTATACATACCGCTAATCTCATGGGAGATGATGCTATTGCTGTTTTCCGGGTAGATGGTATAGGAGCCACGGGTGAACCAGTGGTTCATGCCAATGTGAACAGAGGTATCCCGCTCCGCATCATAGTACTCCTGTCCCCTGATATAACCCATATCAGACCGGTAATTCTTACCCAGTCCCGACAGATTTGAATAGACACTCAGGTTCTTATTGTCATATCCAATGCCGGTATTGTAGAAATAGTTTTTTTTCTCCAGCTCCGGACTGAAGGACTTGGAGTAGCCCCCAAAACTCTGGAACCTGCCATCTGCCGAGCGGTACTGGAACTCTAGTCCCCCGACCCGGTTATAGTCAGGACTCTCGCCCCGAAGCGCATCCCTGTTCTGGAAATATCCTTTTATGACTGACCGCTCCATCACCTGTTGGTGGAAGGAAGCTACGGTGTAGTTCTGAGGCAGGAATCCGTCTGTCTCCCTGGTTTGCAGGTTCATCAATCCCATGCGGAGGTTCTTGTTCATATTGCCACTGAGCCTGGCTCCGTAAAGGATGGGGATGGGATTTCCATCCTCGTCCAATCCTATCCTCCGGGAGAAGAAGGGGCGCATGGGAGGGATTCCGAAATCGTCGAAAATATCACTATTCTCCAGGAAAAAGAGTCTTTTTTCCGGGAGGTGGACATCGAAAAGGGTCAGGTTGATCACCTGCTCATCTACCTCCACCTGCGAGAAATCGGGATTTACTGTCAGATCAAGGTTGAGGCTCGAGGTGACCGGAATTTTGGCATCCACTCCCGCCTGGTAATCATAATCGACGGGAGTTCCGGCTTCATAGTCCTTGGCGAGGCCTCCCCTTACATAGGGGATGATAGCCAGGTTTCGGGGGACCTTTTTTGGTGCCTGATCCCATTCCAGTGATCCCAGATAACCCAGGTCGGTTTCAAAGAATTCGATGGGAACGGGCGACCAGGTATGAATAGTGTTGGAAGCTGCATCCCGACGGGAAAAGTTGATTCCCCAGCTTTTTTTATCGTCATCATAGCGCAGGGTTTTAAAGGGGATGGCTATCTCCACAACCCATCTGTCGGGATGGGTCCTTACCTCCGAAAACCATTTATTGTCCCATGCTACATTGAATCCTTTCAGTGATTGTCCGGGCTCGGGTTCCTGCCTGCGTCCGGTCTGTCCCGTCACCAGGTACTCGGCCTGTACACCGGCAGGATTCACCCCGAAGGCAAAGCCATTGGTGCTTTCATTGACCGGATCGATTACGACGCTAAAGCCATCGCCATCCCAAAACTCTGTATCTCTTTTCAGGGTCTTGATGATATATTTTTCAGGCCCGTAGCAAACAGCAGCTATGTAGATGTATTGTTGGTCCGAAGTGATCCTTACCTCGGTTTGCAGATTGGCTTCCACCGCCCGGTCATCCACCGGGTAGCTCATCCAAAATCCACCGGCAACCGGGACTTCGCTCCAGATGGCTTCGTTTAGCACTCCGTCAATTTTGATTGCTTCGCCTGTTTTTTCTACCTGGTAGCTGTACTCAACAGTTATCGAATCAGATGGCATCTGAGCTGAGGACATACAGGGACTATGCATCATCATTAATATGACAGCAGTGAAGAGAAGAGAAGGAACAGCTTTCCTCATGCAGATATTTTTGTGTACTAATTACACAATTAGATCGTGCTAAGATAGAAAGGTTTAATCAGAATACCTGAAAAGAGTGTTTTTCTGCAATTTTCATCCTACAATATCTACGCTTCGGCCAAATGGAGAAAGGGCAAAACCTGCTAGCTTAAAGTGTTGCATGCCCCAGGGAATTCCGATAATGGTGATGCTGAGCAGGAAGCCAAAAAGAATATGGAGCAGGGCGATCCATAAACCTGCTATCAGGATCCAGATGATATTCAGAATACCGAAGAGGCAGCCAGGTACCTTCCCCCTGTCCACCTGAAAAGTACGTCCGAATGGCCAGAGGCATAGCGAGCCGATCTTAATGAGCTGGAATCCGAAAGGGATCCCTATGATGGTAACCATCATAGCCAGTCCGCCTAGAAAATAACCGATTGCTGTGGCCAGTCCACCGAATATAAGCCAGATCAGGTTGCCAAGAAAATTCATACTAAGCTACTGGGCTGTTACCAATGCGCTTCGTAGGTTTTCGATCAGCTGAAATGCAGTTTTCAGATCCTCATTGGCAGCAATATCACTGATCGGTGCAATTGCCAGTGTTGGTTTCAATTCGATCAGGTGATCGGAAAGTTCTTCCAACCTTTCAAAAGTGGTCAGTACGATCAATCCTTCCAGTTGATCCTGCTGCTTAACAAAGGCATCATACAGCACACTTGTTGAGGGGTTAAGCTGGTTCATGAAAATAACCAGTAGCTCCCTAATATCTCCTTCATCTTCCTGGCTAAGCTCTTCGATCATGAGTTTTTGCTTCAGCAGGTTTCCTGTGATATGTACCTTTTCAACAAAGGAGCCGGCAAGGAAAGCTGTGTGAACAAACACCATCTCCTTTTCTGATCCGTAGTTTTCACTGTCTTTTAGCAGCGTGTTAAATAGTTGGGTAATGGTATCCCTCTGCATGGTCGTACCTTCAAGTTTTTCAAGGGTCCATGAACCAAACTGTTCATCAACACCTATGTGCTTCGCCAGTTCCTGTGCCGCCTGAAAGCTCAGGTACATTGTTTCAGTACCCTCTCCATAGAAATGATAAAGAACATCGACGATGTAGATTCCAAGGTTCGCAGCTGCGACTGGATATGAAGTCTTATAGCTGTGAGCATTGTAGGGATCGCTGGTTAGCATATCGTAATATTCGGCGTTTACCATATCCAGGATATCAAAGATCTGTTCCACATTGTTAAGGGTTGGATCAATGGTTTCAGCAGTTTTGATATAGTCTTCAAGATTAAAAGTATCGGACGACTGATCTTTCTTCGTATTGCTGCCGCAAGAGGCAAAAAGAGCAAGCGATAAAATCAGTGCCAGGGTGTAATTCAAATACTTCATTTTTAGTTCCGTTTGGGTTTAACTCATCAGGTAACGAATATAGACAATAAATTGTTTATAAAAAAAAGAAAAGCCGCCCAGATGGACGGCTTTTCGAGCCCTAAATTTAACCCTTTTGTTAACCTAAATGTTCTACAAAAATGCAGCAAAAATTCAAATTAAAACATGAGATTTCTCATGTAGATAAAGGGGTCGTTATAATTTTTTATGAATGTTTTCGGTGACCACATGTCCATCGAACAGCTGAATGATTCTGTGTGCTTTTTCGGCATCGTTGGGTGAGTGTGTTACCATCACAATGGTGGTTCCTTCTTCGTTCAATTCTGTTAGCAGGGCCATCACCTCGCCTCCATTGGCCGAGTCCAGGTTACCGGTGGGCTCATCCGCCAGGATCAGTTTGGGATTTGTTACCACTGCACGTGCAATGGCTACTCGTTGCTGTTGTCCACCCGATAGTTGCTGGGGGAAGTGGTTCTTGCGGTGACTGATTTTCATCCGTTCCATCACGGTATCCACTTTCTTTTTTCTTTCGGAACCGCTCATCTTGAGATAGAGCAGGGGCAGTTCGATATTTTCATACACCGTGAGCTCATCAATGAGGTTAAAGCTCTGGAAAACAAATCCAATATTTCCCTTACGGAGATTGGTCCGGCCCTTCTCTTTCAAGCTAGCCACTTCGGTTTCGTGAAATACATAGGAGCCGTTTGAAGGATTGTCCAGGAGTCCGAGAATATTGAGCAGAGTAGACTTTCCGCAACCGGAAGGTCCCATAATCGCTACAAATTCTCCGTCTTTAACTTCGATATTTACATTGTTCAGTGCGGTGGTTTCGACCTCATCGGTGCGAAATACTTTTACCAGGTCAACAGTTTTAATCATTAGAATGGGTTTTTTACATGATGGACTCCAAAAAACAATAGATGTGCCAAAACAATTAATAAGCAGGTTGTGAGCAATTTACTAAATATTACCTATAATGCAAAGTGTTCACTTTTGAGACGTATGTGTTCGAATTCGTACACTGCGTACACCGGCTTTTCAATGAACTTAACACGTTTGGGTTCTCTATCAAGACGAAGGACAAGTAGAAATGTTACATTCGGTTCCAGGCGTGACCGAAAACAATGTAGAATCCCCAGCTGTCAGGGCCCCAGGCAAAATCGACGCCCGAGTAGATTCCATAGAGCCTGGCAATTTTATACCGGAACCCGGCTCCGTAGTTATAGACCCATTCATAATCCTCAAAAGCTTTTTCAGGGTTGAATGCTTTGGCCACTCCTCCAAAGGCTGTTAAGGCCCAGCGAGGAGTCAGGTCGAACCTTTCCTCAGTCTCCAGGGTAAGGGTGTAAAAGTCCTGGAACCTCATGGCAGGAATTCCTCTCAGGCTCACAAATGGTTTTGAGAAAAAGGGAATATCCCCCCAGCTGCTCTGGACCTCCGCCCTCAGTCCGGTTACCAGCCAGGAAATTGGATGGGCAAACCAGAGGCCATAGAGTGATGCTGTATTATATGTGATATCTCCTCCCAGCCAGGGGGCATAATGAACCCAGGAGGCTTTGGCGTAAAAACCTTTGTTAGGGGTGAAGGAGTTATCGCGGTAGTCCAGAAAAAGCACCGGGCCCAATCCACCCAGATTGTTTTTAATTTCCCATGGGTCGATCCCTGGAATATCCAGGATCCGCTGAAAGGTGACATTGGTTGTTGAGAACTGATAGAGCAATCCCCCATACAGCTTTGCCTCGAATGGTCTGAATGCAATCTGCTGGAAGAGGGTAAAACTTGAGAGATTGAATTCGAATTCAAGGGGCAGATTCGATGGATAATAGCTTAGGTTCAATGATCCGTAAAAGGCTGCGCCGAGGTAACGGATGTGATCATCTTTCCAAACCCCGGAGTGTGCTCCGAAAACACCCCAGCTTCGGCTTTCGGTATACAAGCCTCCTAGCATTGTGAGGCTGGGGGGGGCATGTTCCCCACTTTTCAAAGCCTCCAGATCGCGGTGGATAAATAAGGGGCCGCCAGCAATGCCATATCCCACAGCCTGTTCAGTAACGGGGGTGGCAAAGGGAAGAAAGCCATAAACACTGGCCAGAAAATAACTCAGGTCCACTGCACCATCCAGCGAATCCCTAATGGGGATCTTTTCTTTTTGCTGGGAGAGAAGTGAAGATGAACTACCAGTCAACAGGCCCGTGGCCAGTAGTACAATCAAAAATTTCCGCATGAAAGTTGTGTCTGAAATCTAAGATAGTGATTTTCGGTAATTCTTTCATGACCGGGACGTAGTTTTATTCAGGAATCCTCAGGACTATTTCTTCGGCAATATGCAGTGCGGTGGTGAGCGTTTCCAGGTCGGTAAATAACTCCCCTGAGGCGCCGGAGTGATGACTGCGTCCGATCACTTTCATTTCATACTTTTCCTGCGGATTGTCCAGGTCGATGGCAGCCCGGTAGACCAGGGCTGGCTGACAGGAAGTTTTGTACTGTTCATCGTCAGGGTACTTGTTATTGGTCCAGTATTCGTTCCAGTCCCAGGTTTGGTTGATCTCGAAGAGCACCATGAATTTCTGTAAATCCGCTTCATCAAGCCGGGTACGCAGGATAAAACTCTGGTCCGGGGTGGGTCCTGTATAGGCATCGGGAACCGGATTGGTGGGAGTGGGCAGGTAGATTCCTTTTTCAGAGCGGATTCCCCTTCTGTGCGCCCAGTAGGGCAATGCGGCCGGTCTTTGAATCTCCCCGGGCATCCAAAATCCTTGAGAAGGATCCCCATGCTGAAACACGCCTTTTCCAATGGACTCAGCCACGTAAAGAGTCTGTACAAAGCTCCCATCCATAGTTTCAATCCAGATGGCCATCAGCGGGTGGTTATGTCCTTTGCCTCTGGTCATCTCAATTTCAAGGGCCGTACCCTGGCCTCCGGGATTGGAGACAAGCTGATCGGGTGTCTCTTCAACAGGTACTCGGGTATTGGTGCAGGAGAGCATCACAAGTGCCAGGGGGATTATGAATATTATCTTTCTCATGTCAAACAATTTAAAACTCAATTATTATACCAATGGTTGGCAACACTGTGCCAGCAGCAGATTGCAGTTCTTTCATCCGGTAACGCTGCAGATCAACGGGGTCAGAGGGATTTTCAATAATCGGGTTTCCGGTGGCATCAAGTTCCTGAATCAGGAAGGTGCTGCCTGCTGATTTGAAATTGTATACGTTCTGAACGTCCACATATAAATTAATGGTTACCCTGGGCAAAAACCACTCTTTATCGATTCGCATATCGAGCTGGTGAAAGGGTTTAAAACGTAGCTGATTATACTGGTTGAAATCGGTGGCGGGAAAGCCGGTAACATCCCAGTACTGAACCAGTGAGGAGGTATAGGTGTCGAATGGCGTATAGGGTTGTCCTCCCACGAAACGCCATTTGAATCCCAGCTGCCAGTTTCCCTTGAACTGGCGGAATCCGTAGATATTCAAGAGGTGGATATTGTCCCAGGCGGTAGGTATCCAGCCCAGATCGGTGAGGGACTCCTTACCGGGCAGGGTTTCACTTCTTACCAGGGTATAGGAAATAGTCAAGTTGGTGCCAAAGAGGTCTCTGTTGCGGTACAGGAATTCGGCACCATAAGCACGACCCTCAGAAATGGACTCCACAGGCTCATTGCCAAAGAGTCCGAAATCGGCCCCCTTGCTGGCCAGGGAGATGGAATCGACAAGCGAAAATGGGTAATTACTGTATTTTTTATAAAACCCTTCCACGCTGATTTTTGTTTCCTTTTGTGGCAGCCACTCCAGACCTGCAACCACATGATCCGATCGAATGTACTTCAAACGACTCTGGTTAACCATCACACCCGCTTCATTTATAAAGCCCATGGTGGTATAAGCAGGTTCCTGGTAAAACCGGCCTGTGTTGAAATTCAGATACCAGTCCGTGGTTAGTTGGTATGAGGCCGAGAGCCGCGGGGAAAGCTGGTTCAACATGTTGGCCATATCGTCATTGTAGCTGTTGGCATCGGCCCGCAGTCCCAAAGAGAGCACCAGCCTTTTTTCCATCAAATCCTTGCTGACCTGCCCGAACATTCCCCATTTAAAGAGGTTGAAAGCAGACTCAGTATCCAGGGTAAGCGGCTGGTCGGACACAAAGACCTTATTAAATGTCCTGGCATAGAATTTTGCATATTCAAAATTGACACCGTAGTTTACCTTCAGACCAGCCTTGAAACGGGAGGTGTGTTCATACCTGAATTTATTCTCAATTTCATCCGAATTGTAATCCAGGGTCTTAAAATCATCCTGCATGATATTGTCCTGGTACTTGAGCGATTCGTTGTGCAGATAATTCCGGCTAAGGACCCAGGTGTCGTATCCCTGATCCCGGTAGTGTTTCCAAACAGCGCCAATGGCATAACTCCACTGGAAATTCTCAGGAAGATATCCAAGTATAAATTGCTGCTCCTCGGTTTCGTTGGCCTCCAGATTCAGGTTGTTATTGTCATAGGATCCGATACTTATCAATGAGAGTTCATTCTTCTCGTCGAGCTTTGTTTTAATCTTAAACTGGTAATCGTTGTATTTGGGAAGAAAGGGAAGCTCCAGCAGCTGGAAAAGGAATTGCAGGTAGGAACGCCTGTAGGACAAGATGTAGGTGGTGTTCTCTCCGATTGGACCATTGAGGGTGAGGGCCAGGTCAGAGGCTCCCACAGATCCCTTGAAATTTAACTTATCCTTGTTTCCGTCCACCTGGTAAAGATCGATGACCGAACTCAGGGCATTCCCCTTATTGGCAGGAAAGGCCCCGGTGTAAAGGTTCACCTCTCTTAAAAAATCCGCATTTATTATCCCCACCGGTCCGCCCGAAGCCCCCTGGGTGGCAAAGTGGTTGATATTGGGGATCTCAATTCCATCCAGATAGTAGGTGTTTTCGCTGGGTCCGCCGCCACGGACAATGATATCATTCCGTTGAGCAGGTGTTGATGCTACCCCGGGATAAGACTGGATCACTTTAGAGATGTCCCTGTTTCCTCCCGGACTCTTTTCAATTTCTTCGATGCTGATACGCTGGAGTGAAACAGGACTCTCCTGGATCTTACGAAAGGGAGAGGCTCTGATGACCACCTCTTCCAGCTCCACATTGGATTCAGCCAATGGAACTTCGAGAAATACTTTTTTTGCATTGGTTACCTGGATCGCCCCGGAAACATAGGTTTCAAAACCAATGGATGAGATGCGAATTTCCACATAACCTGGTTCAAGGCCGGTGAAAAGAAAATTGCCGTCCAGGTCACTGATGGACCCGATGGTGGTGCCGAAAACGGCAACACTGGCAAACTGCACAGGTTCATTATTGTTGGCGTTGTATACCCTGCCCTGGATCACACCCTGCTGGCCGAAGAGAGCCCCTAGCTGAAGGGTCATCAGTGGGATCAGGATAGCTATTATCTTAAATTTCATTGTATAGGCTTTGTGTTGAGATTACAACGATTTTGTTTAAATAATGTTCACTGAATTGGCAATAAAAATTAAACAAAACCACCCTTAAAGGTCAGGGTTATTATGTTTGAGGAGATTAGCCAGTTCAAAATCAGGATATTTGACTTTTATGATGTTCATTTTATCCAGCAGCTTGATTTCCCTTTTTTTTTGAGATTCACTGCTGCTGCTTAAGGGGCGGTGCTCAAGCATCTTCAGCAGTGGTTCCAGGTCGCTGATCATCTCCTGGGAGGATTCGTCAACCAGCACCTGCCGGAACTTCTCCCATATATATGTAGTGGCCTGCTTGCTGGTATGGATCATATCCTCGGCATAAAAGCGGTAGTCGCGCAGTTCGTCCATGACGATTTCGTAGGAGGGGAAATAAAAGAACTGATCGGGAAACTGTTTTTG
>RCND010000860.1_pt1 | contig 17253 bp, 17 predicted proteins | sample 2041351 | NCBI WGS metagenome assembly RCND01 (sample SAMN09708230, study PRJNA481090) | Marine sediment metagenome, whole genome shotgun sequencing project. | biome: marine sediment; feature: ocean; material: sediment; isolation source: Sewage treatment plant 12B marine sediment (STP12B) ... | reverse complement strand
AAAAACAAATAATGCATAGCTCCTTAATAGTATAGATATTACATTGATGTGTGACAATTAGTATAGATATGGATTTACTATTCAATTGCTTTGGCATGGTCTTTGGCAGAAGTAAATCTTAAATACTAAACATGAGAAAAATAGCATTATTTGTTTTTTGCTTAATGATCGGTGGGTTTTCTATGAAGGCTCAGATAGAAGGTCATACATTAGAAGTTGTTGGTAAAGCAACAGTAAAAGAAATACCTAAGGAAATAATTTTTAGAGTTCCGTTAAAGATATTAGATGCATCTTATTTAGGTTGTGGTAATAGGTTGTCCAAAACTTTAAACGGGCTGCAAAAAGACCTTAAAAGTAATGGGATTCTTGATGAATGGATCAACACGGTCAATTATAGCATTTCTGAGAATATGATATATAAAGATGGACAAAGAAAACAAGATGGATTTAAAGGAGCAGTTAATGTTGTTGTGAAAGCGGATTATGGTACAGAATTAGTAAGTGGTGTTTTGGAATCGATAAATTCTTTGCAATTAAACTATTCTATTAATTTTTCAATGTCCGAAGAACAAAAGGCTCGTCTTACTGAGATAGCCATGGAGAATGCTGTTGAAGATGCCAAAAAGAAAGCACTTATCTTATCAAATGCAGCTAAGGTTAAGTTGGGAAATATATCTAATATTTCTTATGGTATTGATGTTTTTAGGCCAGAACCTTTTATGACTGAACGGGTTTTAAATAGTAAAGAAGATGGAGTTCCCTCTAATGATTTAAATCTAAGCCCTCCATTAACATCTTTATTTAAATCTGTATTGATCGTCTGGGAGATCAATTGATCATTAGTTGGAAAAATATCCTTATTGATTTGTCTTATTCTTGCAAATTTTGTGGCTAACGGATAATTGTTATGTGGGTTTTTCGGAATCATTCTGATGTTATTGAAATAGTAGGGATTGTTGATTTTATAACGGTTGATCACACTATTTTTAATGACCCATTAGCGGCTTTTGAAGGTCGGTTTTGACTTGTGTCTAACTTATTTACTAAAAAAAATTCTATTTATTGAACAAAAATAAGTTGTCTAACTTTTTTAACAAAACTTTAGACAAAAAAATATGATGATAGACTCCAACTCTCTGTATTTTTGAAGAAACTTAAAAACAATAACCCATGAAAACAACTAAATTAATTCTCAGTTTAACTTTTGCCATGTTTCTAATGACCGCTCCGTTCATCTTGGCAAACAACAATGATCCAATTAAAAAAATAACAAAAGAAAATAATATTGACGCATATGCTGATGACAAGGCCACCATCGTAGGAGTTGCTGCAGCCAATGAAAACTTCTCAACATTAGTAGCAGCTGTTACAGCGGCTGATTTAGTTGAGACACTCAATTCAGAAGGTCCTTTCACAGTGTTTGCACCAACAAATGATGCTTTTGCTAAGTTACCAAAAGGTACGGTTGAAAGCTTGTTAGAAGAAGAGAATAAAGGCACTTTAACTTCGATTCTTACTTACCATGTTGTAGCCGGAAAATTTATGGCAGCCGACGTTTTAAAGGCAATTAAAGATAATGGAGGAAAATTTGTAATCACCACTGTAAACGGAGAGAAATTGACAGCATATACTAAAGGTGGAAATGTCATGTTGAAGGACGCTAAAGGGAACAAGTCAACGATTATCTTAACTGATGTAGCGGCTAGCAACGGTGTGATTCACGCAATTGATAGCTTAGTAATGCCATAATAATTGTGACTTAAAAACTTTTTTCCAGCTAATTAGAACAGATATGAAAATTTGATGAGGAAGAAAATGTGATGACATAAATTAAGTTGATTAATTTATCTAAAAAAGCTTCGGAACTCCGAAGCTTTTTTTGTTTTATATGGAAGATTTTACAGAAATTGTACACCTTCAATAATTAGAGTGTCGTTTCCAGATTCCTTGGTCGAGTTGAGTTTTTTCCTTTACTTTTCTCGACTCTATTATCAATAACATTTAGGAGTCTTTGTACCATTTCATGGGTAGTAATGTGCTTGCGTATCATAATGCTTCAGATTTTTGGGGGATTGTTTTTTACTTGTTTAAAAGTACAATTAGATTCTGAAGAAATATTAAAGTATGATCTGTTGCAAAAAGTTTAACATCATTTAATTTTTATATGCGACTTTGGTAGGTGTACAAATCGTAATACCTTCCTTTTTTATCTAATAATTCTTGATGTTTGCCGCTTTCAAAAATCTTACCTTCTTCTATGACAAGAATTTTATCAGCCTGTTGAATGGTACTTAATCTGTGGGCTATAACAAAAGTTGTTCTTTCATTCATTAAAGTCTGTAAACTTTTTTGAATAAAGGTCTCACTTTCAGTATCTAAGTTTGAAGTTGCTTCATCAAGAATGATCACACTAGGATTTGCTAAGAGCGCTCTGGCAATTGAAATTCTTTGTCTTTGACCTCCTGAAAGTTTAACACCTCTTTCTCCAATTACGGTTTCGAGCCCTTCATCAAATCTATCAGTAAATTCATTTACATAAGCTCCATTTACTGCTTCTAATAACTCATCTTCAGTTGCATTTGGTCTCGGAAATAGAATATTTTCTCGTATAGTTCCTTCATATAGGAAGTCATCTTGTAAAACAACGCCTAGATGAGATCGGTAACTACTAAGATTCACTTGCGAAAGATCGATTCCATCCAACGATACAGTACCCTTATTCGGATTCAAAAATGTAGCTGCTAGTCCGGCGATTGTGGATTTACCTGACCCGGAAGAACCAACCAATGCTGTTACACTTCCAGCTGGAGCTGCAAAACTTATATCGTGAAGTACTTCTTTTCCTTTTTCGTAACTGAAGGAGACTTTATCGAAAAGAACATCACCTTTTACTTTTTCAAGTTCTATTGTTCTGAGTTCCGGGTTATCTTCTTCCTCCATATCCATGAGTTCTTGCGTTCTGTCAAGGCCAGCCATGGCTTCGGTAAGTTGACTTCCAATGTTACTCATTTGTATTATCGGAGCGATCAGAAATCCTAAGAAAAGCGTGAAAGAAACAAATTCTCCATAAGTCATTTCTCCATTCATGATAAAATATCCACCCATACCCATTATTCCTGCTGATGCCAAGCCAAGTAGCAAAGCTGAAGAACTTGTCATCATAGCTGTAGCAGTAAGACTCTTTTTTACATTCAGAAATAATTTTTCTACTCCATCTTCAAAAGTTTTTAATTCTTGCGCTTCGGCGTTGAAGCCCTTAATGACTCTGATTCCATTTAGTGTTTCAGTTAGTCTTCCAGTTACTTCGGCGTTAATTTTTCCTCTGGCCCTAAAAATAGGGCGTATATATCCAAAGGCTTTTAATGCAATAACGGCAAATATTGCAACTGGTACCAGAACAAAAAGGGTCATTGTTGCATTTATTTTTATAAGGATTACCAGTGATATTATTGAAGTTAGTGAGCCACCTATCAATTGTACTAATCCAGTGCCAACTAAGTTTCTTACTCCCTCCACATCAGTCATAACTCTTGATACCAAAGCTCCGGATTTATTATTGTCAAAAAATCGGATGGGTAATGTCAATAATTTCTTTTGCACTTTTGCCCTCAATAAAGAGATTAAATGCTGGGCTTCTACAGAAAGTAACCTGGTGAGAGAAAAGGAGCTAACAGCTTGAATTACAATTGAAATAACCACAACGATGAGAAGGGTCTTCAAAGCGTCCAAATCTTGAGATGGAATAATTTCATCAATAAGGTTTTTAGTGGCATAGGGCAGCACCAAACCTGCTAAACTTTTTAATATGATAAGGACTAATCCGGTTAATACAATTTTTTTACGGGGCCATATAAATTCTTTAAAGGCCCAAGCGAAGGAAACGTTGTTTTTACTCATAGCTTGTAAACCTTTCCAATATCAAGCCAAAACGTTTATATGTGACAAGAAGTCAGTTTTGATCTTTTTGTGGCTCTTCAAGCACAATTAATAACCCTTAATTACGTTTAATGGAGTAGAATGAAATCAAAATAAACGCTATGAAATCACAAATTTTTAAAATTAAAGCTTTTGCTTTAGTAGTAATAATCGGACTCTCTCTGAGCGCATTTGGCTTAATGGAGACCGAAGAAAGATCCTTTCTTGAAACCCATAAAGGTAGTTTATGGAAATTTGGAGAACCTGCAAAAGGGCTTACCATTTATGCCCAAATTAATAGGTCAGAATCAGATCCACTTGAGATTTGGGTGTATGATGTTATAGATGATTGCTATTTGTACGAAAAAATATCAAATGCCGGATCAACAGAAGTGATTGAAAATAGAAAAAATAAAGTTCAGATAAAAATTGAGGAAATTTCAGGGGAGCATGGCATATTCACTATGACCATTGATGGAAATGCAATGAGTGTTGAATTAGACTCATATGAAAAAGGAAAACTTGTTAAAGAAGAGAAATTTGTACTTAATAGAAGTCATGACAATACGGATAATTTAGTAGTGTGTAAAAACTAATACTTGATAAGATCAAAACTTAAAAGAGCCGCAAGGCTCTTTTTTTGTTTTACAAACATTAATGTTGAGCGTTTGATAATTCTCATTCGAATGCTATTTTATAAAACGAGGTATTTCATAATTAGAGAGACCTAGAGCAATTAATGCATTTTTATTTCGTTTGATAAAGTCCAAAATAAATCAAATAGAAACTATGAAAGTACACATGTTAAGATTCAGAGCTTTTGCTTTAATCGCGTTAATTTCATTCTCATTCCTTGCCTGTAGCGATGATGATAATGAAGATGAAAAGTCATTTCTAGAGGCCCATGGTGGCACAGTATGGGAATTCGGAGAACCAGAAGATGCTTTGAGTGTTTATGCTCAAATTAATAGTTTGATATCTAATCCATTTGAATTATGGGTAAAAAATGGTGGTGACTGTTATATTTATGAAAGCATCACGGATGAAGGTTCACCGGAAGTGACTGAAGACAGAGAAAATAAAGTAGAAATAAGAATTGGTGGCAATACAGGAGAATATGGCGTTTTGACCATGACGGTATCAGGAGATATTTTAAGAGTTGAGCTTGAAACTTATGAAGAAGGGGCTCTGGTTGACAGCCAAAGGTTTATTCTACAGAGATCAAATGATAGCACAGAAGGATTAGAAATTTGTGAATCATAAAATGAATTACAAGAGAAAAATATATTGAAAGAGCCTTAGGGCTCTTTTTTTTATGCATTAATTGTTTGAAGATGATGGCTTTTCAGGGAAAAGTAATCTATAAAAAGCTTAACAGAATTTATAAATAATAATAATTGGCAATTTTATGAACACTCTTGATTTATCAAAATAAATAATCGGTTGATAAATACAGGCTCTTGTTTTTGATTAGGATGAACAATATTAGTAATTTTGCATCTGTATTCGGAATTGACTAATATATGATGAAAAAATACTCGTTTCTTTTCTTTTTTTTACTGTTGGCAGGATTGAGCTCTATTTCGGCTCAGGTAAGCCCTGTAAATAATACTGAAGTTAAAGAGTCGGTTATTGATAACTTTGTTCTTAACGAAGCGGTGATGATGTATCCAAACCCTGTCCGAAACTTTTTAACGATACGTTCAACTTTTCCTATCACCAGAGTTCAAGTTTATAGTTTATTAGGAGATTTGGTAAAAGATGAACTTGGCGATGTGGATAGAATTAACATGTCTGCGCTGAATTCAGGGATTTATATGATCAAGATATATTCTAATCAGTATTTTGTTACCAAGAAACTGATTAAAAAATAAATTAGATTTAGAGTCCGTTAATTGCCTTTCCTTTATTCTTTCAATTTTCAAACAATCAATTCTTCAATTGGTGATTTATACCTATTTTTAATTAATGTATTATGCTTTGATTGCAGACATACATGAAAGTTATTTTGAACTAACAGATTGCAAAAAAACAAACAGAATTAAACCTATGCTTAAAAGTCAAAAGAAGGGATTCCTTTTACCGCCTGCCGTGGGTTATTCTTTTAAGGTATTAGTCTACCTATTTGGAAATCATATGATTTCGATGAGGTTCCTAATTAGGACGATTATTACCTTGTTGATTAATATCATAAACTGGCCATTTAGAGCTTATGAAAAGCTTTTTATCAATAATAAATACAAGGGAAAACCAATAGAAAAAGACCCAGTTTTTATTATCGGCCATTGGCGCAGTGGAACAACTCATTTACACAATATACTTTGCCAAGATCCTCAAATGGCCTATGTTACCACTTTTCAAAGTGTATTTCCTGACACTTTGTTCAATAGGGCAGGAAGATTTATTTTTGAAGGCTTTGCCAGGATTCTGATTCCAGGAACCCGAAAAGGAGATAATGTATTATTGGGCACAAGCTTGCCACAGGAGGAAGAATTTGCAATAGGTGATAAGACAGCAATTAGTTTTTACTATTTCTGGATGTTTCCAAGGTCTCTTAAAAAGTTTTACAATCAATTCGTAAGATTTATTGACGTAGATGATTCTAAGATAAGATCATGGAAAAATGATTATAAATTATTGATCAATAAAGCTATCAAAAATTCTAAAGGAGAAAGGTTTCTTTCGAAAAATCCGCCTAATACAGGCAGGATAGAAATATTGCTTGAGATGTTTCCAAATGCGAAGTTTATCCATATTCATAGAAACCCTATCGAGGTCTTTTTATCGACTCATAATTTCATGAATAAAATGTTACCCCATTTGCAACTCCAAAGTATTGACCCGTTAAAACTTGAGGAGGATATTTTTCTTTTGTACAATGATATTATGAGGGATTACTTGAAGCAGAGGGAAATGATTCCAAAAGGCCAGCTCGCTGAAATCTCTTTTGAAGAATTAGAGAAAAATCCTAAGTTGTGTGTTAAGAATTTATATAAAAATTTGAATTTATTTGGATATGATGATGCTAAAAAATATTTTGAATCCTACTTGGACAGCAAAAAAAGCTATCAAAAAAATAAGCATCATATTACTTCTGAATTAATTGATAAAATCCAGTCAGAATGGGATTTTGCGATGAAGGAGTGGTCTTATGGCGTTCCTGAAAACCTAGAAATAAGTTATGACAGACCTGAATAAATATGTTTTTTACTTTTTCATGCTATGCCAAATTCAATTGCTCGGTCAAGAGCAATGGAATCTTGTAAAAGATAATGAGGGAATCAAGGTTTACACAAGAATTAATGAAGTCTTGTCGTTTAAAGAATTCAAGGCCAACATGACTGTAAAGGCAAAGATGACCGATTTTATTGCGGTTCTTTATGACATAAATGGACTGTCAAATTGGGGACATAACATTACAGAGGCAAGATTATTGGAAAGACCGAATGATACGGTACAAATCTATTATGCTGTAGCAAAGGCACCATGGCCTTATAAAGATAGAGACGGAATTTATGAGAATATTTTTAGTTGGGATAGTTCTAATCGGACTTTAACGGTAAAGATTCAGCTTTTAGAAGATGATCGAGAGCAAGGCAATAATTTTGTGCGATTGGATGGTTATGGTTATTGGATGGCAAGAGAAATCTCATCTAACCAATTGGAGGTTGATTTTCAAATGCAGGTAGATCCAGGAGGATCTATAAAAGCTTGGATGGCAAATATGTTCGTTACAGATTCTCCATTCTATACCATGCAGGGAATAAGGGAGGCAATGGGTCTTAAAAAATACCAAGGGAAAACCTATGGCTTTTTAGTTGAATAGACCTGTTATTTTTTAGGCTTTAGATTCTCAACGGTGAATACATTATCATCAATCCCTTGATCAAATTTGATTTGTGTAAGAATAATCTCGGTTGAATGTTCTTTCTTAAGATCCGTCATGATCACTTCCTCAGCATACCAGTATTTACCTTGCTTTTTATACTTGTAGGAGGCATTTTTAAAATACACCTTATTTTTATCAAAATACTCCATTTTAATTGGGTATAAGTGAGTTTTATCCAAATAAACAATGATTTTAGAATATCGTGACTTCATTGATTTAGGCATGAGTTCTATTTGATAGTTTTTCTCATCTGTTGAAGATAATATTTTAGGAGTGAAACGCTCACTATATGAGCTCCCACTCATATCTTCATATGAAAAATCAGTTCCTGTAAAAGCTTGACTTTTACTGAGAAGCGTTACTTTTATTGCCTTATTAAATGCTGGCATATACAACCAAATAATATCATCTGGGAGCGAAAGAGTCGCAATCCCAATTTGCTTTTCAGGGAATGTATACCTGTATAGTTTTTTGTACTGCCCCTTTTGTTTCATAACAGCCTCTCTAACTTTTGCTTTGCCAGACCGATCTATTAGCACCATTTTCACAAGGGCTTCTTTATCTTTTGGAGCTGACATAATCTGATCCATTCCGGTAAGGAGTGAAGCGGCACTTTGACTATTTGCCGTAATTGCTAATGTCATAAGAAAAAGACATAACAAAGTGGTTTTAACTTTATTCATGAGATACATGATTTTGATTTTTCTTTTTATTAATGGTGATTAATATGGCAGGAAGTAAAGTCATAGCCCCTAAACTTGAACTAAGCATACTGATTGCAATTAATATACCGAAATACTGTAAGGGAACCATATCTGAAAACACAAGGACCAAAAATCCGGCAGAAACAGAAATCACATTGATGATGATAGCATTACCACTTATTAATAGCGTTTCACGGATAGACCCTTCTAATTGTCCCGTTTTTTCAAAGTGGTTATTGAAATGTGAAATAATATGGATGGAATAGTCAATCCCTATTCCTAATGCTACACTTGCCACAAGTACAGTTGCGATGTTTAATGAAATTCCTGTAAGGCCCATCACACCGAAAAGGATGATGATCGCAGCAATTATAGGAACAGAAGCAAATAAACCGTTTCGCAAAGATCTTAGCATGAGCCCGACGATAATAATCACGAAAATTATAGCAATTGAGATACTGCCTAATTGACTATTGATTAAGCTTCTGTCCATGGTAATGTCAACGAAAGGCATTCCCGTAATCTGTATTTCACACTGTTCATTGGAGTTTTCTTTAATAAAATCGTCCATATACTTGGCAAATACTATTTTCGATTCATTATCTGGAGATTTAAACTTTGAGATGATTATTCCTTCACTTAGATCTTCGCTCACAAAGCGTTGCATTACCTCATTTCCGTCGAGTAAAAACCATAATTGCTCTATCATGGCGAGATCTTCTGGAACTTCTCTCTCACCCGTAATGGCCAGATTTATTTCAGAAATTAATTTTGCTACTGACATTGAGCTATATATATCAGGACTGTGCTCCATATATTTACTTGTCGCCATCATGGTTTTTAAAACTTCTGGATCTTGCATGTTTCCTTTGAAATGAACAAACACAGGCTTGGTCCCTCCAAATTTTTCCACCATAATTCGTTCAGCTTCGCGAGTAGGGTTGCCTTTTTTAAAATATTCTTGAATATCAACACTTCGTTCAATTGACATGATACCCGTAAGGCTGACAATGATCGCTATCAACCAGAGACTTAAAATTAATTTGGTCCGTGAAAAAAGAGCATTCGTAAGGGGCATTATCAATTTGTTCTCTATGAACGAACCGCTACTTCTATCTATCTTATTTTCTTTAGTTGATCTTGGTAATACTGAAAGTAACGCAGGAACAAAGAAAATAGCCATTAAACAAGAAACGAATGTTCCTAAGGCCGTAAATAAGCCAAAGTCTACAATCATATCAAGATATGCCCCAAAGACAAATGACACAAAACCAATAACAGTAGTTATGGCAGCTAAAATAACAGGAACCATGACATAAGATAAGGCTAATGGTATACTTTTTTTGACCCCTGTTTTTTCCTGTTGATTTACCCTATTTACAACATGGATTGTATAAGCACTGCCAATTGCAAGAAGAATGATAGGAATATTATTCGAAATCATTGACATAGAGTATCCTAAAAGAGACATCGTTCCAAGTGACCATATAATAGCTATTACTGCAGAAAGGAGTGGTAAAATAACTCCCTTAATCGATCTAAAACTGATAAATAATATGACTGCAATTAAAAGAAATGCTACTGGTAGCAGCATCATAAGGTCATTTTTCATCAATTCAGCAATGTAGGTGATCAACATTGGAGATCCAATATAATAAAGCTTTTCAGGAAGTTTTAGGGCCTCTGTTTTATCCAATACTTGGCGTGCAACTGAATTTACATTAGCTCCGTCTTCAAGTGTAAAAATGACAAGGCAAGAAGTTTCATCTTCTGATACTATGGAGCCTTTATACATTTCATTAGCAGCTATATTACTTCGTAATTCGTTAAATGCTTCTTTCGAGCTCGGAATTTCGTATTCATCAACCAAACGACCAATTTCTATACCGTATTCACCTCCCTTAATATTTATAATGTTGCTTAGGCTTGATACTGAAGAGATGCCATCAATTTTTGCGATTGTATCGGTAAGGGTTCGTATGTGTTCAATGACCGAAGTTTGGTAAATATTGTCGGTTTCAAGAATAACAATACCCATTCTGTTACCTCCAAAATTTTGGCCTATTTTTTTGAGTAAAACAGCATGTTTGTCATCATCCGGCAAAGAGCTTAAAACGTCAGCATCAATAGTCAATTTACTAAGTTGGATCCCGAAAAATGCAGTGAGAAAAATGACCATCACTATGATGAGCCACCTCAATTTAATGATTACGTTTGATATATTATCGACCTTCACGAGCGCTACAATTCAGTAATTAAATGCTAATTTAACAATTTTTAAGCTCTAAAATCAACTGTTGGAATTGTCAATTTCCTTTATAATTTTAGCTGGGTTTCCTCCAACCACTACATTTGCTGGAACATCTTTGTTTACAACTGCTCCCGCAGCAATCACGGCGCCATCACCAATGCTGACTCCTGGATAAATAATTGCTCCTCCACCAATCCAGACATCATTCCCTATTGAAACTGGTTTGGCATATTCAAGCCATGAGTTTCTGGTTTTAGCGTCTAATGGATGGGTTGCAGTATAGATTTGAACATTGGGTCCAACAAGAACATGATCACCGATTTCAACTTTCATCACATCGAGAACAACACAGTTAAAATTGAAAAACACATTTTTACCAGTATGGATGTTATAACCATAATCACAGTAGAATGGAGGTTCTACCCAAAGACCTTTGCCTGCATGCTCCAGTAACTGAGAGAGTAATTTTTTTCTTTCGACTTTGCTATCATCAGATAGCTGGTTAATTTTTTGAAAAAGAATTCTCGCCCGATGTCTTTCTGAAACTAAAATCTTGTCATTTGGATTGTATAATTCTCCAGAAAGCATTTTTGATTTTTCAGTCACTTTACAAAGTTTAGTTGATTATTTCTAATTCAAATATAGGCAATAAACCATTCTCAGGAATGTAAATTGAATTAGAAAAATGTTAGAGATATTTTGAATGGACTAAAAAATAAAAGATACATCAATCAGGATTGAAAGTAGTGTACAGCTGGATTTTATAGGGTCGAGTTTTAATGAGAAAATTTAGATGGATCCTAGTTTTATAGGAATATTTTGATAGGCACAACGCTGAAAATTAAAATCTATGAAGAATATAGTCAGCAAAATAATCTTGACTATCGGTCAGTTTATCTACAATTTCGAAATCTGTCCTTTTTAGAATGCCATCGAGGATTTTATCATTGTATTTTCTAGAAATTTCTGTTTGCAGTTTTTCCCCTTTTTCAAATTTGAAGGATTTGCCAATACTGCTAATCGGAATTTCCTGGCTAACAAGACTAACAAGATAGCTTCTTGCAATCCCTTCAGTTGAAGTGTATTCTGGAGCATGCGCAAAAGTTGAAAGATCGAAATCTCCACCTAGTTCATTATTGATTCTAGATAAAAGATTTAAATTAAAAGCACTAGTAATTCCATGCGGATCATCATAGGCAGGAATAACCAACTTCTCAGATTTTATAAGATCCACACCCAGGACCAATTTATCACCAGTAGTTAGGTTGGCCCCAATTTGGTAGATGAATTCACCAGACTGTTCATCTGAAAGGTTGCCAATATTAGATCCTAGAAAAAGAATAACTTTTGGATGATGATTCTCCTTTAAGGTCTCTAAAACGCCAAAATAGTCACCGTGTTTTTTTCTTACCTTAAGCATTGGGAATTCTTGTTTCAAATCAGATTCTAAAGACTCAAGTGCTGATAATGATATATCAATTGGAACATATTCAAAATCAAATCCGCCATTAAGTAAGGCATTTAGTAATTCTTTTGTCTTGGTGCCATCACCTGCGCCTAACTCAATCAATTCAAAAAAAGTATCGGGCTTAACATCGATTGAACTGATCATGTCATGATGCTTGTCCTTAAAAATTTCAAATTCGGCCCTAGTTGGATAATATTCAGGCATGTTCATTATTTGAACAAATAAAGCGTCTCCAACTTTATCATAAAAGTATTTTGAAGGAATACTTTTGGGAAGGGAACTAAGACCTTGTTCAACATCTTTTTTAAATTGATCTTTCATTATTTCACGAGTCTTATTCCTGTAAATTGCCACTGGGCATTTGAATGGAAAAAATTTCTATATGATTTTCTGCTATGGCCTTCAGTTGTTGCTATTGAAGACCCTCTTAATACCATCTGGTTCGACATAAATTTACCATTGTATTCCCCAACAGCACCAGCAGCTATTTTGAATCCAGGATAAGGAAGATAAGCAGAGTTGGTCCATTCCCATCTTTTACCCCAAGCTATTTGATCTGCTGCCACTTCCCATTCGAATTCAGTGGGCAATCTTTGACCTTTCCATGAGGCGAAGGCCATGGCTTCATAATATGAAATATGATTTACAAAGTCATTTAGTTCAACATCAATCAAGCCAGTTAAGGTAAAATTCATCCATCCATTTTCAGCCTTTCTCCAATAAAGAGGTGCCTTTAATCCCAGATTTGAAACCCAGGCCCATCCTTCATCCAGCCAGTAGTTAAAATTGCTATATCCTCCCGCTTCAATAAAATCTATATATTCTTTATTGCTCACGAGGTTTTTTGAAATTTCGAAAGATTCCAAATAAACTTTATGCTTATTTAGTTCATTGTCATAGCAAAACCCCTTTCCGTCATGACCTATTTCGTAGATGCCTCCAGATATTTTGTTCCATTCATTCGCTGTCGGCTGGCAATTATGTTTTGTTGATTTTTCTGTTGAAATAAAATTGATCGGGTTCAAAGAAAGAGAATATTTTAAATCGCTTCTCAATAATTCTTGATGTTGCTCTTCATGTTGAAGCCCCAAATGAACCAATTCTAGCATGTCCTTTTCTGTTGAGGTCTCTAATAAGATTTTTATATGTCTATCTATATAATTTCGATAATCAAATATTTCTGAAATATAGGGCCTACTCAATAAGCCCCGATTGTTCCTCAGTACTCGTTCACCCAAATTGTTGTAATAGCTATTAAATAAGAAGGCATAATGCTCGTCAAACAATTTGTAGTTATAAAGAAATTTTTTGAGGATCATTTCTTCAAAAAACCAAGTTGTATGGGCCAAATGCCACTTAGCAGGGCTGGTAAATTCAGCACCTTGGAGATTAAAATCTTCTGCTTCGAGTTCAGAACAAATTTTTAAAGTGTGCTGTCTTGTAATCGAATACTTTTCTAAAACATTTGTCATTTGTGGGGGCCTCTAATAAAGATGTTTAAAATAAGGAATTCCTTCCTGATTTCGTAAAATTGCTAATAATTTGACGAATTAATTTGTTGAAAAAGGCCATAATATTTGATAATTAGTTCAATTAAACATTAAATCGAGTTATAATGCTGCTAGGCTAGAATAAGTTTTATGCTTTTTGCTTGGTAAACTTTCTGATGATAACTCGGGTGCCTTTGTCATAATTTACATAACTCCATGCCCAATTCATGAATACGACCATCCTGTTTCTGAAATCTACCAGTAACATCAAATGAACAAACATCCAAATAAACCAACCCATTATCCCGCTTATTTTAAAATGAGGAAGGTCCACAACTGCGTGGTTCCGGCCTATGGTTGCCATAGTACCCTTGTCGTTATATTTAAAAGGTTTCATTTTTTCACCTTTAATGAGCCTATTGAAATTTAGTGCCAGCTGTTTGCCTTGTTGTTCTGCCACAGAGGCTAGCATTGCGTTCCCGTTTGGATAATCAGATGATTTAATAAAGGCGACGTCCCCGATGGCATAAACATCTTTCATTTCATTAACCTTGTTTTGTCCATCTACCCATATTCTGTTTCCTCTGATAATATGATCTTTTGATATTCCCTCTGGGAAATACCCTTTAATACCTGCAGCCCAAATAAGTGTTTTTGCTTCAAAAGTTTTGTTTTCAGTTTTTGCAACTGAGCCGTCATAAGTTTGAACGCGTGTGCCTAACCAAACATAGATACCTCTTTTTTTAAGATATTTTTCAGCTTTTTCAGAAGCTTCTTCACTCATATTTGCCAATACCCTATCATCAGCTTCAATGATGTTGATCTGCATTCGTCGAATATCGAGGTCAGGATAATCATTGGGCAATACATGTTCTTTTAATTCAGCCAAAGAACCAGCAATTTCAATTCCTGTAGGTCCTGCACCAACGATAATAAAATTCATCAATCGCTCTCTTTCTTCGAGGTCAGAGGTGTTCAATGCTTCTTCAAAGTTTTGGATGATTAAACTCCGTAAGTTTAGCGCTTCGATAACATCCTTCATTGGCATCGCAAATTTCTGGATGTCTTTCATACCAAAAAAATTGGAACTGGCACCGGTGGCTATAATTAATTTATCGTAAGTAATATCTCCAATAGACGTGATGATCTTTTTATTCTCAGTATCGATTCTTTCTGTTTTTGCCAATCTGAAGAAAAAATTCTTCTTGCCTTTAAATATTTTCCGAATGGGATATACAATTGAATCCGGTTCTAGTCCACTACTTGCAACTTGATATAATAAAGGCTGAAAAGTGTGATAATTTCGTTGATCTATTAAAACAACTTGATAACTGTTTCCATTTATTTTTTTACAGAATTTAAGTCCTGCAAAACCACATCCAATAACAACAACTCTGGGAAGATCAATTTGTGGAATATTCATGTAATTATTTTTAGATCTATTTTTATTGATGCTTTAGCCATGAGTCTTGTTTCTTTAAGGCTTTTTTGGGAGGATCTTGTATCAGAAGGGTTTTATAGGTCCGATTTTCAACTAAGATCATTTCTGTTTTGTATTGAATGCCATACCTATTATAGACTACTTTAACCCTGTCTCCAGGCTTATAAGACATAAAAAAATCATTTGGATTGAGTTTGTTATTTGTAAGTTTCCCATCAATTGAAACAATTTCATCTCCTTTAGATAAGCCTGCTTCATATGATGATGATTCTTTTTTTGGGTTTGAAGTTATCAACCATTTGTTTTCCAAGTTTTGGATGTCAGAACCAAAACTAGGTTTCTGATCGTATTTATTAGAAAATTCTATTCCAACAGAGCCAAGTAAAAATTGATAATCAGGCATCTCACTTTGATAAATGTACTTGCTAAAAAAATTACTGCTAAAGGATTCCGATGCATAAGCAGTTAAGGTGTCTTCCAGGTTCTTTATAGTATATGGAATTTCATTTTTTCCGAATTTCTGCCATACAAGCTGCATAAATCCATCAAGAGTTTTGTCATTTTCCAAATTTCTTAGGCTCAAATCAAGTGCAAGCCCGAGTACATTTCCATAGGAATAGTAAGATATATAAGTGTTTTCCCGGTTTACCTGATCAACTGCAGTCGCAGCATCTACAAAAGGAGCCTGATAACTCATTTCAATAGGGTTGAAATATTGTCGTGCAGGAGAATTCCAAACATAAGTCAATACAGAGGATAAACCAGAAGCATATTTTTCTCTTGACAGAATTCCTGCTCTACAAAGTGTGAGATTTGTATAATAACTTGTAAATCCTTCTGCAAACCACAATTCTCCAGACATGTTGGCTTCTGTATAATCAAATGGTTGAAGAGAAGCAGGTCGAATTCGTTCTACGTTCCAGGCATGAAAAAATTCATGGGCAACAGTTGAAATGTTTTCTTTATCGCCTCCTTCTGAAAGCGATTTCAGGTCGGTCAAAATAGTGGAATTCCTATGTTCCATTCCATCGCCGTCTATATTTGAAATATAACATGCTAAAAAAGTATATGCGTCAAAATCAAATTCAGGAAGTTCTCCAAAAACGGCAACTTGTTCGTTAACAATACTTTTTACGTTTTCAAAATAGTCATCAAATCCTTCGAGGTCGTTAGCTTGATGTAAAACAAAATTAATAGTATACTCTTTGCCATTAGATTTCATTTTAAAACTCTTTGTTCCGTGATCGCTAAGTTCAACTGGGCTATCCAAAAAATAATCCAGATCCGGAGCAGAATATTGATTTTCTGAAACCTGTTTTAATTGGGTGGCAATTTTCCAATTCAGATCTTTTCTTGGATAAAACTTTATTTGAATAGGGCTTTTGTCGAGTTGTGGAGAAAAAACAAATGTGGCAGGAATATTAAGATGTGCATGTGTTTCATCTACTTGCGAATAAGTACCATCACCATGATTGGCAAAGAGAGTGTAAGAAATTCTTACCTTATCCTTGTGTCCTGATATATCCCATTGGGATGGATTTGGACGATTTACCATGAGCTCGTTTCCGTTTTCATCTTCAGCTTTAAATCCGTAGACATTTTTTGCAAATTCATGTATGGCATATCGACCAGGAGAGGTTCGACTCATTCTGACTGATAAAGTATCTAAAGACACATTGTCAAATTGAACTGAAATATCAGCCTCATGATGTTGGGCATTTTCGAAAGATATCTCGTATTGAATACTGGTTTGAGAATAGAGGGTTCCAATGGCAAACAGATAAAGGAAAATGAAGTAGCTAGATAATTTCATTGAATAGTGGCGGCAAAAATTGGCACGTAAATATATTCATTATAATTACAAAATCATAGTGACGTGATCAATAAAAGCTTATTGAAAAAATAGATACCTTTGCAGCATATGGAAAACGGAAAAGTTAACAAGCTAGAGATCGTCGCAAAGGACGAAAAGGGATATAAATTAAAAGATGAAAAAGGGAATGAGATCTTTTTATCTATTGAGGAAGTGGAAGAGACATTAGAAATAGGGGCCTCCTTAGATGTTTTTATTTATAAAGACCGAACACAAATGATC
>RCND010000858.1_pt1 | contig 17265 bp, 17 predicted proteins | sample 2041351 | NCBI WGS metagenome assembly RCND01 (sample SAMN09708230, study PRJNA481090) | Marine sediment metagenome, whole genome shotgun sequencing project. | biome: marine sediment; feature: ocean; material: sediment; isolation source: Sewage treatment plant 12B marine sediment (STP12B) ... | reverse complement strand
CTCACCGACAATTTCATTCTGCCAGTCGTAGTCAAATCCCTTGCTCACGACCCCATCTGCATCGTCGTTGATGACATAGTACGACGTGCCGTTTTCGGCCCTGTAGATGTATTCATGGAGGACATAGTCGTCAGTTACCGTCACACGCAATGCCGGTTCGTCCTTGGTCTCCCACGACACCAAGTAGTCATCGAGCAACTCAAACAGGCCGTCGGGAGGTGGCGTGGTCGAGACCGAACTGGCTCCTGCGTCAGCATCATCCTCTGATGTGCTGCACGCACCGACAATGAGGATGAGGACCAAACTCAACAGCCAAGGAACTGTGCGAAGACCCGTCATGGCGACCCCCATTAATGCAGAGGCCCCACCAGCCGCAGGGGGCCTCCTGCTGTGGCTCCCGTGATCGTCTCACTTCCCTAGGCCAACGTCAACCCTGAGAACCCGTACATAACGCCACTTTGGTACTCGCAGTGGCGGCTGCTCGAATCGTAGGCAACGACGCCCGACAACACCCGCGGTTCGCTGACAGGATGCGTACACGTTCTGGGCATCGCTCGTTCCCTGCACCGCGCTCCACTGCAACCCGATTGCAACCCAACAGGCTGGTACAGGACGGGACACGATGGGACGAAAGCCTCCCCGTCACCCGAAAACAGTCCTATTCCTGGACTCCTTGGTGCAGGACGGGACACGATGGGATGAACCTTCCCAGGTTTAGGTCCTGGTGAGCTATTGCTCGTGGGGGTTCGAGTCCCTTCGCCCGCACCATTTGTCGTACTCAGCCGCTCCAGAATGATCTAGTGCGGGCAGGTGGCAAGCATGACGCCTGGCGGAGCGCACGTTATGTGCGGCGTCGCAGTGGTGTCCGTTTTGTCCTTAGTCGTGTTGTCTTACGATCGGTCCTCTGCTCACCTTTGTGGGTAGAGGACTTGGGAGATGCGTGTTGCTGGCTGATCAGGCGAGAGTTGACTCTTTTACGGAATTCGTGGCTGAGATAGAGCCGCGGCTACGACGGGCGTTGACGGCTACGTTCGGAATCGAGGCGGGCCGCGACGCCACTGCTGATGCGTTGGTGTGTGTGCGTGACGGCATTGGGATCGGGTCAATTCATTGGAGAACCCGGCGGGTACCTGTACCGGGTGGGTCGTGACCGGGGCCGCAAGGTCTCTCGGGATGTGCTGGTAGCTGATCTCGATGGAGTGGTCGAGACCCTCCCCTGGGTTGAGCCGGGTCTGGGGGCTGCGCTGATGGGGTTGCAAGACCAGCAACGCATCGTGGTGACGCTGATCCACGGCTACGAATGGTCCCTGACGAGGCCAGCACACTTCGACGACAACCGGCAATGAGTCGAGGACTAGATCCCGGGACAGCCAGGCGAGACGTTGAACTTCCGGAGCATGGTCGACAACGACCTCGTCGAACGTGTGCTTCCCGTATGTCTCAACCCGAGAGTTACCGACTCTGCCGGGCTGTCATCGTTTACTCTTCCGGTCCGTCGCCCGTACTCTGAGATTTGCGATGCTGGATGATGGCGGCGATGAGGAATACAACGCCTGCAGCGATTAATCCACGACTGCTGTTCATCCCGATGACAATGAACATGATTCCGATAGCGATGAGTGCTGCCTGCGGTGCCGTCTTTTTACGATCTTCGCTCATGCTGCCACCCTCTTGGCTTCAGTGGATTCCTGACCAGAGAAGATAGCTGCTCGAATCGTCGGCAACGACGCCTTGCACCCACGGTGCCCTCGTAGGATGCCCGCATAGTCTGGGGATTGCTCGTTCCCTTCGCCAGGCTCCACTGCAACCCGATTGCAACCCAACAGGCTGGGACAGGACGGGACAGGATGGGATGAAGCGTCATCCGTCACCCCGAAAACAGCCCTATTCCTGGACTCCTTGGTACTGGACGGGAGGCGATGGGACGAACCGTCCCAGGTTTAGGTCCTGGTGAGCTATTGCTCGTGGGGGTTCGAGTCCCTTCGCCCGCACCACACATCGCACAACGGGTTTCACCGGCCCGCGCGGCAATGGCTCCGGCGGCGATGTGGATAGCGTGGTTGAGTCGCCGGTTCCCAGATCGGCTTAATCGATGACGGTTGTTGTCGCCTGATGACACTGCGATGGGGGCGGTGCCGGTGTAGCTGGCGAAGTGGTTCCTGGTTGGGAATCGTGACACATCACCGACCTCGCCAGGCCCGTGCCGTCGTCGGCTATGTCGTCTGGGCTGGCGTCCTCCTGGCCGGAGAGTTTCTCCTCGACTGGTCTGCCGATAGCAAGGCGCACTAACGGCACACATATGGGCGTCTGGAGATTCAGCAGATGCGTCGTCATCTGCCGCTGCTGGCAGGTTCGATACACCCGCCGTGGCGACGCGCCTAGGGTGTAGGGCAGCCCACCTGAGTGGGTAGGTTAAACCGGGGGGAATTTCTATGAGACGACGGACATTGCTCGTGCTGCTTGCAGCCCTGATGCTCATGGCGAGCGCGTGCAGCGGCGACAGCTCCGAACCAACGGCCAGTGACAGTCCCGCATCGGAGACCACCGCCGCCGATGACGGTGGCACCGCGGCCGCTGATGACGGCGCGACGCCGACGACTGCCCCGACAGCGCAAGCGAGCGGGGTTCAGATGGCAACGGTGACCCTCGACAACGGTGAGGTCTTCGAATTCAGCGCATTGTGTTGGCTCGAAACCCAGGAAGCGGCTGGCAGCGAGATCCTCTTCACCGTCGTCTCGTACGACGATCCCGTGAATCTCGACGTCACCCAGTTCGGTGCCGACAGCTTCGGTGGTGCCGCGAGCATCAGCCTGTACGACTCGACCTCCTACGACACCCTCTGGGAAGCCAGCTCGCTCTACGGCACAGCGATTGAACTGAATCTTGACGGCTCCACCGTGACAGGATCAGGAGACTTCCACCCAGCAGGCGACATCGCCGCAACGCCCGTCGCCGGACAACTCGTCGCCAACTGCTAGCCGCCAATACCACGACTCTGACCCACCCGTATGGGCAAACATGGGCAGGCAATGGTGGGTTGAGGACCAGTACGTACTGCGGGCGGTGACAACCCTTCTCTGGTTGTGGACGCTGGTGGCGTCAGGAATCGAAGACACCACCCTGCAACACCCGACCGGCTACGCCTGCACGGTCTGTAGAGGCGTAGTTGTCGTGGATACGGATGGCACGTATCTCTGCGCAGTTGACGCGATCGCCACCATCGGATCAGTCCTCGCCGCATCCACCACTGACACCCTGCCGGTCCGATCGACCTCCCGCTGTTTCAGACTCGCACATATCGGCAATCACGTCGGTGCTCGTTCTGGCGGCTGCTCGAATCGCTGGCAACCACGCCTTACACCCGCGGTGCGCTCGTAGGATTCCCGCATAGTCTGGCCATCACTCGTTCCCCGCACTGCGCTCCACTGCAACCCGATTGCAACCCAACAGGCTGGGACAGGACGGGACAGGACGGGACGAAAGCCTCTCCGTCAGCCCGAAAACAGCCCGATTCCTGGACTCCTGGGTACAGGACGGGACTGGATGGGATGAACAGTCCCAGGTTTAGGTCCTGGTGAGCTAATGCTCGTGGGGGTTCGAGTCCCTTCGCCCGCACCATATGTCGCAGTGAGTGGCATCTCGTTCAATTCATCTCGGAACTGATTTGCAACTGGGACCGGCAGAGGTCCGCCGGGGCGAACCGCCCCGAGCCAATGTCATGATGGGCCAAGGCTCGGGGATTCAAATTCCTTCTCTCGCAAACGAAGGGCCGCGGCACGCGCAGCGGCAGGCTGGGTCTAAAGCCTCTAGACGATGCTGGCGTCGGCGTCATACCGTCGCAGAGGAGTTTGCAGGCACTGCGAAAGGTGGGATCGTTGATGAATCGCCTTGGTCCGAGGAACAGCCTCATTGGAACGATCGGGATAGCCTTCCTGCTCTTTGCATCGGTCATCGGGTTTGCCCTTGCAGATACCTTGCCGCCGGGGGGCACGTTCCTCGACGACAACGGCAACATTCACGAAGGCAGTATCGAGGCTATTGCTGCCGCCGGGATCACCAAAGGCTGCAACCCGCCCGTCAATGATCTGTACTGCCCTTCGGACAGGGTCAATCGTGGCCAGATGGCAGCATTCCTAACCCGCGCCCTGGGATTGACGGACCGGCTCGACGACCCCTTCACCGACGATGACGGATCGGTCTTTGAGGCTGACATCGAACGGATGGCCGCCGCCGGGATCACCAAAGGCTGCAACCCACCGGTCAACGACCTGTTCTGTCCCAATCAATACGTGACCCGGGGACAGATGGCGGCGTTCCTCGTTCGAGCCCTCCACTACACCGATGCCGGTCTAGGCGATCTGTTCATCGATGACGACGGCTCGATCTTCGAGCCATCCATCGACCGCCTCGGAACCGCCGAAGTAACCAAGGGCTGCAACCCCCCAATCAACGACCAATTCTGCCCCAACAGTCCGGTACTGCGTGACCAGATGGCGTCGTTCCTCACCCGAGCGCTCGGCCTGACACCGATCACCCCACCGCCGCCAACCACCTCGACCACATCCACGACAAGCGGGGGCACCACAGGGACAACCCTGCCGGCGGTGGGTCCGTCCGCCACCTTCACCGCGTGCGGGGATGACACCGCCGGAGACGAGTTCTCCATTCAGGAGCGATGCGTCGCTGCGACTGTGTATAACTCGACATGGGCGCAGGCGAGTTACCCGAATGTGATCTCGCACCTGTGGCTCGACCCCGAAGGCCAAACCGCAAGTGCCTGTCCGGTGTCGGGCAACTGCAAATTGGCCGATTATCACTACATCGGTTCATCTCCTATCGGGTGGACCTTCTACTTCTACGTCGACGGCGAAGCTCGGGACCCGGGATGGCACAGTCTCGAAATGTGGTCGGGCACCTCGGGCAACGAGCTTCAGACGCTCCTGCTACGCGATCACTTCAAACTGTCAGACATCGATCCGGTCCCGGCACCCGAGCCACAGCCCACCGTCTCGTGGGAATGCACCAACAACCCTGACGGAACGCGCACATGCACAGGCAATACCGACACCCTCGACCCTGCAGCCGAAACATGGACGTGCACACCAACCGACAACAACTGGAACTGTGTCGGTGACATCGACAAGAGAAGCGGCGGTGATGAATCCTGGTTCTGTGAGGGCTACGGCAACTGCAGCGGTGACATCGATACCAGCGACGGCGCTGACGAGACCTGGTTCACCTCTTGGTCCAGTTTTCCCCACAGCACCTCGCACAGCGAAGGAGACATCGACAAGAGCAACGACGGCGACGAGAAGTGGACGTGTGACGACACCGCTACCGGTCTGTCCTGCTCGGAGGAATGGGAAGCCTGGGAATGGACATGCACCGGGGACTACCGCGCCGATTGGTCATGCTCAGGCAGCGTCGGCCGCCTAGCCCCCATCGTCGGACCCGTACCCAGCGACGAAGGCGAGTGGTAGCCCCTTGCCTTGTTGGTGCTCCCGCGTCTGATACTTCCGGGGTGTTGCCCGGCAGGGGTGGGCGGGGCTTTCGGTCCCTGCCATGTGATCGCCCCTTTCAGGAGCACATGTCGGCACCCGCTACGCGATTACTCGGGCATACAGGCAGAGACACTCAACAGTTCTGAACTTGCCTGCAACGGCTGCCTCGCAGGTTCCTGTGTCATCGCGTATTTCGCAGCGGCTCTAACTGCAACCCGATTGCAACCCAACAGGCTGGGACAGGACGGGATGAAACCCCATCCGTCACCCCGAAAACAGCCCTATTTCTGGACTCCTTGGTACAGGACGGGACTGGATGGGATGAACCTTCCCAGGTTTAGGTCCTGGAAGGCGAAAGCCTGTGGGGGTTCGAGTCCCTTCGCCCGCACATATGTCGCTCTATGTCACAGTTGTGGGCTGCAAGGCACCTCGGGCATAGGCGACCACTTCCTCGACATTCATCGCCTCGCCTTTGGCCCACTCTTGTTCGAACCGATCGTCATCAAGGGTGGAACGGAGCCGAACACAGTTGTCCCTGAGCCGTAGCGCCTGATGGGGTGCAAGGGCCAGTCTGTTGCGCTCTCGCATCGCTTGCGCGGCAGCGTACAAACGGCTCGCTGTTGCCGGGTCGGCGATCTCGGTGCAAGCCGCACTCAAGGCCACCAGCACGTCAACCGTTACGCGCTCCGACCGATCGGCAAAGGTAGAGAGCGCTTCCAGCAGGGTTGCGATTCCGCGCTCGACGTCCCCCACAGCGATCTGAATCATGCCATCAAGCGGCAGATAGACTCCGCCCCATATTTCCTTGAAAAGCGGCCCATACTCCTCGTGATAGGCGACAGCACGGTCAACGTTTCCTGTTGCAAGTTCTACCTCCGCAAGAATGTGCATCTGTTGGGCGATCCAACGGTTGCCGTGTAGTTGTTCGTGCAACGGGATGGCTGCCAGCAAGTAGCTCCGAACACGTTCGAGATCGCCTCGAAACAGCGCAACCCACCCGAGCGCCTGGTACGCATCGGCTTCATGGCGGAGAGACGGCAACTCCCTCGAGCGAACCAGCAACTCTTGGGCCGCCGCCTCCGCCTCGGCTAGCAATGCCCCTGACTCGTCCTCGATGCGGACGAGCATAAAGGCAAGGTTGAACAAGCAATCCATAGCCTTTGGGTGACCGATCCGATCGAACAGCCTGCAAGCCTTTCGCACGTACTCCGCCCCAAGGTCAAAATCCTCATCCCAGCCAACCGAAACGCCCAACCGGTGGAGGGCATAACCGAGCGCAAACTCGTCATCAAGCTGCCCAGCCACTTGTAGAGCTTCCTCGGCGAGGGAGACAGAGACGGTTCCCCTCAGCAGCCCCGAGTATGAAGCATGCGTTAGGAGAATGACCGACTCCAACGAAGCGTACTTGCGAGCCTCCGAAAGAAGTGGTGCAAGGAAGCGGTTCTCGAATGCAGCGCTCGTCCAAAAAATGCTCAGGTACGCAGCTGTATGCACCGCAAGGATTGGTTCGTCGTTCAGTGCCCATGCAATGGCTGCGACATGATTTGACTCTTCCTGGACACACACGCCGAACCACTTGACCTCGTCGGGGCCGAATACACCATCAAAAGCGCTTCGAGCAAGATCCCGGTAGTAGGTTGCATGCCGACGCTGTATTTGGCTCGTTTCGCCTGCTGCGTCGAGACGGCCTGCTGCGTACTGCCGTACCGGGTCCAGCAGCTCGAACCGGGAAGTCCCTCGGTCTAGGACGACCAGCGAGACGTCCACGAGCCGCGTGAGTGAATCAAACAAGGCCCTATCCTCGGAGAGGCAGTCGGAGCACACCTGTTCGGCAGCCTCGAGGGTGCATCCGTCCTCGAAGACCGCCAGCCGCCGAAGGAGTATCTGTTGCGCGGGATCGAGCAGGGCATGGCTCCAGTCGAGGACGGCTTGCAGCGAACCGTGAGGTGATTCAGCACTGCGGCCTCGGGCCAGTAGTGTCATCTGGTCATCGAGGCGCTGGCCAATCTGGTCCAGGGACAGCGCACCCAGGCGAGCAGCTGCCAACTCCACTGCAAGTGGAATACCGGCGACTCGGCGGCAGATTCGAGTGACAACGTCGATGTTCCCCGATGTGATCTCGAATCCAGGCTGCACAAGACTGGCCCGGTCTTCGAAGAGGCGAACAGCATCGGCCTTGACCCCGTCCGTATCGAGGACGGGCACCTCCAACCGGCTCTCGCCAACAACCTCTAGGAGTTCCCGGCTGGTGGCAATGACCCGGAGTTTGGGAGCCGCGCTGAGCAGTGGCTCAACGAGTCTCGCTACTCCGTCGATATGGCGCTCGCACCCGTCAAAGACCAACAGCGGCGCGCGTTCGGATAGGTAGGCGCCCAGTTGGTCGACCAGACCTTCTGGAGTCCGAATGTGAACACCGAGGATGTGAGCAAGCCGTTCCGGGATAAGTTCGGCATGGGCAACATCCGAGGTGGCGACAAACCAGACGCCATCGGAGTAGTCGCCGATCAGGCTGCGGGCAACTTCGACCGCCAGGCTCGTCTTGCCGACGCCGCCGACACCCGTCAGAGTGACCAACCGATGGTTATTGACCATATGATCGATCTCTTCGATTTCACGGCCGCGACCAATGAAGCTGCTGAGCCGCTCCGGAAGATTGTGCCGCCGCTTGGGCGACCTGGGCGGGAGCAACAATGGGTCCTGCAGCAGTACCTGCTCCTCTATTGACTGGAGTTCCGCAGAGGGTTCGATTCCGATTTCGCCGAACACCCGACAAGCTTCTTCGTACGCCCGAAGCGCCTCTACTTGGCGGCCCGACCGATACAGAGCCGTCATCAACTGGCCCCACAACCGCTCCCGCAACGGATGCTCGACGACGAGTGCTTGTATCTCACCAACCAGGTCCTGGTGCCGACGCGACGCCAAATCAGCATCGATGCGGTCCTCCACCACAGACAGCCGCAGTTCCTCCAACCGAGTGATCTCACCCCGAGCAAACGATTCATACTCGAAATCGACAAGCGGACTTCCCCGCCACATCCCCAACGCATCCACTAGCACTCTCGCCGCCCGCTCCGGCTCCGCAGCTATCAATCCCCGACCCTCCGCAGCCATCGACTCAAACCGGTGCACATCAATCGCGTCCTGGTCCACTTCCAGCATGTACCCGGGCGAGCGCGTGACCACATAAACCGCGGCATCGCCCAGAGCCGACCGCAGCTTCGATACGTGGTACCGCAGAGTCTGCAACGGCGAACTCGGCGGATCATCACCCCACAACTCGTCGATGATCCGATCGGTGGAGACCACCTCATTGCGATGGATCGCCAGCGCAGCAAGAAGGGCACATTGCGTCCGGGAGTCGATCGGAAGCTGGTGGCTGCCGTCCCACACTTCCAACGGTCCGAGCATCCGCAGATCCATCACAGCTCCTCAGGGAACACCTCCCAACATACCCGCCAGGCAAACACCGTTCTAGAGGCTGAGACCCGACAACAAACCACTGCAACCCAAGCTGCAACCCGATTGCAACCCAACGGGCTGGGACAGGACAGGACTAGATAGGACGAACGTCGCCACAACCTCCCGAAATTCGCCGTCAAGCCTGACTCCCGGGGACGCGATGGGACGCGATGGGACGCGATGGGACGAACGGTCCCAGGTTTGGATCCTGGTGAGCTATTGCTCGTAGGGATTCGAGTCCCTTTCGCCCACACCACAGGCAGCACCCTCGTCGGTCAGGTGCCTACCTACGCCGTGCTACTCCAGAACGAATATGTTCCGCTCTGCGCACATTTCCTTGAGTACCTTCGGCCAGACCGTCACCGAGACCTCACCAATATGCGCCTTCTTGAGCAACATCATGTAGGTCCGTGACTGGCCAATACCCCCACCAATTGACAACGGTATCTCGTCGTTCAGTATCGCCTTGTGATAGGGCAGCTCGAGGAAGTCGAGTTGACCGGTCATTGCTAGTTGCGTCACCAGTGTCTCCTTGGTGACTCTCACGCCCATCGACGTGAGTTCGTGGCGTCGTCGTGTCACCGGGTTCCAGACGAGGATGTCCCCGTTGAGGCCGTGGGTTGGTTCTCCGGCTGCCGAGACGGTCTCGGTAATCCAATCGTCATAGTCGGCAGCTCGCATCTCGTGGGGGTAGCCGTCGGCGAGCGGCCAGCCAATGCCGTAGATGAAAACCGCCGGGTACTTCTGCACGATCCTCGTCTCCCGCTCCTTGCGGGGAAGGTCCGGGTACATGTCGAGGATCTCCTCAGCATGCAAGAACGTCAGTTCCTCCGGCAGGTTCGGATACTTCGGCGTGTTCAGCTGGGGATACAGCTCCTGGACATGTCGCTCGGCTCCGACCAGAACACTCCAGATCTTCTCGACGATCCCAGTCAGAAAACCGAGTTTGCGCTGCTCCGGTGACATAACCCGCTCCCAGTCCCACTGGTCCACATATGCAGAGTGATCATGATCGAGGAAGTAGTCCTTCCGCACCGCCTTCATGTCGGTACAGATGCCCTCACCGATCTCCATACCGAACTGAGCCAGCGCGATCCGCTTCCACTTGGTAGCCGCTTGCACCACCTGGGCATCAATAGGGTGCTTGTCGTGATCGTTTGTGATGTGGAATCCGACAGGGCTCCGGGATCCGTCCCGGTCGAGCATGTCGTTGACGCCGCTCTCGGAGTCCACAATGAGCGGAACCTGGACCATGGTTAGGTTTAGTTGCTTGCAGAGATTCTCTTCGATGTAGGCCTTGGCGGCGAACAACGCATCCATCGTCTCGCGAGGAGTAAGGAGGGACTCGTAATCGTCGGGAAGGGTCTTGGCGAGGTCCGGATAGTTGCCTATCCCCGGTCCGGCTAGGTCGGCGGTCTTGTCGGTCATCAAGCCTCCTGACTAGAACTCATCCAACGTATCAACTGATACGGATCACAACCAGGGACGTTGTGCCCTTGTCGTCCCAATAGGAACCGACCGAATTCGAATCTACCCCTCGGTGACTGGTGTGCATCGCCATTTGAAGCTGCCGCTCGGCGGCTGCCCTGCGGGCAGCTTTCACGGCTGCTTTCAGACCACCCACCTCACCCATGCGCCAGATTGCCCGAGTGCAGTTACTCGATCGGTTCGTCGAGCAGGGTCGCCAGGATGTGGCCTTCGTCGCCGGCGAGGAGGAGGCGGTATACCCAGCCCCAATACTTCTGGTGCTCTGCACCAAATCGTAACGAGCGCTCCCACTCTTCCATGTAGTCGAGTGCGCTGTGGAGGAACCTCCTGAGAGCAATAGCGAGGCTCTCGCCTTCCCCACTGATCGGCGGACCGCCCACAAGGGTGATGCCAACGGCAACCCTTCTCTTGTGATCGACGGGCGCCATATTGGCACGAAACGGGAACAACTCCTCGAGATGTTCCTCAAGTTCATACCTAGTGTCCACCTGGAAGACAGCCGGCCGGACCGGCGAGGCTTCACAGTGGAATTCGATCGGCCGGTGGTGAGCAAGGACATCCAACACGTGGCCGATGTCAGGTTGGGGGATCTCGGGCTTGACCATTAGCAACGTCATCGCAGGCTTCCTTGGTATCGCCCCAGGGATTAGCTGGGGACTACCTATTCCGTCGTCTACAAGAGTCCTGTCGGCGCAAGTGGACCGCACTTGAGAGGCAATATCGGAGCATGCCTCAGCGTGGTTCTCCGATTGACTTCTGTTGTGCCACCCTCTCGTCACAGCGACAAGCCGACGAACCACAGCGGCTCCATGTTGCCTGGCGGCACACCGCTGTGGTTGTATCCCGTTGTAGCCGACAATGGCCAAAGCCGCCCCGACCAAGGAGAACAGTGCAATGAGCGATACCTGGACCGTCAACTACCTGCCAACCGACGGTGGCCGCATCACAGGGAAGCTGACGGTTGGCCAGAGCGAGGTCGAGTTTGAAGGCCTCTACGACTCGTCGAACAAAGAGGTCCTGAAAGGGATCTTCGGGGCAGCAGCAGGATTCGCTGCAAGCGGTGGCCATGCGGCGTATCTACACGACACCGACACTGAGTTCACGATCAAGCTGCCACGCAGTGGCATCGCATCGGCAGAGCAGGTCAAGAAGGGCCTCATGAAGCGGGCGGTCGTGACCATGAGCGACGGCGCCGTATTCGTCTTCGACTACGGAATGCTGTCACCAAAGAAGCTGGTCGCCGCTCTCAACGGCTGATCAACGAGCCAGCTCTTCCGCAAGCGCTCGCAGCCCCTGGGCCCGATGGGATATCGCGTTCTTCTCAGCCGTGGGCATCTCAGCAAAGGTCCGGTCCCCCACCAAAAAGACCGGGTCGTATCCAAACCCATTAGCGCCACGACGTTCCGTCGTGATCGACCCTTTCATGACGCCCTCGACGACCAGCTCTTCACCGCCGTCATCGATCAGCACTATGACGGTCCGGAATCGCGCCGACCTATCCGCGACACCGTCCATCACCTCGAGCAGCTTGTCGACATTTCCCTCATAGCTGGCCTCGGCACCTGAGAACCGAGCGGACCGCACCCCTGGCGCCCCGCCCAAAGCATCAACCTCAAGACCGGTGTCGTCGGCGATAACCGCGTGCCCAGTCTCCGCACGAACGGTCCTCGCCTTCAAGAGGGCGTTGCCCTCCAGAGTCGGCTCCGTCTCCTCAACGTCGGACCACTCAGCATCGCGCACCAATTCGACGTCAAGGCCGATCGAGCCGAGTACGTCGAGGATTTCCTCGATCTTGTGCTCGTTCTTCGATGCGATCACCAGGCGAGACAAGTCCACCGGCTAGGCCCTGGCTGTCTTCTGCAACCCGACAAGAGTCGTGATTCCAGACGAGGCGAGATCTAGCATGCGGTCCAATTCGTCGCGGTCGAACGACACGCCTTCCGCAGTTCCCTGCACCTCGACAAACTTGCCGTCACCGGTCATGACCACGTTGCAGTCGGTGTCGGCGTTGACGTCTTCTTTGTATTCCAGATCCAGCAGAACCTCACCATCAACCACACCCACAGAGACGGCGGCGATGTGCTGAACGATCGGCGACGCTTCGAGAACGCCATCTTCAACCAGCTTGTCGAAAGCGTCTGCGAGGGCGACCCAGGCGCCCGTAATCGACGCAGTACGAGTGCCGCCGTCCGCCTGCAACACATCGCAATCGATACGCGCCATCAGCTCGCCCATTGCCTTCTCGTCGACCGCGGCCCGCAACGAGCGTCCGATGAGACGTTGGATCTCCTTGGTGCGGCCTCCGCTAATCGATCGGCGCGACACCCGCTCCCTGCTGGAACCGGGAAGCATTGAGTACTCAGCGGTAACCCAGCCCTTGCCGGTCCCCCGCATCCACGGAGGGACGTCCTGTTCGATCGACACCGTGCAGAGCACCCGGGTCCTCCCCATCTCGACCAAGACCGATCCCGGCGTCATCTCGGTGTAGCCACGATGCATCACCACGGGACGAAGCTCGTCGACTTTGCGGTCGTCTCTCATTGTCTTCCTCGATTCGTTTTGTCAGATTTGATAAACATCGGCGGGAGCAGCCACCACCACTCGACCGGTGTATTCGGCTTGCGCTTCACGGATTGACTGCTGTTTGTCCAGAGTAGGACGCAGGTGGGTCAGAATCAGCGCCTCAGCCTCTGCTTCCCTCGCAATTGAGCCAGCTTCTCCTGCAGTCAGATGGTGAGCGAACTGGTGATCGTCACGCTCTCCCGGGATTGAGGCCTCGACCAGAACGACCGATGCTCCGCGACACAGCTTGGGGAACCCACCACCGGGTCCGGTATCTGCCGAGTAGGCCAGCGAGCGCCCACCGGCCTCAAAACGCGTCGCGATGGTGGGAACAGAATGTGCGGTCACTGCAAATCGGACGTCGATGGAACCAACGACAACGTGATTGTTCTCGCCGACTTCATGGAAATCAAAGATGTCGTACAAGACGTGGCCCTCTCCCGCTCCGACGAAGTCCGCCAGGCGGGTGGCGACACCCGGCGCCGCAAAAACCGGCAGGCCCCGTCGCTCAAACGGTCCGTAGGCAAGCGCGTGGTGGAGAGCGAGAAAATCCGCACAGTGGTCCGGATGACGATGCGACACAATCACCGCATCCAATTGATCGGGGGTGGTGCGCCGCATCAACTCTCCGAACACTCCGAACCCGACATCACACAGGATGTTGGTACCGGCGTGGCTGATGAGATAGCCCGATGCTGGATGGTCAGCTGTCGGATATGTGCCCGAACTGCCCAGTACGTCTAGTTGCATAACCTCATCGGCTCCCAAAGAAGACGGTCATCCACGTTGCTGACAGGATGATGGAGGCCAGCAGAGAAATCCACACGGTCTTTTTCCACAGTGCCGCCCCTGCCACCGCTGCCGCCAACCACAATCCTCCCAGAGTCAACATCCAGCCGCCAGATATCACTGAGAAGGATGCGGCGATCAACACACCGACGACCACGAGCATCGCTACCCCGACGAGGCCATACATAGTGAGATGGTCGGACCGCTCCGGCGTGGTCACGACGTTTCCACGAGGGTCACCTCAGACACGGCGTCGTCCCGGATCCGATAGCCACGCACGTCTGCAATCCCGTTCGCCAGCCCAACTACTACATAGAGCCACTCCGGATCTAGTGCCCCGGCGATGTCATGCGCTGAGGGAAACGCAGCCGAATCGGGATGGGAATGGAACGAGCCTGCAATCTGCCATCCGCAGCTCTCGGCATGGCGGATCGCGCCAAAATGCTCCTCAGGGGATACGGTGAAATTGATGTTCGATCTGTCGACGTTCGTCGTGGCATACACCATGCGCAAGGCATGGGCACCGTCAACAGCCAACAAACCGCAGGCCTCTTCGGGATAACAGAACTGTGCATGAGCCGCCATCGCCGAGTAAATCTGCTCGGGAATCTTCATCTGTTCGACCGTCATCCCAACGGATCCCTGAGAACGGGTTGGGTCATGCACCGACTCCCGCCCCGACCACGGCACAGTTCGGACGCATCAAGTTCAAGGACCTCAATACCGGCGTCACGCAGCCGTCTGTTGGTTTCTTGGTTACGTTGATACGCAATGACAACACCCGGCTCGATGGCCAGCGTGTTGTTGCCGTCGTCCCACTGCTCGCGCAACTGGCCGATAGCGTCCCCACCTGTCGAAACGAAAGTGACTTCATCGAGCTGCAACGTCGATTTGAGGGCGCTCTCCAGTCCGTCGGCTTTCGCCACTGTGAGACTGGCGTCGTCGTCGGCGGTGATCACATGAACATCGATCCGCTCCAGGAGACCGGGGAATACGTTGAAGGTCGCCACATCCACCATCGTGAAGACGGTGTCGAGGTGCATCACGGCTCGCTCTTGACGCAAATGGACCACGATCATGTTCCGGACTGCCGAGCCCGCAAAAAGGCTGCGCGCTAAAAGCTCAACCGCCGCCGGGGCAGTCCTCTCGCCGAGCCCGATAATCACGGTGTGCTCGGACAGCACGAGCACATCGCCGCCTTCGATGCTGGCCGGGTAGTGATCGTCAGGGCCTTTGCCATACCAAACAGGGAAACGGTGATCGCGGAATCTGGGATGGTGGCGATAGATCTCCCGCACGTAGATCGACTCCCGCTCCCGCGCTGGAGTGGCAAGCACGTTCAGCATGAGCCCGTTGTTCACCCATGACGCGTTGTCTCTCATGAACAGGAGGTTGGGCAGCGGGCGAAGGACATAGTGAAATCGGTCAGAAATGAGATCCGCAAACAGTGGATCCACTCCCCACTCTGGCAATTCGCGTTCCAACAAACCGCCCAGGAGGACATCGACCACACGGTCGCAATGGGCTTCCCGCATCGATTCCCGCAACCGCTCGGCAACGTTGGCGCCGCAACGTGCCGGAGTGATGATGTCATCGATGATGACACCCTTGGTCTCTTCGAAGTTGAGCACATCACGGAGGAGGTCTTCGAAATAGAGGACCTCCACGCCACGATCGGTCATCAGTGTTGTGAAGCGGTCATGCTCCTGCTGCGCCCGCTCCAACCACAGCAGGTCGTCGAAGAGCAGGGCTTCTTTGTTCTCGGGTGTAATCCTGGCGATTTCGATGCCGGGGCGGTGCACAATCACCGTACGAAGACGCCCGATTTCACTGCTGACGTTGGTGGTACTCATTGGATCCGGACCTTAGTGGTTGCCTCTTCGGGCCGCTGCAAGATGAGGGGAATTGTTCAAGACGCGGAAGAACCCGGAGCATCTTCGGTCAATGACCGCTGCAATAGGACCAAATTGCAGATCTCCGGGTTCCGGTGGTCCGAGTTGGAGTCGCCACCTCAAATAGAGCGGCTACTCCGAAATAACCGAGTAGCTACTAGCGCTCGGCCACCTCCAGGGTCCTATAAAGACTTTCGGACATTGTGTGGACCACCTCCTATCTCTGGTAGTCGCATTCTGGCACAAGAATCTGCCACATGCGCCGAATCTCCAAATATTGGGTTGTCACAAGATATCTACTGCAGATTGGAAAACGCATGGGTATGCTCTCGGCCACGCAGGACGACCTACCTCGTCTTGCGCCTAACGGAGGTAATCCAAACCATGACTATCACTAAGCGCTATCGCTTGTTGCTGGCGCTCGTTGCATTCGCACTTATAGCTGCGGCATGTGGCGACGACGACAGCGGCGATACAACTACAGCGGCACCTGCCGCCGAAACGACGGAGGCCCCGGCAACCACCGAAGCCCCGTCAGAGACAACCGAAGCTCCCGCTACCACGGAAGCTCCCCCAGAGACCACAGCGGCTCCTGCCTATGAGGCGCTGTATGACGGTGAACTGACCATTGGCTACGTGTTGCCATCTACCGGTGGCCTTTCGGTCATCATCGATGCGCTGGCAAAGGCAGTGGAAATGGCATTTGCTGAGATGGAAGCTGCTGGCAACACCAGCATCAAGATCATCCCAACCGACAGCGGTACGGATGCTCAGGTGGCATCTGCCGCCGTCGAGAAGCTCATCAACGATGAAGTCGACGCCATCATTGGTCCTGCAGGAACAGGTGTTTCTCTTTCCGTCATCGACCGCATCACCGGCAGCGAGATCCCGATGTGTTCACCATCGAACACGGGTGCGATTTTCACCACCTACGACGATGGCGGCTACTACTTCCGCACCGCTCCCCCGGACAATCTCCAGGGTATCGTGCACGCTGACATGATCACCGATGACGGTGCCTCCAGCGTTGCGATTGCTTTCCGCGGCGACGAGTACGGTCGTGGCCTTGCCAACGCAGTCAAGGATCAGCTCGAGTCCAACGGTGTAACCGTTGGTGCTTTCGTTGAGTTCGACAAGGACGGCACCAGCTTTGACGCTGAGGCTGCCCAGATCGCAGCAGCGGGTGTCGATGCCATCTCCCTGATTCCGTTCGCCGAGGGTGCCGCTTTTGTGCAGGCACTCATCGAGGCTGGCGCAGGACCGGACACGATCCAGCTGTACGTGGCCGACGGCTTCAAGGACAGCGTCACCGCCGACGCCATCGATCCGAACAACTTGGCCGTCCTGGACGGTGCCCGCGGGACTTACCCGTCATTGGCACCGCCCGATGGTGAGGCAACGTTCACTGATCGCTTTGCGGCTTTCGCACCTGGAATCCCGACGATCTTCTCGTCGCATTCCTTCGACTGCGCCACCGTGTTGGTGCTCGCAGCTGAGGTTGCTGGTTCCACCGACTCCGTCGGTATCGCAGCTGCGGTCAACGACGTGACAAAGGGTGGAGAGAAGTGCTCCTC
>RCND010000853.1_pt1 | contig 17340 bp, 13 predicted proteins | sample 2041351 | NCBI WGS metagenome assembly RCND01 (sample SAMN09708230, study PRJNA481090) | Marine sediment metagenome, whole genome shotgun sequencing project. | biome: marine sediment; feature: ocean; material: sediment; isolation source: Sewage treatment plant 12B marine sediment (STP12B) ... | reverse complement strand
GCACCTTTTGCCGGGCGCCACTGCTGGGCACCTGCGGGGGATTTGGTTAATTCCCACTCGTTGCCCAAAAGCGTGTCGAAATAGGACATGTCCCATGTGGTCGGGGTGGGCGTCCATGCGCCCTCGATGCCGGATGTGATCGCGTCCACACCCTTGCCGCTCTCGTATGTGGAGAGCCAGCCAAGGCCTTGTGCCTCGATCGATGCGCCTTCAGGTTCTGCGCCGACCAAAGCTGCATCGCCTGCGCCGTGCGCTTTACCAAAGGTGTGACCACCCGCTGTCAGCGCCACAGTCTCTTCATCGTTCATCGCCATGCGCGCAAATGTATCACGGATGTCATGCGCGGAAGCTTGGGGATCGGGGTTCCCGTCCGGTCCTTCAGGGTTCACGTAGATCAGGCCCATTTGCACAGCAGCCAGCGGGTTTTCCAGATCACGCGCGCCGGTGTAGCGGGTGTTTTCCCCACCGGATTCTTCGAGCCAAATTTCCTCGGCGCCCCAATAGATATCTTCTTCAGGCTCCCAGATATCCGCACGACCACCGGCGAAACCGAATGTCTCGAAACCCATATCCTCAAGCGCGCAGTTGCCCGCGAGGATCATCAGGTCGGCCCATGAAATCTTGTTGCCGTACTTCTGTTTGATCGGCCACAGCAGGCGGCGTGCCTTGTCGAGGTTGCCGTTGTCGGGCCACGAGTTCAGGGGCGCAAAGCGTTGTGAGCCGGAGGTAGAGCCGCCGCGACCGTCTGCCGTGCGGTATGTTCCTGCGGAGTGCCACGCCATACGGATAAAGAACGGGCCATAATGGCCGTAATCGGCGGGCCACCAATCCTGACTGTCTTTCATCAACGCATAGATGTCGGATTTCACGGCATCCAGATCAAGCTGCTTGAAGGCCTCAGCATAGTTAAACGTGCCACCCATCGGGTCGGAGGCAGGCTGGTTCTGGCCCAAAATTTTGAGGTTAAGCTGGTTTGGCCACCAGTCACGATTGGAGCGTGCGGAGTTCGTCGTCTGCTTGCCCGCGCCGAAACCCATGGGGCAACCGCCCTGTTCGCCGTTGTCTGATCCGTCCATCATAATCTCTCTCCACTGTCTGAAAAATCGGGGTGGGGATTCGCAGCCCCTTAGAAGTATTCTAACAAGCTCGCGCCATATGTTTAAGTTTGATTTTCTGATAAGTATGATAACTTAAACCTATGATCAATTTTACGCTCAAGCAACTGCGGTATTTTGAGGCGGTCGCACGCCAAGCTCATTTTGGCCGCGCCGCCGAGATGTGCGCGATCTCACAGCCTGCGCTCTCGGCACAGATTGCAGCCCTTGAAAGCGCGCTGGGTCTCCAGCTCTTCGAGCGCAGTGCGCGACAGGTGCGCCTCACCCCGTTTGGTGAGCAGTTTGCACCGCGTGCGCGCGAGATATTGCGCGAGGCCGAAGCGCTGTCAGAAATGGCGCGCGGTGCTGGTGGTGCGGTCCTCACCCGCCTGCGCATCGGGGTAATCCCCACGATTGCGCCCTATCTGCTGCCCTCCGTCATTGGGCACATCACCGCTGCGCACCCCGAAATTGACCTTCTGGTACGCGAAACGATGACCCATAAGCTGATTGAGGAGTTAAGTGACGGCAAGCTCGACTGCGCCATCGTGGCCCTGCCCGTGTCCGAACCTGCGTTCACCGAGGTCGCACTTTTTGACGAAGCGATGGTGCTGGTGCGCCCAGCCCATGATGCAGGGCGCCCTGTGCCGGATATGGACACGCTGAGCCAAATGAAACTGTTGTTGCTGGAGGAAGGTCATTGCTTCCGCGATCAGGCGCTCTCGTTCTGCTCCTTGCGCAATACGCTGCCGCGTGAGGGGCTCGATGGCTCCTCGCTCACGACTTTGGTGCAGATGGTGGGCGCAGGAATTGGCGTGACGCTGATCCCTGAAATGGCAATTCCGGTCGAGACGCGCTCCGCCAGTGTCAACATCGCCCCAATGGGCGCGCCGCATCCCAAACGCACGGTGGGGATGATCTGGCGTAAATCATCCGCCCTGTCGGAAAAGCTCGAAGCGATAGCAGAGTTGGTGCGCGAGGCCGCCGCTGCGCATCCAGCCTTTGCAAAGCCCTAAAGCGTCGTTTTCACTGTCCCATCCGCGATCCAGCCGTCGAGAACGGCCAGCGCCGCATCCGCGAAAGCGGGGTCGTTGATATGACAGTCGAGTAGGCTCAATTCGGTTGGGGCTTTCACAGATTTCGCCATCTCGTCTACCATCGCGGCCAGCGCGTCAGGATCATGGGCAGGCCCGCCCTCTTTGTCCCATTCCTCGATACCGTGGGTGGGCATCAACACATGAACCGGCCCCGTGGCACCCGCAAGGCGCCCGGCCATCTCCTGCACAACACCGCGCCGCTCCTCGCCTGACAGCGCCGCCGATTTGATCAGACGGTTGTGGGCATGGAACGGACGGTCATTGTATTGTGTCGGAATATCCTGCCAGCCGGCAAAGTCGATGAGGTCGGCACATCCCGCCGCAACGATCTGGGGAACGCCCTTAGCTCCTGCTCCGGTTAATCGGTCCGCGCCTGAGTGAACAACAGAGCCGCCCACAAGATTGCTCAACTCTTGCAACGAGAAATCCATCACCGCGGCGAACTGGCCTTGCCGTGCGAGCGCCTCGAACGCCATGCCGCCCATGCCTGTAGCGTGGAAAACCGCCACATCAAATCCGCGTTCATGCAGCGGATCGCGCAGTAACTTCATATATTTCAGGCACGACGACCCCAGCGACGTCATGCCAATCACAGGGCGCGTCGAGACAGGTTTTTCCACCGCCATTGCAGCACCCAGAACTGCACCTGCCGCTTGGGAGAGCGAGGATTTGCAAATGGGGTTCAGGCCATACAAGCCCCCTGCCCACAGGATCATCTGGATATCGGGGCTGAGCCGTTCCGTCGGGATGATCGGTGAAAAACTGACGGTGGAGACGACGTATTTCGGCACACCCATTGGAAGCGCCTGCGCACAATCGAGCGCCAGATCGGTCCCCATGGTCCCGCCGAGCACAATCATGCCGTCCATCTTGCCCTCTGCATGAAGTTGCGCTGTGAGCAACGCAGCGCCGCGCGCCATGATCTGCATCGCAGTATTCTCGTCGCCACTGTCGATGGCGGCCTTGATCGACGCCCCCCCCGCCTCGGCCACCTGATGCTTGGACCAGTCAGTAGGCTTGGACGGATCGCCCAGCACGCTCACATCCATTGAGACGACCTTGCCACCCATCGCTTCAATCCGCTCGGCGACATAGTGCAGCTCTTCGTCTTTGGTGTCGTAGGTGCCGATCACGAGGATGGTTTTGGTCATGGGTTTGCTCCTTTACTGGCCGCCACCTTGGGTGGGGTGAATATCGGTGTCTACGTCCTGCGGCGGGTTGCGCGCATCTTTTATCAGGGTGCGGATGTGCAGGGCGATCACAATCAAGATCATTGCAAAAATGATCATCGCAATGGGCCGCTCGATCATATCAAGGGGGTTTTTCACCCGTGGCATGGCGGAGCGCAGCTTTGTCTCCATAATCCCGCCAAGGACCATACCGAGGATAATTGGCACAATCGGCAGGTTTAGGCGTTTGAGGATCACACCAAAAATGCCAAACACCGCCGCAATCGCGCAGTCAGTGATAGAATTGCGCAGGCTATAGACCCCGACAAACCCCAACAGCAGGATCGTCACACCGATAAGCCTCGTGGGCAGCTCGATGATCCGCGTGAGCAGATTGGTGGAGAACATCAGGAAGATCAGCACAATCACATTAAGCACCAGCAGAGCGAGGTAAAGCGCCATGACAAAGTCCATGTCGTTCTGGAAAAGCTGCGGACCGGGGATGACATTATGCACATAGAACACGGAGAGCATCATCGCCGTCAGCGCCTCGCCGGGAATGCCTAACGCCAAGAGCGGGATCATCGCCGCCGCAGGCACGGCGTTATTGGCCGCCTCCGACGCGATCAGGCCTTCGGGCGCGCCCTTGCCAAACATCTCGGGCGTTTTCGAGGTTTTCTGGGCATAGGTGTAGGACATGAACTGTGCTGTGAACTCCCCCACACCGGGGATCATGCCCATCAGCACGCCAAAGCTGGAAGAAACCGTTGCCACCCGCCTATAGAGCCACAACTCTTTCAGTCCTGAGAGCATGGAGCCTTTAATCGACGTCAGTTTGGGGCTTTCGTCGGGTTGTGTAAGTAATAGAAACGCTTGGCTCAGCGCAAAGAGGCCCAGCACCACAACGATCAGGTCCACGCCGGAGGTAAGCCATGTCTGGCCAAAGGTGAACTGGCGCGAGTAGGTGATCGGCTCAAGCCCGACTGTCTGGAGGAAAATACCGAAGGCGGCCAACATACCAGCGGCGAAAATCTGGCCACGGTGGGCCAATACCACAAGGATCATGCCAAGAAGAGCGGCAAGGAAAATTTCACGCGAGCCAAAATGCGGTGCGATCTTTGCCAGTAGTGGGGCCAACAGCATCAGACAGATTATTGAGAAAACGCCACCGAAGAACGACGCGGAATAGGCCAAGGCGACAGCGCGTCGCGCCTCGCCATTTTGGGTCATGGGATAACCGTCATAGGTGGTCAGCGCGTTCACCGCCGTGCCGGGCGTGTTGATCAGCACCGCAGGCAGCGCCCCGCCGTACATACTGGAGCCGTAAATCCCCAACAGCATCACCAGCCCCACAAGCGGCGGCAGCGCAAAAGTCGCGGGCAGCAGAATCGCAATGGCCACCGCTGCTCCCACACCGGGGATCGCGCCGATGATAACCCCACCGATGGAGCCGACGAGCAGCGCCAACAGCACCTGCCAATCCAGCAGCAGCGTCACGGCAGAAGTGAATACATCCATGGATCAGGTCTTTCAGAAATAGGTAAGCATGAAGGAGCGCAGCGCCGTTGGCAGCGCCTCATAGATCGCCCCACCGGGGATTTTGACCTGTAGAAAGGACTTGAACACCACGACGATCACAATACCCATCGCGGCCATCCCCGCCAGCACGCGCATCTGGCGATACCCTGCGCGGATCGCCAGCAAAATCGCAAAGACAATGGTCGTCAGAAGATAGCCAAGTTGCGGGACGACAAACACATAGGCCATGAACCAGCCTGCATACTCAACCGAACGGACCCAATCCCAGACCTCGCTCCACCGGCCCGAGAGGCGCGGCGACAGGGCAGACGACAGCAGATGCAATGCGGAGAAGAAGACCATCAGCGCCACGGACAGCGCGGGCCAGAAGGCGGGCTGTGTGAAGATCTTACCACCTGACTTCCACGGAGCTTGGGTGCCCAGCTGGCTCAGCAGAAACAGCGAAAACGCCAAGAAAGCCCAAGCAAAAACAATATCACCTGGACGCCGGTAGCGTTTGAAGAGCTCTTGCAGCCCCTTGAGACGGGTCATGGCATGACCTTTTTACAAATGCGGATCAGAAAAAACGACAGCGCCGCCCCTGTCGGAGCGGCGCTGTGGAACGACTTATTCGAGCATGGCACCAATGGCACCCATTGTCTCGATGTCTTTGGCAATCAGTGCCGTGCTTGCTTCGGCATCGGACCAGTACACAAGTGCACCTGTTTCGGCCGCAAGTGCTTGGGCCCGCTCGGACATGACGGTCTCGGAGGCAACTGCAATGATCTTCTCGCGCACGTCAGCGGGCGTGTCTTTGTGCACAAACAGGCCGTTCCAAAGCGATACGTTCAGCTCAGGTGCAAGCTCGGCCACTGTGGGGGTGTCCGGTGTGAGGCTAATGCGCTCTCCCCCGATGGAGGCCAGCACTTTGACCTCGTCGAGACATGGCAGGACCAGTTGCAGCGTGGTGTTCATCACATCCACATCGCCAGAGGCCAGCGTATTGCAATCGAGCGCGTCAAATGCCGCGTCGGAGGCATAAGCAAATCCCATTTTCTTTGCCAATGCCTTGGTTACCTGTGTGGGTACTAGCGGCGCACCAAAGTGGCCCAGCGCCACGTCGTTTTCCTTGGCGTGTGCTGCGAGGCCTGCCATGTCGTCGTAAGGCGCATCTTTGCCCGCAACGATTACAAAGGGATAGGTCAGGAAGGTGCCAAGCGGCTCAAACGGATCAGGGTTCAGCTCTGGAATGCCGATGTTCGGACCAACAACAGGCACCGCGATGATGAAGGACCCGATGGTATAGCCGTCTGCAGGGGCCACAGCCACTTCAACCGCACCCGGGAATGGACCGCCACCGCCGCCGGGCTTGTTCACAACTGCCGCTGGCACGCCGTATTTTGTCTGAAAATCTTCGGCGATCATACGCGTCAGCACGTCTTCCAGATCACCCGGAGGCCACGGAACAACAAACGAGACAGGCTTTTCGGGGTATTCCGCAACAGCAGCGATAGGGGCCGCAAGCAACGCCAATGCTGTGGTGGTGGCTAAAATGGCCTTGGTGACGTTCTTCATTTTCATCTCCCTGATGAGGGTCTTTTGACCCCTTATAGTTTTGTTCTCATATCGCGCACATTGACGCATTGACGGCATCGGTACACTATTGTTACCGTCGGTACATATAGTTTGCACACCCGAATTCTATCTGTCAACTTCCCTGTGAACCGCCTTTCACCGCCCCACCACTGGAGCCTGTCATAAATGTCGAAACCTGTCATGAGCACTGTGGACAAAGCGCTGTCTCTGCTGCGCCATTTCTCGCTTCAGCGTCCCGAGATGGGGCTGAGCGAGCTTGCCCGTCTGGCGGGATATGACAAAACCACGGTGCTGCGGTGTATGACGGCGCTGGAGCGCAACGGCTTTGTCGAGCAGGACACGCAGTCCAAACACTACCGTCTCGGGCTGGCCCCCATCAATCTTGCACGTATCCGCGAGCGTAGCTTTCCGCTGTTGGCGATTCTCCAGCCCCATGTCGACGCCCTGCGCGACAGCACCCAAGAGACGGCCCATGCGACTGTGCTCTCCTCTGGCCGCCTGCTCACCGCGCTGGTGAATGAGCCGGACCGCGCGACGCGGGTGTTCATGGACCCCTCTGCCGATCTGCCCATGCACGCGACGGCCTCTGGCATCGTGATTGCAGCGAATTTGCCAGCGTCCGAGCGCAGCGCGATGGTTGCAGCCGCCAACTTCGAGCAATTTACAGACAACACCCCCACCACACCGCAAGCGTTGGAGGCATTGTTCACAAAGACTCGCGCTCGTGGCTTTGCCCGCGCTGATAAGTCTTATGAAGATGATGTGATCGGGACGGCTGTGGCATTTTTCGGCCCCAACGGTCGGCCTCTAGGCGCGATTGCCGTGGCCGCCGTTGCATCACGCTTTGACGCAGTCCTCGCCCACAAAATTGAACAAGAGCTTATGATCACAGGTCAAAAGCTCACTCGAGAACTCGGCGGAATCGCCCCCGCCTCCCCTTTCCCATTGCCGGAGCATGCGACATGAAAGACGAAAACTTCCTCAAGGCCAACAACGCCCGCCACATGTGGCACCCGATGGCCCACCCTGCCGACATGCGCGCCAATGCACCGCGCATCATCACAAAAGCCAGCGGTGTGCGCATCACGGATGTAGACGGGCATGAGATGATTGACGCTGTGGGCGGTCTGTGGAACGTGAACCTTGGCTTTTCAAACACGGCTGTAAAGGACGCGATCAAAGGCCAGCTTGACGAGCTGCCCTATTACGCCACTTTTCGCGGCACCTCCAACGATCAGGTGATCGAGCTCAGCTATATGCTGGCCGAATTCTTTGAGCCGGACGGGCTGTCGCGCTCCTTCTTCACTTCGGGCGGGTCCGACAGCATCGAAGTGATGCTGCGTCTGGCGCGCCAGTACCACAAGATCAGAGGCCAAGGCGGGCGCACGAAATACCTCTCATTGAAGAAGGGCTATCACGGCACGCACACCGGTGGCGCGTCCATCAACGGCAATGCAAATTTTCGCACCCAGTACGAACCATTGCTGGCAGGCTGCCACCACATCCCTGCCCCCTATGCCTACCGTAATCCGTTCAACGAAACAGACCCGGAAAAGCTCGCGCAGCTATGCCTGCAGGCACTGGAGGACGAGATCAACTTCCAAGGACCGCAAACCATTGCCGCATTTATCATGGAGCCCGTCCTTGGCGCAGGTGGTGTGATCCCGCCGCATCCCAGCTTTATGCCCGGTGTGCGCGAGATATGCTCGCGCCATGGCATTTTGCTGCTGCTTGACGAAGTTATCACCGCCTTTGGCCGTCTGGGCAGTTGGTCGGGAGCGCGTCATTTCGGCGTGAAACCCGATATGATCGCCACCGCCAAAGCGATCACCAACGGATACTTTCCCTTTGGTGCCGTGATGATCTCCGACGCGGTGGCCGAAGCATTCGAGAATGACACTTCAGGTGCGGCCAACATCGGGTCGGGCTACACCTACTCCGGTCACCCTGTGGGGGCTGCTGCGGCTGTTGCCTGCCTCAAGGAAACCGTCCGCCTCAATGTCAAAGACAATGCCGCCGCGCGCGGTGCGCAGATGTGGGAAGGGTTCAAAGCCCTGAAAGAGAAGCACGACGTCATCGGCGACATCCGAGGTGGTGTGGGCCTCATGACCGCAATGGAACTGATCGGGGAAAAGGCCAAGAAAGCGCCGCTGGAGAAAAAGCGGATCGAGGCGATGTATGAGGCGACTTATGCCGCCGGCACGATGATCCGGGTGTCAGGGCCCAATGTGATCATCTCCCCGTCGCTGATTATCGAAGAGGCGGATGTGGCCAAGATTTTGGCCGATCTTGATCATGGTTTGGCCCATGCCTAAAGTCGCTGAGGTTAAGCGCATCCGCCTCTACCTGTTACATTTGCGCGTGCATTTCGGTGCACGCGCAAATTAGCTCTACTTGTCTTGCAGAACAGTGCCGTATTGCTCGCGCAGCTTGTTCTTCTGAACTTTCCCGGTTGAACCGATGGGCAATTCATCGACAAAGATCACCGCATCGGGGATTTGCCAGCTCTCTACCTTCCCCTTGTAAAAGGCCAGCAGCGCCTCCTCGCTCACCTCTCCCGCCTTGATCGCGACCAGCACGGGGCGTTCGTCCCATTTCTCGTGCAAGGCGGCAATCGCAGCAGCATTGGCAATGGCGGGGTGCGAGATCGCGATATTCTCAAGCGTCACGGTGGAAATCCATTCCCCGCCCGATTTAATGATATCCTTGGAGCGGTCGCGGATGATCATGAAACCTTCCATATCAATCGTCGCAACGTCGCCGGTGTCAAACCAGCCATCATCGGTCAGCGCGGAAGTCTCTTTGCCAAAGTATGTGTCCACAATCCAAGGCCCGCGAATTTGCAGATCGCCCTGCGCCTCGCCGTCATGGGGCAGAACATTGCCTGCCTCGTCCATGATGCGCAGATCAACGCCGTAAGGCGCGCGCCCCTGCCCCAAACGAATGGCCGCCTGCTCGTCCGCAGACAAAGCCGTGTGACGCTGCAACAGTTGGTTCACAGAGCCAAGGGGCGATGTTTCGGTCATGCCCCACGCGTGGATCAGGTCCACGCCGTATTCCGCAAACTTGGGGATCATCGAGGGAGGCAGCGCAGAGCCGCCAACGACGGTGCGCGTCAGGCTCGGCACTTTTGATCCCGTCTCCTTGAGTGCTGCCAGCAGCCCCATCCAAATCGTCGGCACGCCCAGCGCCAGTGTCGTCTCAGAGCTGTCAATAAGGTTCACAAGGCTGGTCCCGTCCAGATTTGGCCCCGGCAGCACCAGCTTACACCCCGTCATCGCAGCAATGTAAGGCACACCCCAAGCATTGACGTGGAACATCGGCACAACCGGCAAAACCGTATCCACCGCAGAAATGTTAAGCGCGTCAGGCTGGTTGCCCACGATCGTGTGCAGCACGGTCGAGCGGTGGGAGTACAAGACGCCCTTCGGGTCACCCGTGGTGCCGGAAGTATAGCACAGGCTCGACGCCGCGTTCTCGTCGAGCTCGGGATACGGCTCCGACGCGTCTCCCGTCTCTAGTAATTCGTCAAAGAAGAGAAGCCCTGGCACAGTCTCAGCCGCTGCGGCATCGCGCGGGCCCATCATCACGATATGTTTGGTATGCTTGAGCGCCGGTGCAAGTTTACCCGCCGCAGGCACAAACGTCGCATCAATGAACAATACCTGATCCTTGGCATGGTTCATTACATAGACCATCTGCTCCGGCCCCATGCGCGGGTTGATCGTGTGACAGACAAACCCGCCGCCTGCCACGCCAAAGTAGATCTCAAGATGGCGACGGTTGTTCCATGCAATCGTGCCGCAACGCGCGCCCTGCTCCAGACCCAGCTTGCGCAGCGCGCTTGCCAGACGCCGCGCATTGGCGCCGACCTCACCCCATGTGGTATTCTCGATACCGCCTGTTGTCTCAACCGACACAATCTCGCCCGCGCTGTGAAACCGCGCGGCGTGATCAATCAAACTGCCAATGGTCAGCGGCATCTGCATCATTTGTCCAAGCATGGGTCTGTCTCTCCTATATGCGGCAGCGCGCCATTCCGGTCAGGCGCCACTCGTTTATCACGGCTGTATGTTACTGCCGCAGCTTCAGGGGAAAATAGGCCAAATATTGAGCGAACTGTCCATCAATATCTCTAACAGGCAGTCATAGATCACGCTGCGTCATCGCACGAGATTGCTATTGGAACGCAGTCGGATCACCCTTTGAGCGACTGCGACGACCAAGCTGGCCTGCCACGCAAATAATCTACCCCATGTCGCATTTGACCGCCCTGATGTCCGAACTCAGATGGACATGGCTGCGACGATCCAAGAACCTGCACCAAAGGGGATGCGAAAAATGCGTTTTTCAGGACTGCGGGTCATCAAGGAAGCTCTGACCGGGCACAAAGGCTGGACGCCCGCATGGCGCGACCCTGAGCCGCAAGCCAGCTATGATATCATCATCATCGGCGGTGGGGGGCACGGGCTTGCCACCGCCTATTATCTCGCCAAGGAGTTCAAGCAAAAGCGGATTGCGGTGCTGGAAAAAGGCTGGATCGGCGGCGGTAACGTGGGGCGCAACACTACGATCATCCGCTCTAACTACCTGCTCGACGGGAATGAGCCGTTCTACGAGATGTCGCTCAAACTTTGGGAGGGGTTGGAGCAGGACTTCAACTTCAACGCCATGATCTCCCAGCGCGGTATCCTCAACCTGATCCATTCCGACGCCCAGCGCGATGCTTTCATCCGCCGCGGCAACGCCATGATCCTTAACGGTGCAGATGCAGAAATGCTCACCACCGCCCAGATAAAGGCGCGCTACCCGTTCCTCAATACCGAAGACGCCCGCTTTCCGATCAAAGGCGGATTGGCCCAACACCGCGGCGGCACAGTGCGCCATGATGCGGTTGCATGGGGCTACGCGCGCGGTGCGGACAGCCACGGCGTGGACATAATACAGAACTGCGAAGTCACAGGTTTCAAGATCGAAGATGGCAAAGTCTTGGGCGTGGAGACCTCACGCGGCTTTATCGGCGCATCCAAGGTCGGCTGCGCAGTCGCAGGATCCTCCAGCCGCCTGATGTCCCACGCGGGCATGCGTCTGCCGATCGAGAGCCACGTCCTCCAAGCCTTCGTCTCCGAAGGGCTCAAACCTGTCCTGCCCGGTGTCGTCACCTTTGGTGCAGGTCATTTCTATGTCAGCCAATCGGATAAAGGCGGACTGGTCTTCGGCGGTGACATCGACGGCTACAACTCCTATGCCCAGCGTGGCAACTTGCCCGTGGTCGAGGACGTCTGCGAGGGCGGCATGGCGATCTTCCCCGCCTTTGGCCGCGCACGCCTTCTACGCATGTGGGGCGGCATCATGGACATGTCCATGGACGGCTCCCCCATCATCGATAAAACCCATATCGACGGCCTCTATTTCAATGGTGGCTGGTGCTACGGCGGGTTTAAGGCGACCCCCGCCTCCGGCATGTGCTTTGCCCATTTGCTGGCCCGCGATGCGCCCCACCCCAACGCAACATCCTACCGGTTTGATCGCTTTGAGAAAGGCTTGATGATCGACGAAAAAGGCATGGGAAATCAGCCCAACCTACATTGACCAACTCTCTATTTTGCCTCTTAAACTCAATCCCGTCCCCTCCGCGAGCACCGTATTATGATCATAAATCACCCCCTTCTCGGCCCCCGCGACAGCGTTGAATTCACCTATATGGGGGATGCTCGCCTCATCGACCGTCCCGACGCTCAGTCCGAGGCAGCGCCACAGGAGTTCTTCGAGTACGGCTACCTGCGCGACAATCCCGCAGGCTGGCACGATGAGCTGTGGTTTCACGAGGCGGGTGACCGCTCGTGGCTGGTGGTGACGCGCAACACGCTCACCCACGAGATCAGGGACGTCAAACTCGCCCGCGATGTGGCGCGCAGCAGAGGGCGCAGCACATGACCCAGAAAAACCGGCTCTCGGGCGGTCAGATTGATCGCGACAAGCCCCTGAAGTTCATATTCGACGGAAAGCACTACACCGGGCATGCCGGCGATACACTGGCTTCTGCACTTCTCGCCAATGGCGTGCGCTTGATGGGGCGCTCGTTCAAATACCACCGACCACGCGGCCCCCTGAGCGCAGGGTCGGAAGAGCCCAACGCGCTGGTGGAATTGCGCGGCGGTGCGCGGCAAGAGCCCAACACCCGCGCCACCACAACCGAGCTATATGACGGCTTGCTTGCGCGCAGCCAGAACCGCCTCGGCTCACTGAAATTCGATCTGCTCGCAATCAATGACCGCTTCTCGAACTTCCTGACTGCGGGGTTCTACTACAAAACCTTCATGTGGCCCGCTGCATTTTGGGAGAAGGTATACGAGCCGATCATCCGCCATGCGGCGGGCCTTGGCTCTCTCTCGCTCAAGGATGATCCTGACGTCTACGACAAAGGATTCTTGCACTGTGATCTGCTGATTATCGGTGCAGGTCCTGCGGGTCTGGCTGCCGCGCTCACCGCAGGGCGAGCGGGTGTGGATGTGATCCTCGCGGATGAGGATTTCCGAATGGGCGGGCGGCTGAATTCCGAGACACATACGCTCGGCGATGGGTCCGGCGCAGAGTGGGCGGCGGCAACGGTGGCCGAACTCTCCGCCCTACCCAATGTCCGCCTCATGATCCGCACCACAGTCATCGGCGCGTTTGACCACGGCATTTATGGCGCGGTGGAGAGGATAAGCGATCATGTCCACACACCTGACGCCGACAAACCCCGCCAGATCCTGTGGCGGATCTATACCAAACAAACGATCCTCGCGGCTGGGGCCATCGAGCGGCCTATCGCTTTCGAGAACAACGACCGTCCCGGTATCATGCTCGCCTCCGCCCTGCGCACCTACACCAATCGCTATGGTGTGACCGCGGATCGTCGTGTGGCGATCTTTACCAACAATGATGACGGCCACCGCACCGCCGCGGATATGCACGCAAAGGGCGTGAAAATCGCCGCTGTCGTGGATGTGCGCGCTGATGCGCCGCGTAGTTTCGACTATGAGGTGCTGCACGGTGAAGTGGTTGATACAAAAGGCCGTCTTGGCCTCACCTTTGCCGAAGTGCGCCTTGGCGATGGCACAATGCGCACGCTGGAGTGTGGTGCGCTTGGAGTATCGGGGGGCTGGAACCCCAATGTTCATATGACCTGTCACCAGCGGGGGCGTCCTACGTGGCATGAAGGTCTGGCCGCATTTGTTCCAGGCGGCACGCTGCCCGCCGGGATGTCGGTGGCGGGTGCTGCAAATGGCGATATGTCCACGGCAGCGGCCCTCCGCGGCGGGGCCGAAGCGGTGCGAAAGGCCATGGGTCTAAAAGGCAAGCGTCCCGCTATGCCTCAAGCGGAGGACGCCCCCGTAAACCTCAAACCGTTCTGGTATGTTGAGGGGTGCAACCGTGCTTGGCTGGATCAGCAAAACGATGTGACCGTCAAAGATGTGAAACTCAGCCACCAAGAGGGCTTCCGCTCGGTCGAGCATCTTAAGCGCTATACCACATTGGGCATGGCCACGGATCAGGGAAAGACATCGAACATGGGCGGCCTTGCCATCATGGCGGAGCTGGCAGGCAAGACCATTCCAGAGGTCGGCACGACGATCTTCCGCCCGCCCTACACGCCCACTGCGATTGGCGTCTTTGGCGGACGGCATCGCGGTAAGGAGTTCCACCCCACACGCCTCACACCCTCGCACACTTGGGCCGAGGAACAGGGCGCAGTTTTTGTCGAAGTCGGGAACTGGATGCGCGCGCAGTGGTTCCCACGCGCGGGCGAGACGACGTGGCGCGAGAGCGTAGACCGCGAGGTGCTGGCAACGCGCAATTCGGCCGGCGTTTGCGATGTGACCACGCTGGGCAAGATCGACGTACAGGGCACAGATGCTGCGACCTTCCTCAACAAAGTCTATTGCAACGGTTTTGCCAAACTGGCCGTAGGTAAAGTCCGCTATGGCCTGATGCTGCGCGAGGACGGCATTGCGATGGATGATGGCACGGCTGCACGGTTGGCGGAGGATCATTTTGTGGTCACCACCACCACCGCCAATGCACTTCCCGTTTACCGCCATATGGAATTTGTGCGCCAGTGCTTGTTCCCCGATCTCGATGTGCAGCTTATCTCAACCACCGAGGCTTGGGCGCAATATGCTGTGGCGGGGCCAAACAGTCGCAAAGTGCTGGATAAAATCGTCGATCAGGATATCTCGAACGAGGTGTTCCCGTTTATGGCCTGCGCCAACATCACCATCTGCGGCGGTCTGCGCGCGCGGCTTTTCCGCATTTCGTTTAGCGGGGAACTTGCCTATGAGATCGCTGTGCCAACTGCCTATGGCGATGCCCTCATCCGCAAGATCATGGAGGCGGGCGCCGAGCATGATATCACCCCTTACGGGACCGAGGCGCTTGGCGTGATGCGCATTGAAAAGGGTCATGCTACGGGTAACGAGCTAAACGGTACCACAACAGCGCAAAACCTTGGAATGGGACGGATGGTCAGCACCGCAAAGGACAGTATCGGCGCGGTCCTGTCGCGCCGTGAGGGCCTCAACCGCGCGGATGATCTGCGGCAGGTGGGCATCAAGCCCGTTGACCCGCGTGATCCGGTTCCCGCAGGGGCGCACCTGATGAACGCCAGCGGCCCAATCGATGCCGCTCATGATCAGGGCTATGCCACCTCCGCGTGCTATTCTCCCACCCTTGGCCACGCCATTGCACTGGGGTTCCTGAAAGACGGGGCAAACAGGTTGGGAGAGCGGATGCGTCTGGTCAGCCCCCTGACGGACGTGAGTGTCGAAGTTGAAATCGTCAGCGCCCATTTTGTTGACCCTAACGGGGAGAGACTTCGTGCATGATCTCAAAACAGTAACCGCGCTTGGCGAAGCAGCGCCGCGCGTAGACAGCTTTGCGCATATCACGATTGCGGAGAATGACGGGCTGGCCCTCGCCTCCGTCGCCGCGCGTATGGGGCGGGAAAAGGCCTGCCGCGCTGCTTTGAAGGGCCTCCTTGGCGCGGTTCCCGAGATTGGCAGAACGATCCTGCGTGATCCTGAGGCAGGATTTTGGATGGGACCGGACCAGTGGATGATCGGGGCCCCCCGCGCCACGCACGAGCTGTTGGCGGATCAGCTCAAAGAGCTGATGGGCGATGCCGCTTCCGTGACTGAACAATCGGGCGCTTGGGTTTGTTTTGACGTGACCGGATCTGCGATGGAGGACTTTTGCGAGCGCATCTGCGGTGTACCGATCCACCGGATGGTAGCGGGGGATGCTCAGCGTACGGTCATTCACCAGTTGGGCTGCTTCGTACTGCGCCGCGAAGCCGAGGACCACATCCGCATCCTCGGCCCCCGCGCCTCGGCAAAAACCTTGCACCATGCGCTGCTCACCGCGGCACGTTCGCTCGCTCCGTCCTAGTCTCGGCCAGCGCGCAACCCCATTGACTGTGCCCCGCTGTCAGGGTTGAAGTTGGCGCGCAAAGAAGCCGCCCCAACTCAAAAGGACATGCAGATGTTTTTAAAGAACGCTTGGTACGTTGCCGCGTGGGATCATGAAGTCACCCATGCGCTTCAGCAGATTATCGTGCTGGGTGAGAAGATCTGTGTATTCCGCACCGAAGCGGGTGAGTTGGTCGCGCTGGAAGACGCCTGCCCCCACCGAAAATTGCCGCTGAGCAAAGGCCGGATTAAGGGAGACACGGTCGAGTGTGGCTATCACGGGCTGACGTTTGACTGTGCTGGCCAATGCGTCTGGGCACCCGGCACGGGGCGGATTCCATCGCAGGCGCGGGTGCATGCCTATCCCCTGCACGAGAAATACGGGCTGGTCTGGATCTGGATGGGCAACCCCGCACTGGCCGACCCGTCAGATATCTTCGAGATCGAGAATTACGACAACCCTGCGTGGGGCATGAATCGCGGTGCCGCGATGGAGTTGGACTGTAACTACCTGCTGATGTGCGATAATCTGCTGGACCCCACGCATGTCGCGTGGGTGCATCAAAGCAGCTTTGCCACTTCTGCCACAAAGGACACGCCTCTGCGCATCACAAAGAATGATGGTGGCGTCATTGTGCACCGCTGGATGATGGATCACGAACCCGCGCCATTCTACAAGAAGGTCGTGGAGTTCGAGGGCAACTGCGATCGCTTGCAACACTATGAGGTCCGCTATCCTTCGCACGCCTTGATCCGTGCGGTTTTCACCCCTGCGGGGACGGGCGGGCCCGAGGGGTCGCTCCATGAGAACACCTTCATTATGGACAGCTATAACTTCATGACGCCCACCACCGAGAGCCAGACCCGTTATTACTGGTTCCAGTTACGTAACATCCGCCCCGAAGACGAGGCGCTGTCCGCGATGATGTCCGAGGATGTGCAACACGCCTTTGAAGAAGACCGCGACGTGCTGAACGAAGTACAAAAAGGGATGAGCAACAAGACATCACCCCACATCGACCTGCCCATTGATGGCGGCCAGCTGCGGTTTCGCCGCCAGCTTCAGGCGATGATCAACGAAGAACAGCAGGTAGATCGCCAGATGGCGGAATAAGCCACACTGCAAAAACCCCTGCGCTGGATGTCTCCCGCGCAGGGGGCGATTTAACCTACGACGTTGAAATCAGGGCCGTAAGGATAGCCGGTGATATTCTCGTTGCCGTCCTCGTTGATGATCAAGATATCATGCTCGCGGTAGCCGCCTGCACCGGGGTTTCCTTCCCCAATGGTCAGCATCGGCTCCATCGAGATGACCATCCCGGCCTTAAGCACCGTATCGATATCCTCGCGCAACTCCAGTCCCGCTTCGCGGCCATAGTAATGCGACAGGATGCCAAAGGAGTGACCGTAGCCG
>RCND010000908.1_pt1 | contig 17341 bp, 14 predicted proteins | sample 2041351 | NCBI WGS metagenome assembly RCND01 (sample SAMN09708230, study PRJNA481090) | Marine sediment metagenome, whole genome shotgun sequencing project. | biome: marine sediment; feature: ocean; material: sediment; isolation source: Sewage treatment plant 12B marine sediment (STP12B) ... | reverse complement strand
CATTGACCTTGACCTTAACAATATCCCCTTTTAGATAATGCTTGACTACATCAATGGTACCATCTCCACCATCAGCGAGTGGCATTTTTTTTATTTCAGCTTTTTCCAAAGCCATATTTAATCCCTCTTCCACCGCATTACAAAACTCAAAAGCCGTTAAAGAGCCTTTGTATTTGTCGGGAGCTATTACAAACTTCATTAAAATATCTGTTTAAGTTAACCATTGTGGCAGGTAAAGGCTGAATAACACCATAGCCATAAAATATCCTACTAAAATAAGCACTTCTTTCTTTCCGGAATAATAGACTACCTCTAATCCTTCATTTACTTGGCGCTTGACCAAGTAACTTACTGCCATTGCAACGATGATGGTAATTAAACAACCTAAGGCATTCCACCAAAACCAAAATATCTGTGGCACATATAACCATAAATATTGAAGGCCACCCCCACTATAATTCCAATATTGGCCCCTAGGGCGTGTGTTCTTTTTGTAAGAATGGCTAAAATAAAAGCGACCAAAAATAGGTCCATAGAAAACAGAACTTATCGTTCGGGACATTTGGGACCTTATAAGCTCAAATGCCTCATAAATTACCCTATGAACGCCCTGGCCTTCTGCTTAGAAGACCCCAACCCATCAATCCCCAATTCTACAACATCACCAGGATATAAATAGCGAGGTGGGTCAAATCCCAACCCTACTCCGGAAGGGGTGCCCGTTGAAATAATATCCCCGGGGAGCAATGTCATGAACTGACTTATATAACTTATACTTTCAGGAATATTAAAAACAAAGTCAGTAGTGTTACTATTCTGTAACATATCCCCATTCACTTTCAACCAGAGGTTCAGATTATGTGGGTCCTTAATCTCATCCTTAGTGGCAATAAAAGGCCCTAAAGGAGCAAATGAATCGCAACTTTTACCCTTGACCCATTGCCCAGAACGCTCTATCTGGAATTCTCTTTCACTGTAATCATTATGTAAGACATAGCCTGCGACATGTTTCATTGCGTCTTCCTCAGACACATAAGAGGCTTTTTTACCAATAACGACAGCCAGTTCAACTTCCCAATCAGTTTTTGTACTGCCTTTAGGGATAACAATATCATCATTTGGACCAACGATAGCCGAGGTAGCTTTAAAGAACAATACAGGTTCCTTGGGAATATCCATTCCGCTTTCAGCTGCATGTTTTGCATAATTCAATCCTATGCAGATAATTTTGGAGGGTCTGCATAAAGGTGCGCCTAATCTAATTTCTTTTGGAACCACTGGGCATGTTGCTGAATTTGAAACCAACCATTCCTTTAAATCAATAATACCAGTACTTCCAAAAAATATTTCATTATAATCCTGACCAAAACCGGAAATATCCAGCCTTGTTCCATCCTCTAATTGTACCCCAGGCTTTTCCTTTCCTTCTTCTCCGAATCGTATTAACTTCATAGTATCTTCTCTAATTTTTTAGTTACCATTTAATGTCACAAAACCACCATCTATAGGGAAATTTGTCCCTGTAATAAACGAAGCTTCATCTGAACATAGATATAATGCCAAATTAGCCACTTCCTCTGGCTTACCCATTCTTCCAATAGGCTGTGTCGCCGATAGTTTGCCAAACATTTCTTCTTCTTTTCCCGGAAAATGATCTTTTAAATACCCATCAACAAAAGGGGTATGAATTCTGGCAGGTGATATACTATTACACCTTACTCCATATGCAATATAATCCTTGGCCACTGAATACATCATAGTTAACGCTGCCCCTTTGGACATTGAGTAGGCGAAACGATCATTAATCCCAACAGTGGAAGCTATTGAAGTCATATTTAAAATAACGCCACCTTGTTTTTTCATATAAGGAATTACAGCATAGATACAATTGTATACCCCTTTTACATTTACCGCATAAAGCTTATCCATATCCTCTTCAGAGGTATTCTCCACGTTACCAATATGGGCAATACCGGCATTGTTTATAAGTATATCTATCTGAAAATCCTTCGCAATTGTGTTAACCACATGTAAAACCTCAGAATGTTTTGCAACATTGCACTTGTGGGCAAAAGCTATACCGCCCTCAGTAACAATCTCATTTGCACTTTCCTGGGCTGTATCAACATTAAGTTCCAAAATATGAACGTTAGCTCCTTGCTCTGCAAGTGTTTTAGAAATTGCTTTTCCAATGCCACTACCACCACCGGTAACTATTGCTGTTTTCCCTTTAAGATTGAATTTCATTATTCCCTAATTAAATTATTCACTTAAAATATAACTATAAAATCCAGGACTATTCCAATGTCGATAGCCCTCATTTGACTGACTGACCATAAAGATTTCCAAGTTAGGAAATTCATTAACAGGATCAGTATTATTACTAAATGCCATTACACTATAGGCCGAGGCGTACGCATCAGCCAAGGTTGCATTTTTTGCAATTGTAGTTACTTGAATACTATTATTCAAGGCCATACCAGTTAGTGGATTTATGATGTGTGAATACTTTTTTCCATTTATTTCAACATATTGATACATATCCCCAGATGTTGCAACAGCAGCATCTTTTAATCCAATTTTCTTAATGACCTCTTTACCCTCCTCATTGAAATACGAAAACGCCAATACCCAATGTTCCTTACCTGGTGGTGGATTGCTTACCCGGATATCACCACCTAAATCAACCAAGGCTGAAGTTACACCATTCAATTCAAGTATTTTAATAACCTCATCCGCAGCAAAGCCCTTGCCTATTCCACCTAAATCCAATTGCATAGCACTGGCACTTAACAGCACCACATTTTTTTTAGGGAATTTGATATACTTATAACCAACATTTTGTTTGGCTTCAACCAAAGCTGATGTAGTAGGAAGTATTCTGGTTTTCCTTGTCTTTCTCCAAAGTTGGATTAGTGGCCCCGCACTAATGTCAAAAGCACCATTGGTAGCTTCAGAAATCTCATTGGCTTTTTTAAGAACCCTGTACAGATCATCGCTAACAACAACCTCTTTCTTTACTTGATTGGCTAATACGTTTAGTTCACTATTATCAAGATAATCACTTAATTTTTTATTCAATTCATCAATACGATTGAATGCCAAAGAAGCCACCGAATCTGCCTTATCATTATTTGTCGTGTAAAATACTAATCTAATCTGGGTGCCCATTTGCTGATGGGTATATTCAAACCGTCCTTGGGCATGAACTTCAAAACATGTGAAAAGTAAGAAGATTATAAAAAAGCCCCTCGCCATAAAACTAATATGGAAAGCTTTAAAACGCCTTTGAAAGCTTTTATTCTTTCGCAAAAACCAAATCGAAATTTACGGTAACATCATCACCTACTACGATTGAACCGAACATTGCTGTCGGAGGCTCCATATTATAGTCTTGGAGTGTGATTTTATAGTTACCCGTTAGCTGGATATTTCCATCCGTATTCTTGATACTTGCAGTAACAACAACATCTTTCGCTGCACCTGCAACATTCAATTTCCCGGAAATGCTCTGATTGTCTCCTTCGGAAAAAGCTACATCTGTAGCAGAAAACATAACCTTGGGATGTTCTTCTTTTTTAAGGGCATTATGTGTCTTCTTATCCATCGTTGCACCGCGTGTGCTTACAATACTTGCAACATCTGCTTCAAATGATATTTCTTTAAGCACATTTGTATCCAAAACTAACGAACCACTACATGTATTCGCAGTAACCGTCCAATCATGAAGTGTTGAAGTACCATCGACCGTCAACGTACTTGCATCGGATAATGAATAATTCTCTTGGGACCAACCAACAGAAAAACAAAAAACTACCAATAAGGCAACTATGAGGTTTCTCATTCTATTATTATAAAATTTATATTATTCTTTTATCAAAAAATGGGCCAAAAACCTATCCTTCATCCAAAACCATCTGCCAGAATTTCTTCTGTTCTTCTTGGCTAGGTTGTTCTTTGGGGCTCACCAATCTCAATCCTACAAAATTGGAATCTGTAAACCACCAAAAACTTTTCGGAATTTGCGGGTCACGTTTTTGTAACTTAACACTTGAGGCCCTTCTGGCAGCAGAACGCAATCCTTCTGCATCATCATCCCAAGAACCACCACGAATTACCCTTGGGTGGAATACCATGGGTATTACCCATGGGTTTTTTTCTTTCATAGTAGCATAAGTATCCGCTTTATACTGATCCAATGTCCATTCAGCGACGTTACCATGCATATCATGCAATCCCCATTTGTTAGGTAATTTGGTCCCCACTTTCGCATACTTGCTATTCGAATTTTTATAATACACGGCATACTTTGCCAATTCTTCCTCAGAATTTCCGAACTCATACCTGGTTTCAGAACCTGCCCTAGCAGCATATTCCCATTCGGCTTCTGTAGGTAATCTGTAAAAACGTCCTGTTATTTCACTTAACCACTTACAAAAAACCAATGCGGAGTAGGTTGACATACTCACCGCCGGAAAATCATCCTTACCCATACCATAAGAAGGGTCCTCATATGGAGGGCTCGGCCTAGTGATAGCATCAATAGTACTTAATTTATCTGCATCCAAACTTTCAAAAAGTGGCTGGTTTTGTTTAAAGAAAAGCTCGAAAACACTCCAAGTCACCTCATATTTACCCATCCAAAATGCATCAAGAGCAACCTTTTTTTGTGGGCCTTCATCTTCTTTTCTATTTACTTCATTAGCCGGACTACCCATTAAAAATTCCCCTTCAGGAACCAATACCATCTCAAATGGCAAATTGGCAACTGGTATAGTTTCGGTATAAGCCTCGTTTGTGGTTATCACCTTTTCTTCAACTTTGTCTAAAGTAACCACCGCGGATTTACACGAATATAATCCTGCGATTATAATGCAAATTGAAAAAATAAATGAAGGGAATTTGGTTATTTTTCGCGGTTGGGTATTCATTTTTTTAAATTTTAATAAAATTATTAAAATTCCGCAGTATATAATAGGAAAACAGCCTTTATATTTTAACCGCTGCTGATAGTTTTGTTACAATACCAATGTCTTAATCAGCGATTCGGATTTGTTTTGGGATTGCACATTTTAACACCTATTTATTGTTCTAAATCTTTGGCGTCAAAAGTAAGCAGTTCATTATTCCTGAATTGTGAAGTGACCTCAATTGGATTGCAACATACCTCACAATCCTCAACATAGGTTTGCTGTGTAACCGAAGAATCCATCAACATTGATATCTCTTCCCAACAATATGGACATTGAAAAAAATGTTCGAGCATTTAATAAGGAATTTCAAGAAACTACAAATAGAACTGTTTATAACTCAATATTCAACAATTGGCCGGTTAGTTGCAATAATTGTAGTTCGGCCAGCTTGGCATCATATTTTGCCAAATTCTTATTGGTTGCGGCATTTAACAAGTTAATTTGGGCCAGCCTAAACTCAATAGAGGTGATTCTACCTAATTGAAACTGCTCCCGTGAACGTTCAAAATTGTTCAGATTGGTAATCACATTCTGTTCCTGAATATAAAATATGTTTAGCCTATTATCATATATGCTCAAAGCATTTAAGATATCTCTATCCACTTCAATCTCAATTTGCTTTTTGAGAAGTTCCTGATTTTCATAGACAATCCTTGCATTTTTAACACGTACGGTTGTTCCGCCTCCATCAAATAGATTCCAGGTAAGACTCGCCGCCAAATTTAGATTATTGGTTTGATTATTAGTGCCCGGAAAAAAGGCGGAAGCTGCACTTTGGTTTAAGTTCCATCCATACGCACCAGTTAATCCAATATTGGGAAGGTACCCTGATTTACTGACCTTGATATCATATTTATTTATCACCAAGTTCTTATTCGTTTGTAAAAGCGCCACGTTATTCTCCTTAGCAAGGCCTATATAATCTTCTAGCTGTAATCTTGGAATAAAGGTAACAACGGTATCTACCGAATATGTTTCGTTGAGGTTTTGGTTTAGAACAACATTCAGATCTCTTTTGGTATTTGAGAGCTGCTGCTCAGCATTTAAAAGATTTATACTGTCATTGGTTACATCTACCTGTGCATTCAAGATGTCTAATTTGGTGTTTTGTCCGTATTCAAACGCATATTCTGCCCGTGTAATCCTATCATTTGAAATTTCAAGTGCTTTTTTAAACACATTTACATTCTCTGTGAGTCGGGCCACTTCAAAATAAATACTGAATAACTGCAACATTGTATTTTCTATTGTTTCCCTTGCCTGTAATTCTGAGAGTTGGTATTGCTCTTTTAAGCTCTTGTAATTGTAAAATCTCCCAAGTCCATCAAACAACATATAATTAAGAGTAAGACCGGTATTAAAGCGCTGTGCTTCGGCTTGATTCAGTTCAATATCGGGTCTTGGGTCGCCATTTTCCAATAATTGCCCTGGGAATTCAATAGTAGAATCATCCCGGTTATAATTGGCACCAGCATTAGCTGTCAATGTGGGCAAAAATCCTGAATTTAGAAGACTTTTATTATTATCGGCAATCGCCACTTGATTCTTGGCTACCTTAATTCCAAAATTATTCTCTAAGGCCTGCGCAATGGCCTCATTTTTTGATAAAAGCTTATCCTGAGCTTGTAAACCCAAGAAAAGCATACTAAACAATAGGGATATATAGGATATTTTATTTCTCATTACTCTTTACCTCTGTATTTTTTAATATTCAATACTACAATTCAGATGTTAACTTAGATTCTACTAAATTAATTGTGTTCCAAACCTTCGGTTGAAACAGCGTGGCTATGTGAAAGACCTCCCCTTAAATGGGCTTCTTCGACCTGTTCCTTAATGGCACGTTCAACTTCCTCTTTGGTAATATCGTCACCCGTTTTCAACCATTTAGAACTTACTTTTACTTTGTTACTGAAAGAAAGGAAAATTGGTAACATCACTAAGGTCAATATAGTAGCAAAGCCAATACCATAAGCAATGGATATAGCCATAGGCTTAAGAAATTGTGCTTGTCTACTCGTCTCGAGCATTAAAGGTGCTAGACCGGCTATAGTCGTTACCGAGGTTAAAAAGATAGCCCTAAACCTTGAACGGCCCGCTTCAAAAAGTGCATCATCAAAGTTCATTCCCTGCCTAAGGTTCCCATTGAATTTACCTATGAGTACAAGACCATCATTCACCATAATCCCTATTAAGGCAATAACTCCCAGCCCAGAAAGAATATTAATTGGGAAACCATGAAGCCAATGTCCCCAGCCTACAGCTGTAATACTGAACGGAACAAGTAGTAACAACATTAAAGGCTGGCTAAAGCTTCTAAAAGTGAAAGCAATTGTAATGTAAATCAGTAGTAAAACTGTAATTCCGACAACGTTCAAGGATTTCAACATTTTGCCTGCCTCTCTATTCTGCCCTTCATAAGATGGAGTAACAGTAGGATATTTGGACTGGATTTCTGGCATGATATCATTTCGTATCTCAGCCATGATGTCTGTTGCGCTTGTGGTATTGGCATCTTTAAGGTCTGCCGAAATCTGTATTTCTCGTCTGCCTTCCAAACGATTTATCGCTACATCTCCCCTTTTAATACTATAACTCGCAATTTCTTTTAACGGAACGCGATTACCACTTGGGGTTACAATTCTCATTTCGTCCAAATCCGCAATCGAGGAACGGTTTTCGCGATCGTACCGAACCCAAACCCTAATCTCGTCTTGACCCCGCTGAAAACGTTGCGCCTGAGTACCAAAGAAACCTGCTCGAACCTGATTCATCACCGCTCTTAAATCCAAACCTAACAAATAGGCATTTTCCTTAAGTTCCAAGCGTATTTCCTTTATTCCTGCTGGGTCATTATCGGCGACATCCTTTAAGGCTGAATTGTTTACCATAGCAGTTTTTAATTCAATTTTCGCGGCCTTTAACTCGGCAATATCATTCCCCAACAGGGAAATTGAAACAGGATCACCTCCAAAATTGCCTCCTGAACCATAAATTAAACTCTCTATACCTATTACTGGACCTACTAATTCCCGTAAACGATTAGTAACCAAATCAGAACGAATAGCGTCAGGTCTTTCTTCCCCAGGCAACAAATTAATAGTCAATGTGGCCGCAGATGAACCAGGACCCACTCTTCTTATTACATTCTCAAAAAGAATTTTATCGGTTCCTTTCAAATACTTTTCTGTAAGCTCTTGATTTACAATTTCAGCTTTGTCATCAATCATTGAAATAATGGAATCTGTTACTTTCTCATTTGTTCCGTTGGGCATCAATAACTCTACCTGCACCCTATCACTAGCTATTCGTGGGAAAAATGAAGTTCTTATAATTCCACCACCTATTGATCCGAAAGTAAGAATCAACAGCATTGCAAAAATTCCAAAGGTCAGCATCTTATATTTTAAGGCAAACTTAAGCGTAGGACTATACATATTATCCCGCATCCATTTCATAAATCGATCACCTGCCTGGTTTATGACTCTTAGTTTGGCAAACGCGGCTGCAATACCCGTTTTTTCTTTTTTATCCACGGGCTGAAGTGCCTTGGAATGCGCTAAATGTGCTGGTAAGATGATTAGGGCTTCAACAAGAGAAACTACTAAAGTAAGAATTACGATTACCGAAACCTCACTAAAAAACTCACCAATCCTACCATCAAGGAATAAGAAAATAGAAAAGGCCAATACAGTAGTAATAATCGCAGAAACAATAGGTGGAAGTACTTCCATGGTACCATCTATAGCCGCTTCAATTGGAGACTTTCCTTTTTCATAATGTTGGTAGATGTTCTCGGCAATGACAATTCCATCATCAACCAAAATACCAATAACAATAATCATCCCAAACAAGGATAATACATTGATGGTCACATCAAAAAAACCAGCAAATGCGAACATCCCCAAAAAGGCTATAGGAAGACCAAAAGCTACCCAAAATGCCAGTCTTGTATTCAGAAATAGGGAAAGAAAAAGGAGCACCAATATCATTCCCATTATTGCATTCGCTGTCAACAACTCTGTTCGTTGGGTCAAGGTTTTCGACAGATCACTAACCACACTCAGTTGTACATTATTGTATTTCTGGTTAAAATCAGTAATATAGTCCTTTACCTTTTGTGCAGAATCAATCAGATCTTCTGTATTGGTACTTGTTATGGTAGTACTGACGGATATATTCCCATTAAAATAAGAAGCATTTGGAGTTTCAGAGAATCTGTCTCGAATAATTGCTACATCTTTTAAACGAATGGTTTGCCCATTTGGATCAGCTTTTATAATAATATTAGACAACTCGTTACCATAATATGATCTATTATTGGCTCGAATCAGATATTCCTCTGCACTTGTCTTTATATTACCGCCTGTAACCAAAATATTGGCATTACCAACAGCTTGGGAAACTTCATTAAACGATAGGTTGTAAGCTAAAAGGTTGTTTTCGTTTACAGCAATTTCGATTTCTTCCTGCGGATATCCTGATATGGTAATCTGTGATATGCCATCAATAGCCCTAATATCATTTTCAATTTGTCTACCAATCTGCTTTAAAGTTGCTAAGGGCACTTGTTCACCACTTATGGCAAAACTAATGGTCTGTCTTATCGCTTCAAGTTTAGAAACAATTAAGGGTTCCATTCCAGTTGGGAAAGTCGGTACTCGGTCAACTGCATTTTTTACTTGAAGTAGCATGAAATCAATATCCCTACCTTTTTCAATTTCGACATTTATATTACCACTATTCTCCCTCGAGGTTGAAGTAACACGATCTACACCCTCTAAACCTTTAAGGTTATCTTCTATTTTTAACACTATCCCTTCTTCAACTTCTTGCGGCGAAGCCCCAGGATAGGTGATATTTATAAAAACATTCTTGGAATCTGTTAGGGGGAAAAATGAAGATTTTAATGAATAAGCACCCATAATGCCAAAAATGGCAAAGGCAATTATGATAACGTTTACCGCTACATGATACTTAATGAAATACGCAATAACATTTCTCATTAGTTTGAGGTTTTAGTTGTTAGAGCTTCATCTTGCCCTTGATATTGCTTAACCAACATTCCTACATAAGAACCCATTAAAGGCTTACTTAATATGGTTATACCATCTGGGACTTGCTTCAATACCACCTTTTTATCTGAAAAGTATACTGGTGAAACGTCTATTAAATCTAATATGGAATCACGTACGACGAATATTTGATTGTTTTCCAGCAACAAGTTCCTATCAATTTCTATTGCGTTGGATTCTTCTTTGGCATTAAGAGCTGCTTCTAAATACATACCTTCCCTTAGGCTACTATCCCTAACTTCGATATAAGCCTTGATGGTCTGGCTGGCTTGATCAACACTGCCATTTATCCTAGTAACCTTGCCTATATACTTTTTGGATTTATCCAAATTGGTTAGTGCAACCTGTTCTCCAATTTTTAGTAGATCGCTGAAATTCTTACTTATAGAAACTTCCAATTCGTAAACATCGGTATTAATAAACTCACCTAGTTTTTGACCCGCCCGTATCAAAGTACCCTCGGTTACCAATGCATCTGTCAAAACTCCTTTGAATGGGGCAAAGATTCTATATTTTAAAAGCCGCTGCTCCATGTTCTTTACATTGTAATAGGTAGTTAATATTCCGCGTCCAGTAATAAAGAATTTCTCTTTCTCAGTGCTCATATCAGGAAGCTGCGGGGTAGTTTTACCCATATCGAAACCATTAAGATAAGCTTGCCATTTTGGAAAAATTTCTGGGTAATCCAATCGAAGATCAGGCATAATCGACGTAAGTTGATTGTAAAGATTACTTTTAGCCGATTGAACATTAGCCGCATACTCCGCTGCATCTATCCGTATAATGCTTTCACCTTTATTATAGATTTGACCGGGACGAAACAACTTGTTGCTGCCTCGAAATACACCTTGAACTTCTGAATAAAGTTCCATCCGGTTTTTGGCAATTAGATTTCCGTTGGCTGGCACCATGATTGGTACTGTACCATTCTGTACTTTTTCCGTAAATACGGTCTTGACTACCCTTTCTACTTTTGGCCTTGAGCTACTCTTGCTATCAATAATCATTCTTGCAACAAAAACCGATGCCACAATTATTAATACACCCAATATGCTTAAAATTATCTTTCTCATAATGTTGGTTATAACGCTACTTTTTCTTGCGTGAAATTAAATTGTACTTTTTTCAATATTTTTATCATCAGCTTTTTTTCTTCCATGGTGATATTTTCTTCCATGGTATTAATGAGTTTTTTTAAAGCAGGTCTTGTTTGCTTAAAAATAGTTCGTCCTTTTTCTGTCAAGAAGACCAGATTTATTCGCTTATCCTCTTTACTTTGTTTTCTTTGGATGTAATTTTTCTTATCCATTTTCGAGAGCAAACGCGCCATTGAAGATTTATCTCGGAAGGTTAAAGACGCCAATTCATTTTGATTGAGACCATCCTGTTCATGAAGTTTTTTTAGAATGATCATTTGCTCTTTGCTCAAATCCAAACCATGTTCATTGAAAAGTGCCTGCAGATAATACTCTACCATTTTAACCGTAAGTCCCATCCAAGGCCCAATTGAATTCTCAAAATCGATATAATCCTCTTTTGTATTCACGGTGCGAAACTACGTAAAATTACATTAGTTGCATATGCAACTAATGTTAATGTTATCTTAATTTCTGTTTATTGTTTTTAATTTTTTATTAAACATTTTATTTATGGTGCATAAAAAAAGGAATGCAAATTGCACCCCTTTAATAGAATTCATCCCGAGTTATTCTTTTGCTCAACTAAAAATATTAACAACCACTCATTTGCTATTCTAGATCATCAAATTTAGAACCCGCCATTCGAGTATCAATTTCGTGCAATTGCTGATATTTTATATTCAACTTCAAATCATCGGTATCAAAAGCAACAAGATCCACACTTTGCATGTTTTGAAGGCTTTCGAAAGAATTGAAATCATTACCTTGAAGCTGCACAAACTGCAATTCTGTCAATGACTGAATACCTTCGGGAACTGCCCCTTGAAAGTTATTAAATGACAATAACAACTCTGAAAGGTTTCTCATGCGATCAAAACTAAAGTTTATTTCACCTTCTAGCTTATTACCTGAGAGACCCAGGTTTGTTAGATTAACTAAGCTCGCCATGGTTTCAGGTAAGTTTCCTTCAAAATAATTGCTGGAAAGATCCAAGATTTTAAGATTTTTCGCGGCACTAATACCTTCCGGAATATTTCCTTCAAGTTTATTATCGAACAAGATAAGCTCTTCTAAATTTAGCATTGACGTAAAATTTTCAGGGAGCTTACCCTGTAGACCGTTCATCTCTAACTTTAAAACCTTTAGTTGAACTAGCTCCGATAATTCATCGGGCATGTCTCCATCAAGAGTGTTTAATGCAAAGTCAAGAACTTCCAGTTTTTTAAGACTCTTCAAGCTGGCAGGAATCTTTCCTATCAAATTGTTTTTGTACAGATTTAGGCCTACTACATGACCTTCAATGATATCGACACCATACCATTCGTGAACTGGTGATTTTAAATTCCATTTTATAGTCCAAGAATCACCATTCGTTGCATCGTAGAGATCTATCAGGGCAGATTTTTCGTCTTCCGGTATTTGTGCTACTGCAACAGTTTGCAATAACAGAAAAAAAAGAAACGTTACATAAAGTAGTTTTTTATTCATAATTATTAAGTTTTAGGGTTACAATTAAACTTTTCGATTATTTTATATTAAGCTTTAGGCCATATGGCGATGTTTTTCATATATTTTCCGGTGTTATTCATCTTATCCTTAGATTATTAACGATTTTTTTTTGGATTTCTGATATATTCTTCAACATTTCTGCGAACCACTATAAAAAAAGGGATGCTTTCGCATCCCTTTTAACCAAGCTAACTAAAACTATGAATCACTAACTAATCTTCATCATCATCAAACTTCGTGTCTGCCATCCTAGTTTTGCTAAAGTTAATGTCTTTGAAATCTATGTTTGCATCGTCCTTATCGTAATCAAAGACCAATATGCCCTGTGTATCCATCATTTCTAAATTCTCGAATGAATTAAAATCATTGTTTTGAATCTGGAATATTTCCAGACTAGCCAATTGACCAAATTCTGCCGGGATTTCACCCCCAAATCTATTGTTTGCCAAGACCAATTCCTTTAAATTACTAAGGTTACCAATTTCACGGGGTATATCACCGTATAATCCGTTTTCAAAAAGACCCAAGCTTTCCAATTGGGTCAGATTGCCCAAACTATTTGGGATTGCACCTCTTAAATTATTGCTTGATAAATTAAGTATTTTCAAATTTTTAAGATTTCCAATACTATCGGGAATACTACCTGATAAGAAATTATTAAAAACAGAGAACTCTTCCAATTTGGCCATCATACCTATAGAATTTGGTATGGTACCCTTTAACCGGTTCATTTCAAGTTTTAAGACCCTTAGTTCTTTTAACAATCCCAAACCATTAGGTAATTCCCCTGAAATAGAATTAAAAGCCAAGTTCAGTTTTTTGAGATGAATAAGCTTTACAATACTTTCTGGTAAGGTACCTGTTAAATTATTATGGAATAGATTGATTTCAACCACTTGATCATTCACCACCTTTACGCCATGCCATTTTTTATAAGATGACTTGATATCCCACGAATTTTTCCAAGCTTCCCCGCTCGTACTATTATATAAATCTATTAAGGCCTGTTTTTCGTCAACAGAAATATCTGCAAATATTGCATTGCTTGACAGAACACTTAACAACAACAAACAAAATATTTTTTTCATGACACACATAATTAAAATATGCTTAAGTACACCTAAATACTCTAGGAATTACCCTACAAATTACATATATTAACGGTCGAAAAGCAACTTTTATCGTTAAAGCGCCCTATAATGTTGCGAAACCTCAATTTCTTGTGGTGTAGGAAAATAATACAAAGAAATAGAGCGGATAATCAGGTGATTTCTTCTAAGTTCAGGGTTATCTCTTCCCATTGCGACATTAGATCTTCCAGGCTATTCTTTTTGCCTTGGTATGAATCAAAAAAGTTGGGTTTTGCAATGGTAGCGTCATAATCCATTAATAAATTATGGTCTATTTCTGAGATTTCTTTTTCAAGAGTTGATATTTTACTCTCAACAGAACTCAACTTGTTCTTTAAGGATTTTAATTTCTTTTGATCTTTAAAGGAATTCGACTGCTTTTCTGTCTTGACCTTCTTTACTTTATTATTTTTTTCTTTCTCAATAGCCCTAAAATCGTCCACTTTGCGCTGCTCCAAATAAAAATCTATATCGCCCAAGTATTCTTTGATTTTATTATCCCTAAATTCATAAACCTTGTTGGTAAGCCCTTGGAGGAAGTCTCTATCATGCGAAACAATAATCAAAGTGCCTTCAAAACGCTGCAATGCTTGTTTTAACACATTCTTTGATTTAATATCTAGGTGATTGGTAGGCTCATCCATAACCAAAACATTAAAGGGCTGTAATAACATTTTTGCCAAAGCCAGCCTATTACGTTCACCTCCAGACAGCACTTTTACATATTTATCTACCTCTTCCCCACGAAAAAGGAATGACCCCAGAATGTCACGGACCTTGCTTCTATTCTTCTCATTAGCTGCATCTAACATGGTGTCCAAAACCGTTTTTCTGCCATCTAGATACTCAGCTTGGTTTTGGGCAAAATAACCTATCTGTACATTATGACCCAACTTACACTTTCCTTCATGCTCTAATTCACCTACCATTATCTTGGCCAATGTTGATTTACCTTGTCCATTTTGACCAACAAATGCTGTTTTACTATCTCTTTCTAAGAGCAAATCAATATTCTGGAGTACTAAATTATCCCCATATCTTTTAGATAGATTCGTTATTTCCGTAATAACTTTTCCCGGCGTAATTGAAATTGGAAAACGCAAATTCATTACGGCGTTGTCATCTTGGTCCACCTCAATACGGTCCATCTTATCCAATTTCTTGATAAGGGATTGGGCCATTGAGGCCTTGGTTGACTTTGCCCTGAACTTCTCAATCAATCGTTCAGCCTGCTGAATTTCCTTCTCCTGGTTCTTTTGGGCATTGAGCTGCTGTTCCTTAATCTCGCCCCTAAGTTTCAAAAACTGGGAGTAAGGTTTATTATAATCATAAATTCTACCCAAAGAAATTTCTATTGTTCTATTAGTTACATTATCCAAGAACATTTTATCGTGTGAAACTATGACAACAGCCCCAGTGTAATTATTCAAAAATTGTTCAAGCCAGATAATAGATTCTATATCCAAATGGTTTGTGGGCTCATCGAGCAGCAATACATCATTGGCTTGCAAAAGCAATTTTGCTAACTCAATTCGCATGCGCCAACCGCCTGAAAAGGTATCTGTTTTCATTTCAAAATCAGCTCTTTTAAAACCTAGCCCTTGAAGTATCTTTTCAGTTTCACCTTGGTAATTATATCCGCCAATAATCTCGTAATGATGTGAAAAATCATTTAGGTCTACCATTAATTGATGATACCCTTCACTTTCATAATCTGTTCGTTCAGCAAGTTGCTGGTTAATATTGTCTAATTTAAGTTCCAATGCCTTGATTTCCTCAAAGGCATGATATGCTTCTTCTAAAACTGTTCGACCTTGTTCAAAATCTATATCCTGCCTAAGAAAACCGATTTTTATATTCTTCTCGGTAGCAATAGTTCCCGAATCAATAGCCATATCTTTTGATAACAACTTTAACAAGGTAGATTTACCTGCTCCATTTTTACCAATTAGACCAACGCGGTCACCTGCATTTAGCCTAAAAGAAATTTCTTCGAACAAGTATTCGCCCCCAAAAGAGACTGAAAGATTATGGATATTTAGCATATTTTATGACCTATGTTACATTAGAAAAGCGAGCAATACTGTATTTTCGCGAAAACATTTTGCAAATGTTAAAAAAAGGAAACAAACTCTACAGCATTTTAACAGGAAGTTGCCCTAAATGCCATAATGAAAGTATGTATATGGATAAAAACCCATATAAATTAGGGAATCTCTTCAAGATGCATGACCGCTGTTCACATTGTAATACAAAATACAAAATAGAACCCTCCTTTTTTTATGGTGCCATGTATGTTAGTTATGCCGTCGGAATTGCATTTGCCGTTGCCGCCTTTATTATCTCATATTTGCTTATTGGCACCTCGTTAATCAATACATTCATTTCTATTGTAGCTACCATGATATTTTTTTTACCTGTGATAATACGACTATCCAGGAATATATGGATCAACATCTTCGTACATTATAATTCAAAAGCTGTTAAGACCTCTTAGCTTTAAATCTTTTTGAGAACCTTTTAACATCTATTTCGGAAGGTAGCAGCTCCCCTTTTTCAACATGGTTATAAAGCTGTTTTGAAATAGTAGGAGCAATAAGGACTCCACGGGAACCAAATCCATTTAATACTATTATATTATTATGTTTAGGATGTAACCCAACCAAAGGTCTCCTGTCTGCCACTGTTGGCCTAATACCCGCTACATGATCAACAATATCGTAATCACACTTTAAGAATGTATGTAATTTATCCAACAATTCATTTTTAGCCCCATCCGTTGGGTTATTGGATTTATCAGTCCTTTCATAAGTAGCACCGACTCGATATAGGTCATCACCCAGGGGAATAATAAACACTGCGGATTTGATAATATTATTTTCTTTTAATTTAGGGGCTTTAATGGTCAAGAGTTCACCCTTGTTCCCATGCAATGGAAGGTAATTGAAATAAGGGTTCGATTTTAAACCAAAACCGGTGGCGAAAACAATTTTTCTGGCCTTTAAGGAATTGTACACTATATGTTCTTTTTCAACGACCATTGCTTGAAAATCAAAGGTCTTACGAATCAATTTCCCTTTTTCTTGAAGAAAGGATTCATAAGCTCCAACCAATGTTTTCGTGTCTATTCTGCCAGTATATAATACTTCTCCCAATCCATAGGGAGCATCAATACATTCATTATCATTTTCAATAATTCTAGTGGAAAGAAAATTAGCAAGTCTAGGTTTGTCTGCTGCTTCAAACCATAGGTTTTGCTCTTCGATGGAAGCAAACCTTCTATAAATGGGAATTTTGGAATCCAACTTTACACCTAATTTTACTTCAAGATGTTTGTAAAATGGTATTGCTGTTTCTAACTGAACATCTGCATTCCAGGCCAGGGTAAATCTTTTGAGAATAACTGGATTGTACAATCCTCCGGCTACAAGTGAAGAGGTTTGGGAACCATCATTAATCACTTTATAGCTCTTTTTATTTTCTTCTAATTGTTCACAAAAAGAAATACCAGCCAG
>RCND010000851.1_pt1 | contig 17355 bp, 12 predicted proteins | sample 2041351 | NCBI WGS metagenome assembly RCND01 (sample SAMN09708230, study PRJNA481090) | Marine sediment metagenome, whole genome shotgun sequencing project. | biome: marine sediment; feature: ocean; material: sediment; isolation source: Sewage treatment plant 12B marine sediment (STP12B) ... | reverse complement strand
ACAAACATGAAATAAAAAATTATTAATAATTGTTTTTCCAAATTCTGTATGAGCCACTTCAGGATGGAACTGTAATCCGTAAATTCCTAAATCCATGTTAGAAATTGCACAAACCGGAGAATTTTCTGATTTACCTTCCACTACAAAATTTTTGGGTATTTTTGTTATGTAATCACCATGACTCATCCAAACAGTTGAATAATTTTCTACATCTTTAAATATTGAGGAACCATCTGAGATTTCTAATTTTGCTTTCCCATATTCCCGATTTTCAGCGGGCTCAACTTTTCCATCAAAATATTGCGCAATCAGCTGCATACCGTAACAAATACCCAATATTGGAATATTAAGCTTAAACAGCTCTTTATCAATTTGTGGAGAATTATTATCATAGACACTGGTTGGTCCACCAGAAAGTATTATTCCAATTGGATTTAATTCTTTTATTTTATTTATGGGTGTATTGAATGAATAAATAATTGATTTAACTTTTTGCTCTCTAATTCTCCGTGCAATTAGCTGAGTATATTGAGAACCGAAGTCAATAACTAAAATTGTATAATGTTTAGACATATTTATAAAGTTTATTAAAAGAGTTTAAAGAAATGCCGAAAATCAAAAATAATATTGAGATTCGGCAAAATGAATATTTTATATGTACTAGGCAGTTATTTGTGCTTGATAGATTTTACTATCTAGAAGACCATCAAGTTCAGATGTATCTGTGAACTCAACCTTTATTATCCATCCTTTTTCATATGGATCGGAGTTAATTAGTTCAGGCTGATCTTCCAGCTCCGGGTTAATTTCTAAAACCTTACCGCTGCATGGAGCAAATAAATCGCTGACAGTTTTTACAGCTTCAATAGTTCCAAACGTTTCACCTTTTGTAATTTCTTCCATATCAGCATCGATATCGACAAAAACGATATCTCCAAGCTCGCCTTGAGCATAATCAGTTATACCTATATAAACATTATTACCATCAACTTTAACCCATTCGTGATCAGTAGTATACTTTAGATTTTCAGGTACATTCATTATTTCCTCAACTTATTTTTTTGCAAAATATTTATCTATAAATGAAGTATCATAATCAGCCGATCTGAATTGTTCATTTTCTAAAACATCCATATGAAATGGAATTGTTGTTTTAATCCCGTCGATTGCAAATTCTTCAAATGCTCTTATTGATCTGGCAATTGCATGCTCCCTATCGCTTCCCCATACAATAAGTTTGGCAACAAGCGAATCATAATTAGGTGGTACTGTATATTGATTATAAACATGAGAATCAACTCTTACTCCAAATCCACCCGGGAAATGCAGATAATCGATCTTGCCAGGAGAAGGTCTAAAATTATTATCAGGATCTTCAGCGTTAATTCTAAATTCGAAACAATGGCCTCTCGGAATTCCGGGAATATCTACAATTTTATTTCCTGCTGCAACAACTATTTGCTGTTTAATAAGATCTATGTTGTTCACCATTTCAGTAACCGGATGTTCAACTTGAATCCTAGTGTTCATTTCGATAAAATAAAAGTTCTGGTGTTTATCTACTAAAAATTCAATTGTCCCCGCACCTTCGTAATTAACCGATTTAGCACCTAGAACAGAAGCTTCCGCCATTTTTCTTCTTGTTTCATCTTTAATAATTGGACTTGGTGTTTCCTCAATTAACTTTTGATGTCGTCTTTGAATTGTACAATCTCTCTCACCGTATTGATAAACATTACCGTGCTGATCGCCAACAACTTGTATCTCAACATGATGAGGATTTTCGATAAATTTTTCAAGATAGAGTTCACCATTTCCAAAAGCTGCTTCTGCTTCATTACTTGCCGTTTGATAAGCTTTTTCAATTTCATCTTCTTTCCAGACAATACGCATTCCTTTACCGCCACCGCCAGCAGAAGCTTTCAGCATCAGTGGATAACCAACTTCCTTAGCAATTGATTTGGCTTCTTTAATACTGCTCACAGCGCCATCACTTCCCGGCACAACCGGAACTCCACATTCCTTCATGGTACTTTTTGCTAAAGCTTTATCACCCATTCTATTTATCATATCGGGTGAAGGACCAATAAATTTTATATTGGATTCGGCACAAATTTCTGAGAATTCTGAATTTTCTGCTAAGAAGCCATATCCCGGATGAATTGCATCTGCTCCGGTAACTTGTGCTGCTGAAATTATACTTGGAATTTTAAGATAGCTATCTTTTGAGGCTGCTGGACCAATACAAACAGCTTCATCTGCAAAAACTACATGAAGGGACTCTTTATCTACTTCTGAGTATACAGCAACTGTAGGAATGCCCAATTCTTTACAAGTTCTTATAATTCTTAAAGCTATCTCGCCACGATTGGCGATTAGGATTTTTTTGAACAAGAGTTCTCCCACTATTTTTAAATTATCTTAACTCTTTTCTACCTTAAATAATGGCTGGTTGAATTCAACTGGTGTACCATTTTCAACTAAAATTTGAACTACCTTTCCACTAACATCACATTCAATTTCATTCATAAGTTTCATTGCTTCAACAATACATAATACCGAGCCTTCAGTAACTGAATCACCTATTTGAATATATGGATCAGCATCGGGACCAGGTGATCTGTAGAAAGTTCCTACAATTGGGGAGTTAATTGTATGTAAATTATCTTCAACCTTTTTAGCTTCAGCATCAGCTTTGCTAGCTGCATTAGCTTGGTTTAAAGAAGCAGGGATTTCAACCGGAATACTTTGTTGAACAAAACTTTGAGGATTAATAGTACCGTTTTTAGATAATTTTATTTTAAGATTACCTTCCTGTATTAATAGTTCGGTAACCTTAGCATTTTCAAAAACTTTTATAAGTTTTTTTATTTCATTTATATCCATTTTTTCTCTCAGTTTTTTATTCTTTCCATGTATTGTCCTGATCTGGTGTCAACTTTTAAAATATCACCCTGATCGATGAATAATGGAACATTTATAGTTACTCCTGTTTCTAATTTAGCCGGTTTCATTGCATTTGTAGCCGTATTACCTCTGAAGCCCGGTTCTGTTTCTACTACTTCTAACTGAACATGAATTGGAATATCAACGGTAACGATTTGATCAGTATCATCTAATAACAACTCAACTGCTTCACCTTCCTTTAAATAATTTTCACTACCGGCAAACAATTCGGTCGGAACAATTGTCTGTTCGTAAGTGTCATTATCCATTAGCACCAATCCTGCAGCTTCTTTAAAAAGATACTGGTATTTTCTTCTTTCCACTCGCACAATATCAACACCTTCACCAGATCGAAAAGTATTGTCCAATACTTTACCAGTTCTTAAATTCTTTAGTGTTGAACGCACAAAAGCGCCCCCTTTACCGGGCTTTACATGCTGGAAATCAGTGATCGTGTAGAGATCGTTTTTAAATTTTATTATTAATCCATTACGGAAATCTGATGTATCTGCCATACTTTTATAATATTTATACTAATATATAACGTTTATTTATAGCTGCGCCAAGTATTTTTCAACTTCTCTTGCCGCACTAGTTGTTTTATAATTATTTTTTACTAATTCAAGAACATCTTTAGCATTACTTTTTTCACCAGACTTAATATAATTAATTCCGGCATTAAGTAAAAAGTCAGCTGATTGTGACTCTATTTCAAAAGTTTTTGCAGCTTTCTCATAATATTTAGCTGCTTCACCATACTTTTCCATCATTTCATAAGATGCAGCCATTCCTGCTAAAGCAGTAGATTTATGCAATTGGCTATCACCGGAATAATCAGAATAGCATTCTAATGCATTTTCATATTCACCTAAAGTGTAATAAGAATGAGCTAAATAGATTTTTGCCAATTCGCCATTTACGGTGCTTCCATAGTTTTCTACAATATTCTTCAATCCAACTAATTGAGTACCGGGTTCACCATCAATAGCTTTTTGGTATTGCCCTTGTTCATAAATGGGTATGATCTGAAAAACTTGAGCAGATGCTAAAAGATTATCTTCAGCTTTTTTATTAGTATACCAAACTATTGCTAAGATAATTACTGCTAATACACCAATACCTAATATAAATTTCTGCTTGTGTTCTTCTATAAATTCCTGAGATTTATAAAATGAAGTTACCAGCTTATCTTCTTGTAATTCTTTTTTTGTAATTTTTTTCTTTTTACCGATCATAATTGACTAGTTTTTCCTATGTTAGAATCTAATTAAACGAGAAAAATAATAAATATTAGTTTTCAATCCTAATGTGATTGGAAAAAATCCAAGCATTTCCATCTAAGTAAACTTCTACTCTATACTGTCCCGGTTCAGCAACAATAAAATCTCCTTCATTGCTTTCAATAGTGCTTACAACATTACCATTTTTAATAAGTTTAATAAGAGCATTTTTTGCAGGAACAAGAACTTTTAACTTAATTTTGCCATCCATTTTTATGGTATCGCCCATCTGATAAATATTTTTACAGCACTTACCAAAAAACTTGAATCCTTTTGCATTTCCATGATAATGATTTGCTGTAAAGCATCTGCCATTTTCAAGACTATCATAAATCAATTGTTTTGAATAATCGACGGTAGAATTTTTTGTGCGAAGTTTTTTCTCTGTTAAAATATGGGTTCTTATAGATTTGAACAATACTTTATAAGGGAAAATCTCAACCTCAACAAAACCTAACACATTAACTTTATGGGCATGGGCATCAATACCGCCAATACCCACTACTTTTCTATCTTTATTTAATTCATCCCATTTTTTCAATGTTTTTATCGGAGGAGCTTTGATTGATCTGAGCGGATGAACAAAGTGATTGTACTTATTTTGATCTGTTAGTCCCTCCATCCATTCCGACATGTGATTCCAGATCTCAATACCTGTAAAATCACCAACATTCCAATCTGTCCATGGATAAGGAGGATGTTCCTTCATTGAATTTCTTTCTTCGTGGGGATGAGCAATAAACCCAATTCCGCCGGCATCTTTTACTTTTTTTACATATTCCTTTGCCGATTGCCTTGTGGAAAATGTATCGGTGATATTCATTGCAAGATAATGATTTTTATTTACCTTGTCATTAAGCTCGCAGCCAACCAGCATTAAAGTATTGTCATACCACTTTTCATATCCTTCATCCAAAGCTCTTAAAGTGTTGTGATCGGTGAGAATTATATAGTCCAGTCCAACTTCATTTGCAGTTTCTGCAATTTTCTTGGCATCTCCGGAGCCATCGGAAAATTTAGAGTGCATATGAATTGCACCAATATATTCATACATGATAAACTTAAAGTGATGTTAAAAGAATTATTTTTCTATACTTCAAATAATGTTGAGTAATGGGTAGTTTTCTCTTTTACAAGGTCTGATAATTTTGTCATTAAAATATCAACTCTTTCATTTTCTGCTTCGTCTGCTTCTTCCCAAGCTTCTTTAGATTTGTAAACATACAATTCTTGAAAACTGTTCTCTTTCGATTTCTGTTCAAACACTGAGTAACTTTCTAAACCATCTGATTTTATTATACTTTTGAGTTCTCTAACTACATCTAAATACTCCGCAAGTTTATCTGGAATTATATCGTAACTTATTGAAAATAAAACTCTACTCATTCTTTCCCTCATTTTAAAAAATTATAAGTGCCAATATAATTAATTTTTACAGGTCCTGTTAAAGTTATTTTTGTAAAAAAATCATTTTTTTTCTTAAAATTAACAATTAATTGATCGTTGCCAAAAGTTGCAAAACTTAATGGTGGATTTAGCTTGTAAATAATTGAAGTTATCAAGGCAGATGCTACAGTTCCTGTTCCGCAAGCAAAAGTTTCATCTTCAACTCCTCTTTCGTAAGTTCTGATGTAGAGATTTCCAACAGTATCCTTATGAACAAAATTTGCATTTGTTCCGTCCGGTTGAAATTCTTCCAGATCTCTAATTTTCTTCCCCAAAGTTTTCACATCAAATTTGTGGAAATCTTCTCTATAATCCTTTTTCAAATCATCCCAAAATATTACTGCATGTGGCGAACCGGTATTAATAAAATGAACGGGGAATTCTTGCTCATTTATTTTTATCTTAAAACCTAATTTTAAGTCTGATGGATCACCTAAATGGAACGTTATTAGACCATTATCCTCAATTTTACCATTATAAGTTACATCTTTACAGAGAAAATTTGTTGTTGTCTTCTTGTTCTTAGCTTTATCAAAAAAATACTTAATCGAACACCTTGAACCATTTCCACAAAGAGAGCCTAATGTACCGTCCGAATTATAATATTCTAGTTCAAAATCATGGGTTAATGATGGTCTAATTAATAAAATTCCATCCGCACCGATGCCCTTTCTTCTGTCACATAATTGTTGAATAAGGTTTGTATTGAGAACAAGGTCTTTATTTATCTCAATATCAATTAAGATAAAATCGTTGCCGGCGCCATTAATCTTGGTAAAGTTTATTTTTTCCATAGTATTTGGAAAATTAAATGAATTGGATATTCATGTCAATCAGTTTTTGCAGGATAAAAAAAATTGAGTTTGAGAAAATACTTCAAATATTAACCCAAACCCAATAAAATAAATAGACAACAGTTTATTCAATTAAAGATTTAAACTTATCTTAAAAACTTTTAGATGCTTCTTCTACAGTTTTGTACATTTCAAATACGCTATTTAGTTTGGTAATACTTAATACACCCTGAACTTTATCTGAAATACCAGCTAACTTTAACTTTCCGCCGGCATCTTTTACTGTTGAAAATGCTCTAACAATATTTCCTAATCCTGAGCTGTCAACAAATTTAACATCACTCATATCAATTATTATGTTTTTCTTGCCAGCTTCTAAAAAGTTTGATACTTTATCTTGAAATACTTGTGCATCAGGCCCACCTCTTAATTTACCTTTAAATGAGATTACTGCGGCACTGTATACTTCACTTGTATTGAACTTCATTATTACCTCCAAATAATTTATTATAAGTAATTAGATAGAATTTGATAAAAATATAATACTATTTAACTTTAATAACAACAAAAGTAACATCATCATCGGGAACACCATTCGAAGACCATTCTTTCATTTTATTCTTTAAATAATCAATAATCAAATTAGGAGATTTATCCCCACAATTTAAAAATTCACTTTGAACATTCTTATACCCAAACATTTCCTTTGATGGATTAAATAATTCTGGAAATCCATCACTCATTAAGAGAATTGTATCACCAGAGTTTATTTTTGTTTCTTGCAATTCGTAAGGAAAATTATTCGAAGTTCCTAGTGGCATTCCGCGAATCATAAATTCCTCTACATTTTTCGATCCGGCTCTATATATTAAAGCAGGAGGCATACCGGCTGATGAGAGTCTTAATTTATCATTCTTTATTTTCAAAAGCATTAGGCACATAGATAATAGTCTGAAATTCATCAGCTTAAGACTGCTGGACATCTTTAAAAATGTTTCAATAATGTCAGGGTTTGGACCATGAGAATTAAATAAACTTTTTGTTGCCGTAACTACAGTTCCGGCATTAAGTCCATGACCGGTAGCATCACCAATTAGAACGGTAAGCTCACCATCTGAGTCTTCGTAAAAATCATAATAATCACCGCCGACTTCTGTAGCAGTTTCCATATATACTGCTATCTCAAGCCCTTTAGGTGTTGGAATAGTTTTAGGAAGTAAAGATAACTGTAAACTTCTTGCTTCTTCTAATTCACGAGTTTTTCTCTCATTTTCTACCTCTAATATTCTGCGCTCGGCTTCACTTGCTTTAGCCTGCATCTCAGCAGCTTTGGCTTGAAGAACCGCTCCATTTTTTTCAGATTTTTCTCGCTCAGTCTCAAGAACTAATTCTGCATTTTTCTGCTGTGCCAATAATTCTTTGTCTGAAAGTTCTTTAATCTCAACTATCTGCTGCTCAAGTTTCTTATTAGTTGAGGCTATACTTCTTGCTAAATAAACTGACATTGAACCAGGCAAACCAAATAGGCCAATAATAAATAATATTAAGATAGAGATCTCAGAAGGTCTTATATTAAATACATTTATCACAAAAATTGTCATGATTAGAAATACAAAGACAATTACCCCGGTGCCAATTACCCACGAATGTTCCTTTTTATTTTTAATGGCCATCACAATTGAACGCAGACCTTCAATAGTTGCTAGAAAAATATAAATAGGTAAAGCATAATTTATATATTCTCTAAGCGGATTGATAAAGAACATAATGCCAATTAAAATTGTACCAAATAAAAAGAACCAGATTTGTTTTGGTGTCTTTTTATAAAAGATAGAATATATGAAACCTAGATAACCTAAAAATGCTAAAGCAACGCCTGTTATACCGATTGTTTGAAAGATAATGACCCAAATGATTTTTGTAAAAACTAATTGGCTCAGCATACTTGAAAAAAATAAGAGGGCCAGCGAAAATGAAAACAACGCATAATATAGGTTTTCTTTTCGCTTCGAATAAAACAAGTGCAGTAGAAAGTATAAAATTGATAATGAGAAAAAGATTCCACCAATTGCAAAATTAATTCCAAAATTTGTTTTACCATTTAAAATCTGACTCTTTATTTCATCGTTAATGTTATTTATTTGCACAGTAAACCCATGATGACCGTACCATGAGTCTGTCCATTTAGGATCTTCAACGGAAGAATGATTTGAATATCTTACTGCCAAAACATAATTTGTATCCTTACTAAAATCTAGTGCTACGGGAATCCCATTAGGTTGGTAGACTTTTTCACTATCGGGTGTTGCACTTACCTTTCCATATTTGATTAATAATTCACCATTAAAATAAATTTCTGAAGCTCCAAAATGATTCATAGAAAGTGCAACTGACTTATTGAATAAAGCAGAATCTATTTTAATTTCTCTTCTAAACCAGCCTATCCCAGTCCATAATTCAACAGGATATTCTTCCCATTTCAGTCTAGGTCTTAAAGTATCCCAAGAAGAGTCATCAAAGAATTGATCTGCCCAAGTGCTATCATCACCTTTAGAATATTTCCAAGGCTTACTCAGAGTAATAGGTTTATCACTCAAACTATCTGCACTAATCAAAACGGGATCTAGAATAATTTGAGCATTTAGAATAAAAGCTGTAAGGAAAATTAGAATAAATAATCGCATAAATATGAACCTGCCTAATTATTTGTATTAATAAACTAAGAAATTGTTTAAATAATTACTCTATTTTATTTTTATTACCACAAATGTAACATCGTCATCTTGTTCCGAACCATTCAACCATTGGCTAGCAGACTGCTCAAAATGTTCAACAATTTCTTGTGGTAATTTTCGTCCCACTTTTTTGAGTTCCGTTTTTATCTTCTCATAGCCATACATATGTTTTTTACTATTATGTAATTCAGGCAATCCATCGCTAAGTAAGAGAATAACATCTCCACCTTTTAACTTTCTCTTCTCAATTTTATATTGATAATTAAGCATAGCGCCAAGCGGCATTCCGCTTAATAAAATTTCGTCAACACATTTTTCATTATTACGATAAATAAAAGCCGGAGGCATAGCCGCAGAAGAAATACTAAGTTCGGAACCGTTAATTTTTATCATTTGCAAACACATTGAAAGTTGTCTAAATTTCATATTTTTAATTACTTCAGATATTCTTTTAAAAGTCTTCAGGATATCTTTGCTGGATGCAAGCGTATTAAATAAACTCTTGGTTATTGTAACCATAGTGCCCGCTTTCATACCGTGTCCTGTTGCATCGCCAATTATTGCGGTCAAATTGTTTTTTGAATCAACATGGAAATCATAGTAATCTCCTCCAACTTCAGTTGCAGTTTTCATATATACAGCAATGTCAAGATTTGGAATTTGCGGTAATTCCTTTGGTAACATTGCCAACTGGAGTTGCCGAGCTTCTTCCAGTTCCTGCGATTTTCTTTCATTTTCAACTTGAATTATTTTATTCTGCTTTTCAGCGTTTTCCAAATCTAAAAAACGAGTATAGGTTTGTTCAAAGACGTAAGCAAATCTTTGAATAATCTTTAGTTGGTCTTCACTTAATTCTTCCTTTGAATGAACGGTAAAAAACCCTTGCCTAAAATAAAAGTTGCTAAAAAATGCTGGTTCCTTGAAAACCAATTCTTCATCTATATTTTTTGGTTTATACTCTTCAAATGGAAGATGTTTACTAATGTACTTTGACCATAATAATCGTTCTTCACCAATTAATTTGATAATGTGGTTTGGTTTCTGAGTTTTCCATCCATCATACATTTCCTGTAGAATTGGGTATTCATTCAAAGGTAACGCTGAGCCAGTCGGTATTACATTACCACTATTTGTAGTTGACCATATACGACAACTTTTTGATTCATCATCAACAATTGCAATATTACATCTGTATGGATAAATTCCAAGCTCATTCAATTGAGAAAAAAGATGTGCTGCAGTTTGAGCCAATTCATTACTTTTCTGCATTGCCATTGTTCTTGCACGAACACGTTCAAGCGCAAGTTCTATCTGTGCTTCACGATTTTGACGTTCGGAACTCTTTAAATCTTCAAAACGCTTGTAGGCAAGATCGAACACTCCTGCAAAGCGTACTAATATGGCGAGATCTTCCGCCGGTAGATCTGTGACCATGCCTGGCAAGCTATAGCCAATTTCTCCATGAGTTGTACGTGCCATAATAAATGTAAGGCCACCAATGTGGCGAATATCATCAAGGGTCGGAGCATTGGGATCAACTTGTTCAAAATCACCCAGGGTAATCATTTTATCTACATAATCCACTGCAGTTTCCACATCCATGGCAAAAACTACTGTGGACTTATCACTTTTTTCCCAATCATCTAAAAGTTTAATATCTCCATGGATATGGCGAGGTAGTGACATTACCATGCCAATACGAGTGCCATCACCGGATGTCATGGCTTTTTCATATTTTTCGAGCAAGTATCGCATATGCCAGAAATAGTGAGCCTCGTGTCCAAGTGAAACAAACTCTGATCTCATTGTAACCACAATATCTAGTAATTCTGAAGATTCTTGCATTGCTGTCACTTGTGCACGGATTCTCTCAAGAGCGAGTTCAATTTGGGCTTCTCTTGTTTGTGCTTCAGCTTTTTTTATATCTAAAAAACGTGTATATGCAAAATCAAAAACTTCAATAAATCTTCTGGCAATTGATAAATTTTTATCGGAAATCTTATTTTCGGATATTAAAGCCAAATAACCCAATTTAAAAAATATATAGTGGGTTGTGATTTTTTCAGGAACATTTTTTGTAAATTTGAATTTTTCTGAACTCGAATAATTATATTGTTCTGCAAAGGCATTTATAAATTGTAAACGTCTCTTTCCCGATAACTCATCTATTAAGTAACCTTTTCTCTTGCCTACTGAGTTAAAGAACTTTGGGAAAAAGTCGGGCATGTGTTTTTTCATTATATTCATTGCTTCAGCTAACGAGGAGCTTTCAAATGGCTTGATAACAATAATTGATCTAGCACGCCAGAGTTCCATTTTATCATTGTCTTCATCAACTAAAACTATTGAGCACCCACTCAAATCTAGACTAAGTTTATTTAATTCTGAAAATAATAAATCAGAAACATTACCTACCTCTTCACTTTTATGCATAGCCATTGCTTTTGCACGCACCCTTTCAAGTGATGCCTCAATTTGTGCTTCCCGTGCTTGTGTTTCAGCTTTTTTGAGGTCGAGAAAACGGATATATGCCTGCTCGAAAACTTTGGCAAAACGAATTAGGATTTGTTTTTGTTCCTCAGTTGGCACAATTCCATCGTTATTAGGAATTAACAGAGCTGAGTTTTCTGCCCATGCAAATGATAATGTATATTTAGTACTTGCAAGTAACCACTCTTTATATTCTTGAGGAAGATGTTTGTAGTCAGAATCATCGTTAGTAAAAATGGTTCTAAGAAATGTATTTTTGACTCTAACTGGAAATGTTTTCGAAAAATATTCAGTCCCACTATTTTTAGATTTCCATGCCTCGTCCCAAATTGCATTTTTGAAATAAGGCATAAAATAAGGCACAGATCTATTTTGATCAGGAGTATAAGTCCAGTGAATCACATCCTTTGAATTTGGTGGATAGGTGCAAATAACAGCTCCTTGAGGATCGACTACAACCCCTAGCTCCTGAAGTCTTTCTGCAACTACCCTAGCTACATCTTGTAATTCTTCAGTAGAATGCATTGCCAAAGAACGACTACGAACTTTTTCTAAAGCCACTTCAATCTGTGCTTCTCTAGCTTGAGCTTCAGCTTTTTGTAGATCAATAAATCTGATATAAGCCTGCTCGAAAACCTTGCCCACCCGTTTCATGATCTCAACATCCTCGGCTGAAGGGAGTCTGCCGACAAAGCTAGGGATGCAGATGCCTGAATTTTTTGATAGGGTTATGGATATCGTATACCCAGGGGCATCCAGCAAGGAGGTTTTAAATTCTTCGGGAAGATTCTTATAATCAGTAAGCTCAAAACCTTTTTCCACCCAAGAGTTTTTTTCATCAACAGTATATACCTTTGAAAAATAATCAGCACTGCTTTCTTTAGCATCAAACAGGTCGGATGATATCGGGTGTTCAAAATAAGGAACATGGAGAGCTAAGACTCCATCAGGCAATTGTATCCATTGTTGAAAATTCCTTGAACCTTCTTCGAATATAAAAATACTTACCGATGCGAAGCCCATATCAATGCTCAGCCCCTGCATCTGCTCAAATAATACACTGACTACATCGCCTAAATCATCTGTTTTATGCATCGCTAACGAACAGGAACGAACTTTTTCCAATGCCGCTTCAATTTGTGCTTCTCGTGCTTGCTCTTCTGCCTTTTTTAAGTCGAGGAAGCGTGTATAAGCACGCTCAAATTCGATTGCAAAACGGTAAAGTATTTTTTGTTCACCTTCGCCAAGCGTACGACGAATATTAATGCCAAAGCAGCCATACTTCATATAGGATTCGGCATAATAAATTCCTTCGGGAAAATTTTTCGCTTTCAGTTTTTTTGCACCTTTTAGTAAATCCTTCCATGTATCAAAAAACTGTTTAGTTTCATCCGGATGTATTTTAGTAACATGGACGGGTAAATCACTTCCCCATGCTTCAAAACACGCTGCTGTGTAAGGTTCTGATTTATCAAGTGGGTACACTATAGATTTGCTCTGTGTGATTGATTTCCCATTTTTTGTTTCAGACCATGTTGCCCAAAACATATGGTCATTATTTTGTTCATTAGGTAGCCAGATATATGAAAATTCTGAAGGAATATTTAGAGCGATCAACTGCTCATGAAAGATCTTCGACAAGTCCTTTACTTCATCAGAATGCTGCATCATCATGCTTTGATTACGCGCTCTTTCCAATGCTGCTTCCAACTGCGCTTTCCTCGTTTGCACCTCTGCTTTTTGCAAATCGAGGAAACGGGTGTAGGTTTGTTGGAATACTTTACCAAATCGCATGAGTGTGTTATTCTCTTCATCAGAATAAGGAATACCTGAAAAATTCTCAATGTACAGACCAACATTCTCTAACAATACAGTCGATATAGCAAGGCCAGGGCAACTAAAATAATATTCTAATGTTTCCTCCGGCACTCCGGGGATGAACTTAAAAAGATCTTTATAAAATTTATTTTTTACTTCAAAAGTAAGGTGGTTAGCAAAAAAATCAATTCCTTCTTCTTTTGCTTTATTAAAACTATTCCAGTGTGGAGAATCAAAATAAGGGAATGTTACCTCGGAGGGAACCTCGTGCTTGTCAGCAAGCCAAATATGCATATCATCACTGGCTTTATAATCTATAATAAACCCAGTATGTTCAATATTGATATTTAAGTGAACGAATTGGTCATATACAACCTGAATCACCTCTTTTAGCTCTTCACTTTTTTGCATGCCCATTGTTCTGCTTCTTACTCTTTCCAATGCCGCTTCTATCTGCGCTTCTCTTGCCTGTGCTTCTGCTTTTTGAAGGTCGAGGAAACGTGTATAGGTTTGTTCAAAAACTTTGGCGAAACGTGGAAGAATATCTGTATCACTGAAAGGTTGAAGTGCCGATACCAATATATACCCATGTTTGAACGATGCGCCATAATCAATTTCCCATGAAGGAGTCGCAGGAATCGGTATATTCTTTGCTTCGAAATCTTCGAAAACTGCTTTTACGGTTGGAAGCTTGAACATTGTCTCAAAGTGTTGTTCAATGTAATCTTCCGGGATTACAACTGAAAACAATTCGGTACCCTGTTTCCATTGGTCATAACGGTATTGGTGAATGTGGTCCAAATCAACAGGCACAATAAAAGGAGATAACATGCCTGCCCCTGGTAAGCTATGCCACTGTTCCACATGCTTCTCATGCTTGTTGCAAAACACAATACCGGTGGCATATAATTCGCCCCCAAACATTCTCAATTGCTCAAACATGGCAGTAGTAACATTACTCAAATCTTTACTTGTCTGCATCCCCATGGATTGAGAACGTACTCTTTCTATAGCTGCTTCAATGGTTGCTTCCTTTGCCTGCGATTCTGCTTTTTGCAAATCAAGAAAGCGTTGATAGATCTGACCAAAAACCTTTGCAAATCTTATCATGATGTTGCAATCATCTTCTTTTAATGGTTCAATTGATATTACATTGAGTGAACCTTGAGCAAAAAAGAATGTTGTTACTGATTCACGTTCATTAAAATCCTTGGGCAACGGGTACGAAAGACAGGGAGATAATTTTTCATAATACACTCTAACTTCATCACCAATTCTCTCACTTGAAAAAAATAGCTTTTTTTCTTTCCAAGCTGAAACCATATTATCAAAAATTGGGTGTGTTCCAGCCGGGACAACTCCAAGGATTATATTTTTTGTTTTGCCTTTAATTTCTGACTTTGACCAAATCTCCACAGAATCATCTTCTTTATTGATAATTCCAATACCGATACGAAGAGTGTCTATCCTCAATTCTTTTAACTGATTAACCATTACATCAGAAGCATCAACAAATTCATCACTTGAATGCATAGCCATACTTCGGCTTCTTACTCGTTCAAGTGCAGTTTCTATCTGTGCTTCTCTTGCTTGTGCTTCTGCTTCCTTGAGATCAATATAACGTCTGTAAGTAAGACTAAGCACTGAAGTATATCTTCTGAATATTTGCAATTCATTTTCATCAAACTCTTTATCAGACCATGCAAATACACCACCTTCTTTAAAATGGAAGTAATATCCATATTGAATCTCATCATCTGCAAAATCCGGGAAAGAAACCTGGGGATTCATAACTTTATAATATTCTTGAATTTCATTTCCGCGTAGGACAGGATGATATTCTGTCTGTTCTATCCAAGTCTCATAAATCTTTTCTAATACCGGGTGACCTTTCAGTTTTAGTTTTCCCGTTATCTTTTTTACTATGCTTTCATGAGTAGCAGTAGTTGCATGAACATCCACGGTTCGGGTTACCGAATCCATTATGCCGACACCACATCTGTGAGGTCTAACATTAAGTTTGTTCAATTCCGAAAAGAAGGTATCAATTGTCAGAGCCAAATCTTCAGGACTATTCATCGCCATTGCTTTAGTTCTCACACGTTCAAGTGCAGCTTCAATTTCTAATTCTCTATTTTGTTTTTCTACTGATTTCCTTTTTTGTTCAAGTTCCTCAATTGTTTCTTCCAACAAAATCGATGTTGTTTTTTTAACCTTTTCAGTCCTATCCAGTTTAAATAAAGTTATCTCAAATTCTTTATCAGCTTCTTTCAAGACTTTTAAGAGAGATTCTTTTTCTTCAATGCTAATGGTATTGTTCAATTCTAGAATGTTATTTATTTTTTGAAGTTTTTTATTCATAAGATTTTTATTTTTCCTTTATTGCTACCCAACTGCATGTAGTTGAATGAATTCTACGCTTACCTTTTGGACTTTTTCCAAATTCACCATAGGTATAAAAACCTGCCATTGGAACCTTCCATGTCTCAGCTAATCCTTCGTTTTCTTCTTGTGCCATCGGGCCTAAAGCTGTAAGCCGACCTAGGCATGAAAAAATTAACAAAGCGTCTGCTTCAGCCTTACTCTCGTGTTTCAACTCCTCAGCATTTTTTAGGATTGTATCAACAATATCAAAGTCGGGTGGTACAGAGAAATGAAATATTGAACCTTTGGGAACTTCAGATTCACAAATTAGTGCGTTTTCTTCTTTATCAATCCCCATGGGCGTCACCATTACAGACTCACCGGTATCTATTTTGACCTGAAATGGATAATGGGAACCAACATCCTCAAATATTTGAAATTTATTTTTTTCTGAGAATTTTTCATTCCCCAAGTATTTTAAGTACATATCAATTGCAGGCTGATTATCAATAGCGTATATTAGTCTGCCCTCGCTCTTAGTTACTGTCCGAGAAAGTCCAAGGGATTTCCAACCTGACAAAGCCATCCCGTGTAAAGCTATTTTTTCTTCATCAAGTATTACTGCAATAACACCAACATCAGTTGATTTTTCATAGTTAAAGACATAACTGCCCGAAAAAGTGCCGTCATCTCCCGCCATTCCACCGTAAATATTAACATCCGAGCCCACTATCTCTGCTATATTGTTAACCAGAATTTCACCATTTAAAAATTCACCGCTTTCTGACAATGAAGTACTGCAAAGAATAAAAGCAGGTTTATTAAATATTGATTTTGCGTGATGGGCTAATTTTTGTGAAACCTCAGCTAGATTTTTTCCCTTCAAGTCCTCAAATATTATGGAATAGTAATCTCTTTTTAAATCTAACAACATGATCACAGCTTCACCTTCGGTTTGATTTCCATTGATGAATTCCCCAGCCGATGTAACTCCCATAATATCGATTTTATTATTTTGTAACACCTCACAAATTGATTTTCTATCTTGTTTAATTGAGACAAAAAAGATAGCAAGTGTAGGCTTAAAACCATCAGACATACTTTCTGCTAAAGCCGATTTAATTTCTTCTGGCGATTTCCCTTTTATTGATTTTGCTTTCATAAACCCTCTTATAAGTTATTTAACTTTAATCACAACAAACGTCACATCATCGTCCGGATCATTTCCATTTACCCATTTTGAGCCTTCATCTTTTAGGTACTTGATTATTTCATTTGGCGATTTTTCGATGATATTTTTGAATGAATTTATAACCCTTTCATATCCGTACATTTCTTTATTGGTATTTTGTAATTCAGGCATTCCGTCACTTAACATTAATACTACATCTCCCTTTGATAATTCACTTTTGTAAATTTCATATTTGGAATTCTTAATTGCTCCAAGAGGCAATCCATTAATTTTTACTTCTTCAACATTTT
>RCND010000850.1_pt1 | contig 17372 bp, 12 predicted proteins | sample 2041351 | NCBI WGS metagenome assembly RCND01 (sample SAMN09708230, study PRJNA481090) | Marine sediment metagenome, whole genome shotgun sequencing project. | biome: marine sediment; feature: ocean; material: sediment; isolation source: Sewage treatment plant 12B marine sediment (STP12B) ... | reverse complement strand
GCTCCAGGGTGCTGCGATCCTGCTCGAGGTTCACCCACAGGTTCTCGGGGGTGGTCAAGGTTCCTTCGCCCATCGTGCCGATCGCCGACCCCTGGTAGAAGTGTCCTGTGATCTGATCTACGGTCCAGCCATCTCGGGAGGCACCATATGCACCGTATTGGCTGAGCCCGACGCCATGCCCCCAACCGGCACCGACAAACGAAACCGTGTCGTCTTCCTGAGCTGTGGCCGCGGCCGCGGGGACCAAGAAACCCACCACGAGGGAAAGCGCAACTATGGAGCGCCGTATTCGAGAAATCCTGCTCAGGTAAAACATATGCCCTTGGAGTATCGACTCGTCCGCCTGCTGCTTGAGCCGCATCGGATGGTCTGATCTTGGTGCAAATCCGGGCCTATGCCCAGGACCCTCTGCCCATTTATTGGGATGCGATCAACGGAAGCGCCCTGGCCAGGAAGCTTGCCATCTCATCTCTGGCGACGTTGCTGGTCGGGCAGAAGCGGGTGTTCGATGGTGGATTACACCCTTTTGTGATGCCGACTGCGGCCAGGCGTTCAATCTCCGACTCGAACAAGGAGCCATTGTCATCTATGAATGTGTCACCCGATGGGGGCACACCTAGATTGAGGCCGCGTCCCAAGAATGCCGCCATCTCTCCCCTGCTCACCTTCTGCTCTGGGCAGTACTGATCATTGTCTGGCGGGTTGCAGCCACGGGTGATCCCAGCCGCAGCGAGCCGATTGATGTCCGCCTCGAATATCGACTCAACGTCATCGACAAACCAATCCTGCCCCCCATCGTCGCTGAGATCGAACGCCCGCACCAGGAAGGCTGCCATCTGACCGCGCGTGACATCGGCGTCGGGGCAATAGTCGTCATTGAATGGAGGGTTGCATCCCAGCGTGATGCCGGCGACTGCTATCGATTCGATATCGCCCTCGTGGATGCTCGCGTCATCGTCACGGAATATCCCATCGTGGCCATAGGGGGTGGAATCCGGATCGCATTCCCAGTTGGGGCTGTTGTGCCAAAACGTAACGGTCGCACCAGGGAGACGAGTGTTGCCAAGCCGAACCGTGAGCGTTCCCGTCGTGTCCCACAACCAGAGGTCGCCTCTGCCATCACCGTCGTAATCATTGACGAGGACATCAAGGAAGGTCCCCGTCACATCAAGCGAGTAGGTGTTGGTGACGCTTTGATAGCCATTGCCAAGCACCTCGACCAGCGTTCCTCCGCTGTGTGAAGTTATGACAAAGAGGTCCGGCAACTCGTCGAGATCCGTATCTCCGAGGGTGAGATGGCTGCCACTGGTATCGCCCAACCCGGTGTCAACCGATACCAATTTGGTGACGAAACTGTCGGACCCATCGAACACTTCAACCACAGTGGTGGCAGCGTCGCGCCTGACCACGTACAGGTCGACATACCCATCGCCATCGTGATCGCCGAGTAAGTAGGTCTCGTTGCCATCAACAGGAATGAGAGTCGGGATGTTGATCGACTCCTCGAAACTAGTTGGTTTTAACGAGATCTCAATCGATAGATTCGGCCCGCTGGTGTCGAGCGCCCACAGATCGTTGCGTCCCACTCGCGAGTAGTCGCCGAGCAGGACGGTTCTGCCGGCGACGTCGATATCGAGAGCATGGTCGCGTCCAATCGCACACCAATCGTGCTTCCGGTCAGTTTGTGAGTATTCTAGCCTGGTGCCGTTGTCGCGCGGAACCAGCTGGAATACATCGGCAAGGCCATCTCCGTCGCCATCGCCCAGTATGTATTCGTACTCGTCTTTGATCGGGCCGAATTCCGTGTCGGCTACCAGCACTTCATCAGTGAAACCCGCCGCCGCGGTGTTTACGGGGTAAGCCGCAGGGGTAGCTCCGTAGCCGGGGGTCGCCGCCGGACCCATCCAGGAGAAGTGCTGGGGGTCTTTGATCGTGTTCCAAGCACCTCCCCAGCAGAATCCTGCATCGGTCCATGCCTTGACGAACCAGTCGGGCATGTTGGTGATGAGCACATTGTCGCCCCGATACGGATTGGACAGTGTGTTGATGTCAAGGGCGACGCCGTGCCCGTGCAGCGACACCTGATAGCGACCGCCAATCGTTCGCGCCGAGAATCCATACGTCTGACTTGGTTTCACCGTGTAGTAGTTGCCCTTCGCCTGCTCCGCAGCAAGGTTGACGGACACCTGGTTGAGCGCCGGGATAACCCGCTCATGCATGAGTATCTGATAGCCACCCGACATCGGGACCGTCCAATACACCAGCGAGTCTCTTACTTCACCTATCGACCGGCCCAACAAGTCGGCGCGGATTCCACCGATTTGTTCACTATTGGGGAGAGATCCTGTCCGGGTTGCATAGCTGCCATTGGTTGATGGCTGGCCACATCCCCACGACTCGCTGGTTGCGGGTACCGCAAACCCCTCACCGACCGCGGCGCTGGCCGAGCCTTGCGACAAAGCCGTTACCGCCATCACCAATAGGAGCGCGGTGCCGACCGTCCGCATCCGGCTGCGGACGGTGAGCACGGTGTGGGCTGTAGCCATCAACTGGTTGGAGCTAGTCGCAGCAACTCGCCAGCAGAATTGAGAATGTAGAGACGCTGGCTGTTGTCTGTACCAAAACCCAGCACGTTGCCGACCGGCCCCAGGACACTGGTCCAGTTACGTTCCGCAGTCACATTCCCACCCTGATAAAGGAAGCTGCGCAGCTCACCCCGGCAGTAATCCGCAAAGAAATAGTGACCGATGAGTTCGGGGAACTCATCGCCCCGATATACATATCCGCCCGTAATCGAGCAACCACCGGCGGCGTGCGAGTACTCGAAGGCAGGGAACGTCTTCCCCGCCGTCACACACCCGTCGTCGGTGTCGTAGCAATGGTTGCCCTCGTAGGAATTCCAGCCGTAGTTGAGCCCTGCCGTTGCGACCGGTTCTACGTCAACTTCCTCCCAGAGACCCTGGCCAACGTCTCCGATGTAGAGCAATCCGGTAACTTCATCGATCGAAAAACGCCACGGATTGCGGAGCCCGTAAGCCCATATTTCGTCGGCACCGGCCCCTGCTGCAAACGGGTTGCCAGCCGGAATCGCATAGTTGCGCGCCGAGTCACCCGGGTAGTCATCACCATCGACGTCGATGCGGAGCAACGATCCAAGCAACGTAGTGGTCTTCTGGCCGTTTTCGTCGGGATCGCCGCCCCCGCCGCCATCACCAAGCGAGAGCATCAAAAACCCGTCTGGGTCGAAGGCGACCATGCCGCCGTTGTGATTGGTGTACGGCTGGTTCACATCGATGACGTCGCGTGCGCTGGTCGCGTCCGCAAGATCAGGATTGGACGACGCTTCGTATTCCACGACTCGGGAGTCACCGGCATCGTCGGTGAACGAAACATAGAAGAGCCCGTTGCTGGAATAGCTGGGGTGGAAGGCCATTCCAAGCAGACCCTGCTCAGAACCAGACGAAACAAGGCCGTGAATGTCGAGGAAGGGCTGAGCAACAAGGATATCGTTTTTGAGGATCCGGATGTACCCAGACTTCTCTACGACGAACAGCCGATCATCTCCGGCCGGGGATGTCGCAAACAGAGGATTGTCGAGTCCGCTGGCAACGATTTCAATCTCTGGAGCGTTTGGAGGTGGCGGCACTATCGGGGTCAGGCCCTCTGCCCTACCGAGAAAGCTTGCCATCTCATCACGTCGGACGTTCTGGTGGGGGCAGTACAGGTTGTTGTCAGGAGGATTGCAGCCCTTGCTAACGCCTGCTGCGGCGAGGTTGTTGATATCGGTCTCGAAAATAGAGCCGTCGTCGTCTATGAAATAGTTGGTGGTGCCGGCTTCGTTGAAGCCGTACGCCCGCACCAAGAATGCTGCCATCTGCTGCCGGGTAACGCTTGCGTTGGGGCAGAATTCGGTGTTGTCGGGCGGGTTGCAGCCTTTGGTGATCCCTGCTGTTGCCAGCTTGTTGATGTCTGACTCGAATATCGAATCTTTGTCATCGGTGAAGCGATCAACTCGGCCGTCATCGGTGAGGTCAAGCGCTCTCACCAGGAATGCCGCCATCTGGCCGCGGGTAACCGGGCTGGAGGGGCAATACTCGTTGTTGAGCGGTGGGTTGCAGCCCTGGGTAATCCCTGCAGAGGCGATGGCTTCGATGAAACCTTCGTGCACGTTGTCGTTGTCGTCGATAAACGTCCCGCCCGGTTGGAGATCGGCAAGGGCAGAACCAAGCATCGAAAAAACCAGTGCGGCGGCTAGAGCTGTTGCTGAGAGTGTTCGCATGATTTCGGACCCTAGTTGGGTCCGGCGGCAAAGAAGGACTATTCGTTCAGGATCTGGGCGAGCCGGGCAGCCGCGTTCTTCTGCCTATCCCGGTACGTCCCTACAGATGCCAGCAACCGCTTCTGCGATTCGTGGTCTGAAGCCTCAACCACAAGTTCTGCCAACTTTGCCGCGGTTATCTCATCGCTTCGGATCACCAGGTCCTGCTGATCGACCGACCGCGCGAAATCGCGAATCTTCGGGCGATACTCGACGCCGACAAACGGTGTTCCGACAGCAGCTGCCACGACTGCCGCATGTAGACGCTCCGCCACAACCACTCCGGCCTTAGCTAGCAACCCGACTCCCGCTGCGTGGTCTGCATATGCCGCAACGTATTCGGCATCTACCGAGCCGGAGGAACGCATGATGCCCATGATGAAGCGATCATCGCCGGGGTAGCAGGACAAATACGCAACCTTCCGTCCTTCACGGCGTAGTGAGGTGACAAAGTCCCCCATAGCCGAGAACACCCGCTCATCACTCTCCCCCCACAACTCTCCGTTGGTATAGGCAGGACTGATCACCACAAGCGACTCGTCACGAGATACCGGGTCCGCTGCGCTCACTGAGAGCCCGGGGTCGCCGAGAATTTCAAGCTCACCCTGGTATCCCCAGTTGCGAAGAATGCTCTCAGATCTTGGGCCTCTGATGCCCACGTACAAGCAGGAATCGAGGAAGTCGAGCCACTGATCGACCGACTCCGTAAGACCCCAGTAGTCGGGGTCGGCAACACCGGTGCCAAAGACAACCCGCTCCACGCGGGGACTGTCATGGCGTCGCAACGCCTCGAGATAGGTATGCCTGTTGATCAAGGTTCCGCCGCCGAGCAGCAGGAGCCTTGGCGACGGTGCCTCGTAGCCGATGCGAGCATCCGGCAGCAGGTCCTGAACGGCTTGCAGCATGATCTCGTCGCCGAAGTTCTGGCGACCCAACCATCCGATGTAGGACACACCGGGGACCCCGTCACCCGGTTCATGGGGCGGCAGACCCGCGGTGGCGCGGGTGTCGAGGCCTACGGCGCGGTACGGTTTGCGCTGCGCCCGCGAGGCCGCAAAACGAGCCAGCGCCGTGGCCTTGCGCTTGGCGCCACCCTTGGTGATGTCGTCAAAGAATTGAGTGCGCTCCCCCGTTATTCCCGGAAACTCCTCCGGCAGCTCGGCAGAAGGACTGAGCGCAGGCAGCGCAACCAAGCCATCGCGGAGAGCCTTGACGTCTGACAGGCCTTGAACCTTCGCCCATAACTCCGCAGGTGTCGAAGCAGTCGCGAGAGCCTTTGCCCATTCTCGGCGGCGGGTAATCGCAAAGACCGGCAACCCGTCCGTCCCCCATTCCGCATCAAGATCGGCAACGGCTTCGTCATAGACGAAGACCGTCGCGCCGTCACCGGTGACCACCTGGTAGCCGCTACGCACGACAGACGTGCGCGGATTGGAGTCGAGACGTCGAACGGCGCGACCAAGCAGCCGATGATCAAGCGAAGCCCACCCGTGGAGCAGTGCCAGATATTCGCCGCGAGTTGCCCGGATAGCGTCGCCAAACTGGGTGGCCGCGTCCTGAGCAGGCGGGACCACCGTGATCCGCGGATCACCGGCGAGCATTTCGCCAAGCGCATCGACATCAGGGGAACCGCCGAGAAAGATGGCCTCAAAGTCTGTGAAGCTTTGTTTGAGCAACTGGGCCCACAGGTCAGCGGCCCGCTCCGAGACGGTGGGAGTGACAATCCAGCTGACCTTGGGTACCTCGTAGATGTAGCCTCGCTCCGATTTTCTGTAGAACCGATGCGGGATCTTCGCCTGAATCAATCCGTCGTTTGCGTTCCTGGCCTGTTGTCGCCAATCTGCCGAATCACCCTCGTCTTGTTGCGTCTGGTGAAAAATCACGGCATCGTTTTCGGGGACAAAGACGCAGCCTGCGTTGAAAAGCCTCCAACCCAACTCGGTGTCTTCTCCCCCCCACAGGTCAAAGTCCTCCGCAAAACCTCCGGTCTCGAGGAACAGATCTGCCCGCACCGAGAAGTTGGACGATACGAGAGAGCGAAATGCCTCATCGCCAAGGCGAAGCCCAGCGGTGCGGCGGTAAAAGACCCGACGAAAGTCATCCGGAACCAGTGCAGATCCGTCTGGAGCAGCGTCAACCACCCGCTGGCGAAGACCGGCCTCTCCACTGATGAGATCATTGCGATCTACTGAAGATGTATCGAGATGCTGCCTAGAGCCAATCACGACCAGATTGTCTGCGTGCCGGTGCCATTGCGCATGTCGTCTGACCAAATCCGGATCCGGAATACAGTCGGCGTCGATAAAGACCAGAACGTCGGCAGCGGAGTGTCGTGCCCCCAGATTTCGAGCTCTGCCGGCTCCGTAGCCAACATGTTCTTGACGAACGAGGGTCACATCGAGACGGTCCGCAATGGCTGCTACCGCTGTGCTCACGTCGTCGTCCGATCCGTCGTCGGCGACAATCACTTTCATCGGCCCATAGGTCTGGGCCACGAGGGCGCTGAGGGTATTCACGAGCAGACCGATACGGTTGTACACGGGAATGACAACAGCGACTTGTGGTTCGGGGCCGGCCGGCAGCGAGGCGACCCCGCGATAGTCGTTCTCAGGAGCGATATGCCAACTCATTGTTTTGGATACCCGGTCACGTGGTGATCGTACGCTCGTGAGCAAGAACCCTGTAGGACTCAGCGTTCAGGTCGACCCGGAGGAGATCGCCGTGCCGCGAGCATGTCGCATCGGGAAGCTCACGTGCGACGTAATGCTCGATTGCCTCGAGATCACCTGCCGCATAAATGTACCGACGCGCTGCCTGTAGGGCACGGTTGAGATGCCTAGTCCCGTCGGGTCCAATGGCGACAGCCTCCATGGTGTCCGGGTTGAGACGGGCGATCTTCTCGTCACCGTCCCATATTTCGCGGCTTGAAAGCTCTTCGGCCAAATCGGGTAGGCCGAATTGGGCAAGACGTTGGACCTCGACATCCTTGTCGATCAATGAGGCAATGGCACTCAACGAACTCGCCGTCGGGGCGGCAATCGGTGCCTCGATCCCACCGATTATCTCGACAAGATCATCCACGTTGTGGTCATAGGTGTGCAGGCCCATCGCAGATTTGAGCGCCTCTGCTGCAATGGTCGCCATCTTCTCTGGTTGAGAAACCAGGCCTTTGACCTGCGCCGCGGTATCGTCTTCAAGGACGAAGTAGTGCTTACGGTCAACAATGAGATCCGTTCCGGGAAGATCATCTGTTACAAGGATGGCTCCCGATCCGATCGCCTCGAGAACCCGCATTGTGATTGGGTAGTGGCGAGTCCCACCCTCGTTGATGATGACCTTCGCATCTGCATATATGTCGGCCATCTCTTGTGCCGACACGTCCGAGACAAACGCAGTGTTCTTCTTGCCAAATGCCTCTTCGAGTTCGTCCACGAGCTGTTGGCGGCGTGCGTACGTCCCACCTTTACGCCGCAACTGACCGCCAACCATCGATGCCTGGTACTTCCGATCTGCCCATGGTGTTGCCGCCTTTACCAACTCCGGAGCTACTCCGAACGTGAACCGGTGCACTGGGACGGGGAATCGATGTGCCAGGTGCCAGGAGTGTGCCAGCAACACGGCATGAGCGCCGTAGTGCTCGACAAGACGCAGATTGGTTGGGACGTGGTGCTCGCCGTGGTGGACCCAGAAGATGACAGGGATCCCCGGGTTTGATCCCTTTACGGTGAGTGCCGGATAAGGTCCCTCGACGAATAACACCGCGTTCGTATCGGCAGGAATGGTCTTCCAATCGATCTCGTCTGTGTGCAGATCCACTTTGATACCGGCACGCAACATGGCGGACTCGAGGTACTTGCCGGGATTGGTGTCCGTCTTGCGGTAGCACATGGCGACCCGGAGGTGACGATGACGATCCGGTTCTGGGGCATACGGCGCATGGACGCCTGCAGGAGTCAGGTACGGGCCGCCGGGACCGGCCGGCGACACGCTGAATTCGGGGTGATGCGGTGCAAGATCAACAAGATCGCGCGGCCCGGCGTTGGGCCACCTCGGGTCACGGACAATCGTGGCGGATGTTCCCTCTGCAGCCGCAGCAGCGACCGGAACCGCAGCCTCGGAGGTGGCATAAATGATGTCCGGGTTGGTGGCCCGCACCGCTGCGGCCAGCTTCTTGTGGTGCAGACGTTGTCGCATGCCCTTGGTCTGCAAACGGCGCAGCGCCTTCCCGATTCTGCCGCGGCCAACCGGGTACCTAGTAGGCACAAAACTGAGGTCTACCCCATCGACGTCACAGTCGGCCTGACGTCCGCTAGCGACGACGAAGACATCGTGACCCACGTGGGCGAGGCTTCTGGCAAGGGTGGTAGCTCGGGGGTCGTTGCAGTACCGACCGACCGCAACCAAAGAAATCCGCATAGGGAGGGATGGTAGTCACCGCGGGGATATGCACAGGTATTGCTGAGTGATAGCTTCGCTGTTTGTGGGGACCCGGGTACTCTTCCCCTCCGCATGAAGATCTGTATGTTCGTCAAGAACTCCTTCGAATATGACGCCAGGGTCACCAAAGAGGCGAAGACCCTCATTGGCGCCGGGCACGACGTCACTGTCGTGGCAATTCACGTGCCAAAGAAGACGGCCGAACGCGAGACAACGGCTGACGGTATCAAGGTCATTCGGGTCAGTCGGCTCAGTTTTGGCCTGGGAACGCTGAACAAGTTTGCTGCTCGATACGCTGGCTCAATAGAGACCCGCCATGCCCGGTTGACCGGTGAAGCGGTCGATGAAGACCGCGCCCGAGAACTGGGGCAATGGATGCCAACCTCCACGGCCACACCGAGCGACGAGGTCGCTGTGGTCCTCGACAACACTCCCGCGTCGCGCACCGGTTTCTTCGCCGGTCTGTGGGGGCGGACGACGACCCCGATCCTCCGGTTCCTCGCCAGAGCGGCCCGGTTCAGCTTCAAGTCGGTGCGTTTCCTGGTGGGCAAGCAAGGTCGGGCGCTGAAGACGTGGGCAATCAACAAGCGAATGATCGAAGTTGGTCTCGCTCAGTCGGCCGACGTGTACCACTCTCACGATCTCAACACGCTGTATATCGGGGCGATGTGCAAGAAGCGGACGAAGGCCAGATTGGTCTACGACTCTCACGAGCTACAGACAGAACGCAACCGGATGACCAAGTGGGGGCGTCGCTGGGCAGCATGGAACGAGAAGAAGTGGCTTCCATACGCTGACGCCATGATTGTGGCTTCGCCATCATGGATCGATATCAATCGCAAGAAGTACGGGAAGGTCCCGGACCCGTCGGTGAGCATCATCAACACCCCGGCCCTGGAGATCATCGACAAGCCTGAGGATCTGCGCGGCGAGCTCGGTCTATCCCCCGATGTGCCCATCCTCTTATACCAAGGGTCAATCCAGGAGAACCGTGGCATCGAGCCGGCGATCGATGCGATCACTCTGCTGGATGATGCTGTGTTGGTGGTGGTTGGCTATGGATACCATCGACCGGTGCTGGAAGCTGAGGTCCGCAAGAGAGGACTCACCGATCGTGTGAAGTTCTTTGGACCGATCCCCAACGATGAACTACTGGGCTGGACCGCAGCTGCCGACATCGGCCTGTGCAACATCGTGAACTCATCGCTGAGCTATTACACATCGTTGCCCAACAAGCTCTTTGAGTACATTATTGCCGGCATCGCCGTAATCGGTTCTGATTCACCCGAGATTGGGCGGATCGTGCAGGAAGAAGGCGTCGGCGAGGTGGCTGACCCGATCGATCCTGAGGATCTCGCTCGAGCCGCAAGAGCCATACTCAGCGATCTCGAGCGTTATCGCACCGCCACCAAGTCAGCAGCCCAGAAATACAACTGGGCGATCGAAGAGCAGAAGCTTCTTGGGATCTACTCTCGGTTCTAGAGGCCCAATGCTCGCACAAAGAACGACGCCATCTCTGCCCTAGTCAACGACCGTTCGGGACAGTAATTCGTGTTGTCCGGCGGGTTGCAGCCAAGCGTGATCTGGTTGTTGGCCATCGCATTGATCGATGTCTCAAATCGATTGCCGTCGTCATCGCCAAAGAAGTCCGCCTCGTCGGGGTTGTCGTAGCCATAGGCACGCACGAACAATTCGGCGAGTTCATCACGAAGCAGCGGCGCATCAGGGCAGTAATCGATGTCGTTACATCCGAATGCGATCTCTGCCTCTGCCAGCGCATCGATATCCTCGGCAAAGATGCTTTCGGTATCGTCGGCGAAGTAGTCAGTCTCGGTAGCCGGAAGGTCGAGATCACGGCGTAAGAAGGCAGCCATTTCGCCACGCGAAATCTCGCGCTGCGGGCAATACTGATCATTTAGCGGCGGGTTGCATCCCTTGGTTATTCCGGACTCGAAGAGCTTGTCGATATCAGCTTGATGCACCGAGGACTCGTCGTCGCGGAATTGCCCTTCATACGGGTTCTGTCCGGCCGATCCCAGCGGCGCCTCGATCTTGATGGCAGCATCCACATGTGGAGTGGGATCAACAACGACCCCACCTGGCTCATGGATCTCAAAGTGGAGGTGAGACCCGGTCCACTCTGCGTTGCCGCTGTCGCCCACCCAGCCGATCAGCTGACCGGCGAAGACGTGTGCTCCGGATTCGATCCCCTCGGCAAATCCAAAGCCCTGGCCATCGTCGGTTCCTGGAGTGTCATTGTTGAGATGGACGTACCAGGACTCCCAACCGTCGTCGTGTTGGAGCGCCATCGAGCAGCAATCGTCTCCGATGGTGTCATGTATCCAGCCAACAGTTCCATCGGCAACGGCTATCACCGGAATCATCTTCTCGGCCATGATGTCCACGCCATGATGCAGGCGTCCCTCAGAGCGGGGAGCCAGATACGTGTTGGTGTAGTGATTCTCACCAATAACCGGGAAATACATCGAGGACCCATAGATCTCGTCTTCTTGAGACTGAGCTTGAGCTTCGGATGCCGTCGTGCCCGGGGAGACCAGCGCTCCCGCCACGAGCACAAGCGCGAGCGTGGCTCGCATCATGCCGTTCATTTGACTTCTCTCATTCGCTTCTGGGACTGCTACGCCACAGAAGCGTCGGCGATTAGGTGATGAGGGTTTTACCCCTCTCGGGAAGCGGAGCCCCTTATGCCCGTTTCCCGAACCACCTGTATCGGCATCCGATGGAGAAATCTTAAATTGGTGTGGGGGCTAGCTGACATCGACCTCGATATAACGAGGAACGATCTCTAGCCATACGTTGCCTTGGGGAATGGTGAACTGTGATCCAATGTCATCAAGGAACACCCATCCGTCGGACTGGGCCGCCCGCAACCACTGCCCGGTCTGCACCCTTCCACCGTGAAAGACCATGACCTCACCAAAGCCGATGACGTCAAAGGTGGGAACATCGGCGCCTGCGCTATCGGTGTATCCGGCCGATCGTTGTGCGGCCTTTATCACTATCACAGTGTCGGTTGAGAAATCGGTTAGATCGCCATCGTATTCGGGGAAGATCTGATAAGGCTCACCGCCGACGCTCCGCGTGTATAACTCCGAACCAGAATCGTACGTCCACCCCACATCGGCAACGCCAGAGAAAGGGATCCCGATCGAGGTGGCATCGTCACCATCGAGCGCAACGTCACCAAACGGCAGAGCGGTAACGGTAGGAGCACCCTCCCCCGCTTGCTGAAGAACCAGGGGGACAGTGGCAACGAGGTGATAGGGCGGACGCCGTTCGATCTGCTGGAACAATCCTTCGGTTCCCTCGTCAAGAATCTCAACGCCTGCGGCGAGAATTTCGCGGTACACGAACGACTGCCCGCCGGTGGTCACCAGAAGAGGTCGCCAGGGGGCAAGCAGATCTGCGTCCACCGGACGCACGGAGCGAATAGGCCCAACCGCTATCGGCTCGTTCTCGTAGAACATGGCCGTAAGGCGGGTCAACCCACCCTCAACGGGCGCCTCGATTATCAGCTCGGCTTCTTGGATCCCTATCGGAGGTCCGGCCTCGGGTGCATTGTCGACTTTGACCGCGACAACACGGTCGCTGCTTGCAGTGTCAAGCGGAGTACCAGTAAGCGGATTGCGGTCGAGCGCAACGGCAGGGGCGTTCTCCTGTCCGGGCGTCGTTGTGGCCTGGGTTGCCGAATCGTCGTCCGGCAGTGTGCCTGCCGGGATATCTCCCGCTGCCAACGTGGTCTGGCTAGCCGTCCCATCGCCGGAGGGTTCTTCGTCACCGCCTCCCCCCGCGATCAAAACCATCGCCACGATTGCCACAACGACCAACGCTCCGACTCCTCCGAATAGCGCCGGACGCTGCTTGATTGTCTCGAGCAAACCACTGATTCCGGTACTACCGGACGGCGTTTGGTCATCCACCACTTGTCCACTCCTCCAGATGCCGAAACAGGGATGGTAGGCGGGTTCCCAAGCTTTGCGATTCAGCCCAGGATGCCAAGGATCATGTCGGCCGCTCGATCTTCGGAAACGACCTCGGGGTTGATGTCGACCTGTCGGCCAAAGAACGTGGCAGAGCGATCGCGGTAGTCGTCCCGCCAGGTGCGGGCTTCGTCGATGGCCGCCGCAAGCTCATTCGTTGTCGTTGTCCGGCGGAAGGCATCTCCACCGTGTGCGAATGTCGAAACCGTCTCCCCGTGCGGGTTGTGATAGACAAAGGGAACGCCGCGCGCCATCGCTTCGAATGGCACTGTCGAGAACCGACTGACCAGCGTGCTCGCCCGCATGAGCAACCGCGAGATCGGCACCGTGGTTGCATGGGGCACATCCTGATTGCGACGTTCGGCCGGGTGCATTGCAACGGTATAGGGGAGACGCAATAGCTCGCATGCCCCAACCGCACTCTCAATCCAGTGGGTTCGCTCTTCCTCCATCACGCCGTAGGTGAAGTTGAGGTTGATGACTACGTGGTCGGCGGTAACGGGCATCACGGGGGCGTGAAAGAGCCGTTCGAGCCGACTGCTCCCAACAACAAATCGACTGCCATCGAGGGCATCGAAGTCGTTCTGACCCTGGCAGAAGATGTGATCGGCCGACCGATACGCAGCTCGAGAGTATGGGGTGTCGGCATCTTCAAAGTCTTGCGCCCCCTCCACTTTGGCGAAGGTGGGTATGCCTGCGGCCTTGGCGGCGGCAACAACCTCGCCGTATCCGGCCCAGTCCTTCATCGTTATGACTGCTTTGAGCCCCTCCACCGCGTCTGCGGCATCGGGGAGCGCCAGGACGGGCGTGTCGTACCAGGCGAGTCCCGTTGCGATGCGCGGCCAGTGGGTCTCGCCGACGGCAACTTTTGTCTCGTATCCACGTCGATTGAGCGCATCAGCCAGCGGCATGATCTCAGCGAGGTGATAGGCAGCGCTCGGCAACAGCAGCACTGGGGCAGTTTTGCCGACCGGGGTTGGCCACGGCAGCGCCGTCGGATCCAGCGGCTTGCGGACAGCGTCGGCGACCACTTCATCGAGCTTGCCTAGACGAGCAGCGACGTCACCGAGTGAGCCGGAGCCAGCGCCGATTGCCTCCTCAACACGGGTCAGCCGAGTGACAATGCGCTTATGACGCTCCTCACCGAGCACCCCGAGGCGGGCAATGATCGCCAGAAGCGACGCAACGACCGCCAGAGTGGCGAGAGCCACCACTAGGGACTCGCCCGCCGACAGCTCAAACCCAGCCCAAAACAGCAGGACTGCGACGGCTACACCGGCCACGGCAACACCGCTGCGCCATCCGGCCAGGTAGCGAATGAGCCGATCAATCTTCACCGCGACCACCCCGCAACGACTGTCGCTATCGCCTCGGGAAGTGCATCGAAGTGGTCGATGACATGTACGTCCGCATCGAACAGTCGCTCCTCGTGAGACGCTCGATAAGCAACGAAGGGGACGTTGGCAGCCGTGGCTGCGTCAAGATCAGAGAATTGGTCTCCAACCATTATTGATCGGCCGTTGCCGACACCGCGCTCACTCAAGAACTTCGCGATGATGTCACCCTTGAGAGTGGGACTCCCTTGCACCTCGTCAAACCAATCAGTTATGCCGCGGGCGGCAATGATCGTCTGTAGCTCCTCGGTGGGAGTCGCAGAGGCGACGAGCATGGGGACCTCTCCCCAACGGGTGGCGAAGAACTCCGCCACGCCGGGGACCAAAGACGATGCGATGACCTTGTCGCACACAATGTCACCGAATCGGTCGGCGACCGTGTTCATACGCTCGTCGGTGCAGGGTCGGCCGAGCATGGCCTCCTCGTAATACTTGATCTTGTCGTATCGGGACACGCCTGCGTATCTCAGGTGGTAGTCGCGAACCGCTGCGGCGAAGTCCTCGCCCTCTTCATCGAGGTACAGCTGGTAGAAAGCATCGGTCTTTACGTCTGCCGACTCGCAGATCGTTCCATCGAAGTCGAACACGATCAGGTCGACGACGCTGGCCAGGTTGGTCATGTGCGCAGCTCTCGCAAGGCGGTGAGCAGATTCAGCAGCGCTTCACTCTCCATGAGGCTCCGTGCTTCTCGCGCATACGAACCCATGTGCGCTGTCAGCACGACGTTGTCGAGATCCTTCAGCGGCCCGGAATACGGTTCCTCAGCAAAAACATCCATCGCGGCGCAATCGAGCCGACCCGCTTCGAGCGCTGCCGCCAGAGCCTCCTCATCGAGAACGCCCCCGCGTGCCGCATTGATGACAATTGCACCCTTGGGAAGAGCGTCGATGACCTCAGCGCTAATCAGGTTCCTCGTGTCATCGTCAAGAGGGATGTGGATTGTCAGCATGTCGACCTGGGATGCCAGATCCTTCACCGACATGACACGGTCATATTCCGCGGTCGCCACGTGGGGGTCGTAGTACTTGATCTTCGCCCCAAAGGTGCTGGCCAGGTCGGCAACCCTCTTGCCCACCCGTCCCAGCCCGACAATGCCGACTGTTCGCTTGGCAAGCAGCGAACCCATGAGCGCCTTCCACGTGCCGCCGCGGATGAGTCGATCAGCCTCGGGAATCCGACGCAGGGCCGACAACATCATCCCGAGCGTCATCTCGGAGACCGCTGATGCCGGAGCATTTGGAGTGTTCACGCATACGATGCCTCGCTCTCCGGCTGCCGTGCGATCGACGGAGTCGAACCCGGTTCCGCAACGCGAGACCACCTTGAGCTGAGGGTTGGCAGCAAACACGTCATCGGTGAGCGGCTCAACACCAGCCAGAAGACCGATGACACCACCATCGGCCAGCAGCTCGGTGACCTCGCCTTCAGTCAATTTCCGCCCGTACTTGCTTCTGACGATCTCCCATCCATCGTTGCGGAACTCGTCCAGCAAAGGGTTGGTCATATCAAAGTTGGACGTGGTGATCGCGATTGCGCGCTGTCCCATCGTTGGGTCCTTTCGGCGGAAGGAGAGCAGGTATTGCAATAGGCTACCCTACGCTGGCTCGGGAGCCTCAGACTTGCCAAAGACCGGAGAAACGATCCGATGCCCACTCTAAGAGACCATATCGCAAGCGGTCGTCCCACTATCGGGTCGTGGATCCAACTCGGCGATGAATCCTTAACCGAGATACTCGCCACCGGACCATTCGAATGGCTCTGCATCGACCTCGAGCACACCTCAATCTCAATCGACCAGGCTGCCAAGGTCCTGCGCGTTGCCGACCTGGCTGGTTGCCCCACGCTAGTGCGCCTCAGTGCCCACGACCCATCGCAAATCAAGAGAGTCCTCGACGCGGGCGCAACAGGCATCATCGCCCCGATGGTCAACACAGCCGAGCAGGCCGCTTCCATAGTGAGTGCGGCCACATATCCGCCCCGCGGGACCCGTGGCGTCGGCCTCGCCCGAGCCCAGCAGTACGGCGTGGGTTTCCCTGAGTACCTGAAACGTATGGAACGAGATCTTGTCTGCATCATGCAGGTCGAGCACATCGACGGCGTCGGCAATCTCGAGGAGATCCTGGCGGTTGACGGTGTCGACGGATTCTTCATCGGCCCGTACGATCTCTCCGCCTCTCTCGGCCATCCCGGCGAGTTTGATCATCCCGATGTCGTTGCTGCCATGAATCGGGTTGCAGAGGTGGTCAAGAGACCAGACGTCTTGGCCGGCATCCATGTCGTAGAACCAGAGCCTGCCCTTCTCGCCAAAGTCATCGAGGACGGGTACCGCTTTGTCGCCTACGCGTCGGATATGTTGCTTTTTGCACACCATGTAAGGAACATCACCACCGACATCATTGAAGCCCGTTCCCAAGGAGATACAACATGAACAGAATCAGTGTCTTCATCCCTTTGAAGGGCAAGTCGCAGCGGGTTCCCGGCAAGAATATGCGTCCGTTTGGCGGCCGCCCGTTATTCCACACGATTCTGGCGACACTGGAGAATGCCGAACGAGTTGACGGAATCTACATCGATACCGACAGCGAAGTCATCGCGGACTCAGTGGCAAGCTTCGGCTCGGTTACCGTCGTCATGCGCAAGCCTGAGCTGCTCGGCCACGACGTGTCCGTGAACTGGCTGATAAAGGACTTCCTGGAGGATCACCCCGATATCGCAGACCTGGCACAAACTCACTGCACCAATCCACTGCTTTCAGCCGCGACTATCGATGCGGCGGTGAACGCATACTTCGAGGACGAGGAGTCCACCAGTCTCTTCACCGTGACCCGCATCCAGGCTCGCCTATACGACGCAGAGGTCAAAGCCCTCAACCACAATCCAGACGAACTCCTCCCGACCCAGGATCTCGACCCGATCTACCTCGAGAATTCCAACCTGTACCTGTTTTCAAGAGAGGCGTTCTTTGCGGAGGACGCCCGCATCACCTCACAAACCATGATGTGGGAGATGGACCCCTACGAAGCCGTCGACATCGACGAGGAGAAAGACTTCCGCATGGCCGAGGCTCTGCACCGCGGCATGATGCGGCTTGGTGGCTGACCAATCGGCATCTCCGAGCGTGACCCGGCTGCTCCTCTAGGTTCTCTCGATCGCGGTGTTCAGCGCCTCAGGCGCAAGTGAACTCTCGGCAGCACAGGGAGTACGTCGCTATTTGCCCGCTCG